>Ga0114966_10002098_pt1 | contig 17953 bp, 14 predicted proteins | sample M_130207_XF_Meta_FD_87029 | JGI IMG/M metagenome (GOLD analysis project Ga0114966, IMG submission 87029) | Freshwater microbial communities from Lake Montjoie, Canada to study carbon cycling - M_130207_XF_MetaG | ecosystem: Environmental > Aquatic > Freshwater > Lake | place: Lake Montjoie...
ACCACAGGCGCCACCGGGTTTACCGGTCCCGCGGGAAGTACGACAATGACGGGCGCCACGGGCTCCTCTGGAAGCGTTGGGGCCACGGGCGCAACCGGGTTTACCGGTCCCGCGGGAACTTCAACATTGACTGGTGCCACGGGTTCTGCCGGAACAACGGGCGCTACGGGTGCAACCGGCAATGCCGGAACCGCGGGCGCTACAGGCGCTTCCGGCCCAACCGGTCCCGCGGGGTCTACCTCAAATACTGGTGCAACTGGTCCAACTGGCGGAGGAGGAAATGCTAGTATATTAATTACAAGTAGTAGTGATTATACTATTCCCAGCGGAGTTAGCGTTGTTAGCGTAACTTTGGGTGGGGGTGGTGGAGGTGGTGGAGGTGGATCCTATAATAATAATGATTTTTTACCAAAATTTGGTGGTGGTGGTGGTGGTTCGGGATATGTAAATTCCTTTTCAATTCCAGTTAAAGCCGGTGATGTTTTAAATTTTAATATAGGATCAGGAGGGGCTGGTGGTGCTGGTGGAACTGATAGTAGTGTTAATTATGCAGGCGTATCCGGAATTGATGGAAATAGTACAACATTATCAATTAATAATACAGCAATTCAAAGCACTAATAATGCTTTAGGAGGAAAAGGTGGTGGACCTGGTATTGTAGGAAACGGTAGTCCCGGCACTTTAACAGGCGGAGTCGGAGGTAATGGCAATGTTGCGGGAGGAGGTGGAGGTGGAGGACATGACATTCCTGGTGATGCCCCAGATGGTGTTCCGGGAGTTGGTGGCACTGGAATTATTCTGAATGGATCAACGGGAGGTTTATATCCAGCAGCACTAGCTGGAGGAAATGGAGGTACTACATTTGGCGGGATTGGAGGTCTTGGCGGTAATGTAAATGGAGGTGGTGGAGGAGGAGGTGGTGCAGGAGGAGGTGCAGGTGGTTCTGGAAAATTTACTTTTTATCCACCACCCAATGTTGAACCTACAGCAGGCGGAGTTGGTACACTTTCAGGTGGTGGTGGTGGTGGTGCTGGCGCATCCTATTTTTCAGGTGGTGCACCTGTAGAGCGTCGTGATGCAACTCCTGGTGGCGCAGGTGGCAATGGGTTTGCACAAATACAAATGTTTTAATATTTTTGCGAACACTGGTTAAAGAAGTTAGCGAACTCAAGGAAATTTTGGCGGCGCTTTAAAAGTTTTTATTAAAAAAAAAATTAATAAAATAAAAATGAGTTATAGTTTTGGTAATGTTGCAAAAGATAATTCCATAAAAAATTTTTCAACAGAAAGATCTGTTTCTGAGTTAAGTGTAATTGAAAAGGCAAGAATAATATCAATGATTGACTTGCCAGTAGGAACAGCAAGCAATAATATATTTATTGACCCAGTAACAGGAATTATTTCCCGCGATGTTCCAGTCGGCGGCGGTTCCACAGGACCGACAGGCGCCGGTGGCGCCACTGGCGCCACCGGCGCCAGTGGCGCTACCGGGTTTACCGGTCCCGCGGGAACCGCAACATTAACGGGTGCCACGGGCGCTAATGGAACCACAGGCTCATCTGGCTCTACAGGCGCTACAGGCAGAACAGGCTCTACGGGCCCTACTGGTCCTTCGGCCGGGGTACTTCAGCAGATTAATTCATTAGTGCAGCAACAAGGTTTATTAAATCAATTTGCAACCGTGACTCAGGTACGGGTTCCGGGCACTCAGCTTGGAAATGAGTATACGTTTCCAAATTTTGCAACAGGTAATCAATTTTGGCTCAAAGCTGCCCTGGATTATACTGCAAGTAATCTAATAGTAGCTCATGAAGTAGGAACAGGGGCAATAAGTTTTTCCCAGTATTTTTTTGATAATGGTACTGGGGTTTACAATTCTGTTCAAAACATTCCTCTTCCTACTGGATCGGCTGGAATTTCTCCTTTTTTGGAAGTAGACGTCGAATTATCTAGTGATGGGTTTTTCTTACTTTTTGGCTGTCCTGATGATGACGCTGATGCTTTGGGTACTCAGACAATTGGAGCGGTTTGGACATATACCTTTGGTGCGGGAATTTATACCCAATTGGGAAACAAACTAACTCCGACTGGAGCCGTTGGCACAAATGTTTTTTTTGGATATAGTGTGAGTATTGCAAATAATAATCTTTTAGCGGTTGGAGGATTTGCGGATAATTCTACAGGCAATAATTCAAATACAGGGATAGGTGCTGTGTGGATGTATAATTTAAATGGGGCTCAGCAATGGATTTTTGCACAAAAATTAATTGGTACGCCACAAGTAACTGGAGCTAATTTTGGAATTAGCGTGAGTTTGTCGAGTGATGGGTTAACATTAGCTGTAGGAGCCGATGGAAATCTAACAAATGGCGCAGCATTCATATACACGCTAATAGGTGGTGTCTGGACACAGCTACAAAGAATAGTAGGGCCTACTCTTGCAAGTTTTTATGGTTACAGTGTTTCCTTATCAAATGATGGAAATACGTTAGCCGTTGGGTCAACCAATAATGTTTATGTTTACAATAGGATTGGCGGTGTTTTTACGGGAGCGGCACTGTCACTTCCATGGGATCTTGTTTCCACTACCGCAGCGCCTCAAAGACTTTTAATTACCATCATTTCGGGTGACGGAAATTCACTAATTGTAACCAATTCTAGCAATGTTAATCCCAATAATAATGGCATTGGTGCGTCCTGGATTTTTACGCAAGGACCGATTGGAACATGGAATCAAAATGGCAATGCACTTATTTGTCAGGGAAGTATTCCTATGTTTAATGCCTCTGGCAGAGCACTTGCCTATTCTCAAAATGGAGCAAGAGCAATTCTTGGAACGCGAGGTCCAATGGCAGAGGGTGCTACTGGTGCTACTGGTGGAATTTGGGTCTTTGCATAAAATTTATTAGGTCTAAAAAAAACTTTAAAGATTATAATTTTAAAAATAAAAAAAAATTGTTTGGCAACGTTCCCACCGATTCGCGCAAAAATAACGTTGCTATTAGCGCAGCCCTAGTCTCTGGCCGACTCTGCAGAACTGGTCAGTTTCTGGGTATACTTTTCATAGTTTTGGTAATGTTGCAAAAGAAAATTCCGTAAAAAATTTTTGGTGTCTATTTTTAAAAAAAAATGTTTGGTAACATTCATAAAAAACAAAAATCACAAAAAGTAAAAAAAAAATAATAAAAAAAACAAAAAAAACACATTAAAAAAAAAAAATATGCCAAAACGAATTCGATCACCAGCGCGACGAAAACGGTCTCGGTCTCCCGCGCGACGCAGACGATCGCCTTGTGCGTCACTAGTGAAAGGCCGCCGATCTTTGTGTGGTATTGTGCGACGACGACGGTCTCGGCGGTGTTCTAGAGGAGTTTGTCCAATGTAATAAAATAACAAGTTAAAAAAAACACATATTTATTAAATTTTTACAACATTAATAAAAAATGTTGGGACAAATGAGCTATGTTTGTGCAAGCACAGGAACCTGTGAGGCAGTTCCGGCATCGCCTGGCAGTCCATTGTTTTCAAATTTAGCAGCATGCGCTGCCACGTGCCACGTGCCCGACATCAGCTTTGGCTGCAGTCCTCAGCTCGGATGCCATGTGGTGCACGTGGCACCGAATGCGGCCATAGGCTTGTATTCAAATATGGAAAGTTGTGCAGCGACCTGTTCGACACCAAAGCCGCCACGGCCTGAGGAGAATTTAAAGTGCACAGTGAATTGTGTAATGGAATAAAAAAAATTTAAACAATTAATTTATTAGACTGAATTTTAGCCAGCTGATCGACGCGCTCATTACCAGCTATTCCCGAATGGGCCTTGATCCATTCAAACCGAATTTGAATTGGCGACGACCCGACAAGGGCGTCCAAACGGATCCAAAGGTCCATGTTTTTAACGGGTGTCTTTGTGCTTGTTTTCCAATTATTTCGTTTCCAGTTTGGGAGCCAAGACGTCAATCCGTCGACGATGTAGCGGCTGTCGGTACGGAGACAAACAGTGTTGACAATGGGGCCAATGGCGACAAGAGCGTTAATAGCTTCAATGCAGGCCATGAGCTCCATGCGGTTATTGGTAGTCGATGTACAATGGCCTGAATTTTCCAACTGTCCCCCGTTCTGATTGAACCCGGGAATATCCGATTCAATAAGATACGCCCAGCCGCCCGGTCCTGGGTTGCCGATGCAGGAGCCATCGGTATAGATTGTCAGCATTTATTGTGTGCTTTTTTTTGTTGATTATTTTAAAGCCGGGGTGCGCGCAGGCGCCATAGGCGCCGCGGGACGTCGTCCCGGTTTTTTTGAGGACAAGTTAATGTATCGACTGGCCAAAACCAAATAAACTTAAGGCTACTAGGATTATTATCGAAAAAAAATTTTATCAAAAGCTGTAAACTTTTAAAAATAAAAAAATATGGGCTGCTGTGGGTACCGAGATGGCGAAAAAACGCAAGAAGAACAAGAAGAAGAAGCGTCATTGGCTAAATACCTTGACGACTACAGCGATGAGGGTGAGCGCGTGCGAAATTATCGCAATTACATGTTAAATTTTTCACTGGATCACTTTGAAAATTTTCGAGTAGAGGAAATAAAAAAATATTAATAAAAACATAAATGAAGAAAAGTGAAATTGCAATTATTATTTTTGGTTTAGTAGTCGTAGTAGTAGTAGTGGTAGTTGTTATAAGCTTTAGCTCAACAAGCAGCTCAAGCAATGGAGGCGGCAAAAGCGGCGGCGGCACTGGCAGTGGCAATATTGGGGATAGTTGTAATAGGCCAGAAGATTGCAGTTCTAAAATATGTGGAAAATCCAATGGAAAATGTAGCTCCGGTTGTAATGATTCACATGATTGTTCCACACAAATTCCTTTTAATAGATTTTGCGATACTATTGGTCCTGTGAGTAGCATTATGGTCAGTGGGTTCAGTATTTCCAATTCACCTCAAGGATCGACAACTGTAAATTTTACGCTAACTGGAAATGGAAGCGGTTGTGTTGGAACCGTTATAGTAACCGGAGGTTTTGGCGGAGGAATGGGAGATTTTAATATTACAAACCCAGGAACTGGCTACACTTCCTATGGTAATTCTCTTAGGTTTTCCGGGCTGCCAGACAAAATGACAATAACAGTAGACTCGAGCAATATGAGTGTTTTAATACAAAATAATACAGGAACCCAGGGAAAGTGCATTGACAAGCCTAGGGAAATAAATTAATGAAAAAAAAATTTTATTTAAAAATTAAACGTAATCCGAGCAATCTCTGCCATCATTCCATGGGGTACTAACCTGACTTTCACCAGAACAATCACCAGGTCCAGCTCTATCAATATGATTACCATCTTTAACCGCTGGTCTATTAATAAAAACACCATCGGTGTTAAGCATTAGTTGCTGACCATCGCCACTATTTGCACGGTATCCGGATTGAGAACCGTCCATTGATCCGTTGAAATAATTATCACCAAGTCCCATGGCTGTGTGTTCACCTTGGTTTGACGTTAAGTGCCAACACCCAGACCCCTTCGCATCATTAGAATAGAAAGGGTAGGCACATCTTGTTTTGCCAAGCATTCCAGTTTCCAAATCAATTGGCTTACCATCGTAGCCTAATTTTCCAGCAACAACTTCCTTGTACCAGGTACCGCTTGGATCTGTTATATCTGCGGCGCAAACTTGTGAAAAATATTTTCCCCCGTAATTTACCCAATGAACACAGTTATCGATGCGATTATTATTATTATTTAAATAATCATTTCTCGCGCCATCACCCCAAGCCTTTCCGACGTATTTGTTGACAATGTCCTCCATATTCATGGTAGGCTGGCAGATTTGCTGGGTTACCGGAGGATTTGAAGTAAAGGCACCTTTTAGTCCTGACGGTCCATTTTTATCGACATTGAAAATTTGGGAAAATCCAGGCATACATTCCCTGAAATCACCAGCGGAATTTTCCCCCAAGTGATCGTTGCAGACTGCCCTGTTTGAAAACCGGGAGGTGCATAGAGGTACTACGCTTTGGCAATTTGATCCATTGGCACCACACTGGCCAGCAGGCGTGCCTGGCGGGATAACCCATTGTTGATAAGACCAAGTCATTGAATTTGAATTTGGATCGGTTGCCCCCGCACAGCAATGCTTATTATCATATTTACAGCTTTGGCCAGGCCATATATCAGTAGCGGGGCATGTTTGAACAACAGACATTTTTTTTTAATTAATTATTAAAGTTTAAAAGTAAAAAAAATAATTGAACAATTATTTCCAAGATGTGCAAATGTTATAATCTACAATTAAATCGGCGGGATCGGCATTGCCCTTTGGTGGTACATAAGAGTCGGTATCATAGTGGAATGGAATAGCCAATGGGTAGTTAGAGCCACAAGTTGTTTGGCCAGGAATCCATGCACCGGGATTGATTGCAGTTGGAGGATTGTTTGCGAGGCAATTTGGCAAAAGATCAGTTAATTGTGTGAAGCACCCAATGCCAAGACATTTTAAATCTTTATCACCACCGCCGCCAGGACAATCGTTTGAAGTTCCAGCATCCAAGGGGTTGCAGACATTTTTAGTGTTTGGATCGGCATTAAAGAAATTTCCAAGGGTCCAGTTGGTAGGGCAGTTGCTTACGCAATAACCACCGTAGGTTTGAGTCGCGGGAGTTGTTTTGTTTCTTGTAACGGAATTGTTCAGCAAAAATAAATTATTGTAAGATTTTTCATCAGTAGTGCATATTCCTGCAAAATCAGTGTACGTTTTGTTACTAATCAGAGTTCCGGAACAAGAGCCATTCTTATTTTTCATTGTATTTGCCGGAATTGTTACACAGGCATTACCTTGACAACACTGCGTCTCCGAACAGCCTGGGGTGCAGATATCGTCACAATCACCACCATTTATCAATTTTTTACAAACAATTGTACCGTATGGGGTTACCACATATGGATTTAAATTTATCTGGATGGTTAAAGTTAAATTTGATAGCGTAAAAACGACATTTGAGTCGGTGTATGGTATTGCCGCAGCACCGGCCGTATACGTCAACTTAAAATCAGAGACAGAGATCTTAGTAATATCCTTGACGTACTGACTCCAGAATTGGGTTTTATTTGACAGTGTTAGTGAAATTGTTGGTATCGAACTGGTTGGATTTGAAAAAGATAAGGATGATGTTACGGGCGAAATAAATTTATTGTTTTGATCGGCAAGGGCTGTCTGAATTGTGATTGGTGTTTTAAAAGGAAGAGCATTTAAGTTCGACGGTGCCCAAGCGGGTGCCGAATAATTTGCTATAGCTACGCCTTCGTAAGGATTACTGATGGGTAGTTCTGAAATAGTGTTGGCCAACGGACTCCAGCTGTAATTGGCATAGGGTACTATGAATGGCATAGTGGCGGAAACGGTGGGAGGTTGTGGCAATGGCCCAGTTGGAGCAGTTGTTGGGTGATTGTCTGTGCGAAACAGAATGACATAGTAACCGTCCAATAGGCTTTTTGGAGGAACTGTTGTAAAAGTTAAAAGGGGATACGTGTTACCGATAGGCTGGTACTGTGTTAAAACCGCTGCGACAGGACTTGCTCCCCAGGCCGTAGAAGCTGCAGGGTCCGGATAATCCGAAAGGGCTGCCAGGTAGCTGGTCAAATAACCCCAGGGATTAGCAGGCGCGACTGGATCAGCAACATAAGAAATTGTCAGTGTATCGATTCCCGGCGGACCGGTGTATTGTATGTTTTCAGTATCAATGAAAGTAATGGTTGTTGGGGTTGCCTGTGTAAAAAAAGCGTTTAACGGTCTCCATGTTCCCGAAACACCTTGGGTTGGACTGGAAAATACCTTAATTGTATAGCCGCCGACATAATTTTGGCCATCGAGAGTTCCGTCGAACTGTACTAGCGCATTGTATTTTGCCGGATCGATGGCCGGAGTTGTAGAGAATGCTGGTGATCCATCAGTTGCACTCAGGGATAAAATGACTTTATAATAAGTTTGATTTCTGAAAGGAATTTTTTTTTTATCATTTTGTTGCATTGATTTATAGTCTAGATTTTGGACGGTTGGTGGACCATTATAGGGATTATCATTATCTGTAAATGAGTCGGCCGGAGATTTTGAGGAAATTACTTGAATGATTTTTTCGCTAGATTTTCCGGGAGTTACTGTACAAGAGGGAGAAGCGAATGCTCCAACTGGTCCATCGACGCTGTCGGGGGGATCCTCTGAAGTTGCGCCCTGTGTTCTAAATACTAAAATGTCATACCCGGCAATTCGAGTTAATGCAAAGGTAGGTGACGTATCGGTCTGGGACTGAACGGCAACAACATTACTTAGGGGACCGTGAAGGCTGGCGCAGTAATCTTTTATTCCATCGTGGTTTGTGTTATCTTTTACAGGATCGCTGGTTGCCACTAAGCCATTGGTGTCGATGTAGGCAACGGCGTATTTCGTTACAATGCCCCAGGGCTGGAAGGCAGGGTCTGCTTTTTTTAGTGTTGGTAATCCAAGTTTTGCCGTTGGTGTTTTATTGCTAGGACCGCTGCCGCCGCCGCTGCCGCTTCCCTTAAGCGCAAATATTATTACGATTACTATAATAATAAAGCCGATTGCCGCGATAATCCAAGGCCAATATTTTTTCCATGACTCTTGTGATTTTTCCATTTTATTGATTAAAAAAAAATAAAAAAAATGTATTGTTGTACTACTTTATTGTCGAGGCAGCCAAAGACATCACAAAATTAATAATTTGTGTCAATTTTTTTTTATATTTTAAGTAGTATTACAATTTCCCGATGTGTTCATTCGTCCATCAGCTCCATTCCATTGGCCGCCTGCATGGGAATAATCTTCCGTGCCACAGTAAGAACTCCATGCATAGTTGTCACCGCTATGATTTGTTGTGCCATCTTTGCCCGCGGGTTCGCCATTTGCGCACTGCCTTCCAAACGGAAATGAGTTACAAACTATTTCTTCGTCAGGATGACCCCACACCATTTGAGTAATAAAACCGTCTGGTAACCCCGTAGGCGGCGGTATTTCACAAGTGCTGCCAGTGTAATGAAACGTCCAAGTGTTTCCTCTCGGAGTTTCTGTTCTGCAAGAGCCGTAGCAGTCTTTCGCAACAAATCCGGTATTGGAGCAGTCACAAAAGTTGTTGTTATCGACTGTGGTACAAATTCCGCCGTTTTGACAAGGAGGATTGCATTCTGGGGCTATGCATGCAGTATAATGATCAATTGAGCATGAAGCATCCGGTTTATAATTTCCCTCGACGGTAACATAAGCTAAATTACACTGATTTAATGGAAAACTATTGTTATAAATAACAGGTTTACATTCTGCCGCAGTACATGCCTTGTAGCCATTAATTATAATTCCGTTGTCGTCGTAGCAACTTCCGGACCCTTTCCCCATGCTACTGGGTACGCATCCAACTAAATTTTGTGCAGTACTTTCGGAATATCCCAATTTCATACTTTGACTATAAAAGGGATATCCATTACCATCTACAATTGCATATACAGCATTTTTTTCATTATAGGTAGTTGTGGTATCCTTTGTTATACTGCAAGAATTTCTACCAGTTGTGTCAGAATGATCAAAACAAGGATTGCAATTCATTTTTTTATTAAAATATAGAAATTTTATGTTTTGTGTTTTTACAAAGCACAACAATATTTTTTTTTTAAAAGTTAAGCTTATGCTATTGTGTAGCCAAAACAAATTGGCTTGCTAGTCGTTGGGTCAGCAATGCAAATTTCCTTGGGATCTGCGCACGGCGGATCACAAGTTGCCCTGGGAATTGTAGAGGCGCCGTAATCCTCGGAAACGGGTCGGCAAGCAGTGCTCCCGGAATTTCAATTCCATGGACGTCTTTGACTACAAAAAAAATTTCCGGTACTACTTTTTATACAAAAATGCTATAGGACGTCAGCGGTCCAACAGTGCAGTTTATTTTGTCATTATATCTGGCGTATCCCGGTTTACAGCCATCATAACCCGGTTTGTTTTCGCTGTTAAGGGATGGTACCCAGCCTATCGACCCAGTACCGCTTAGGTATTAATATGAGCCGTTAAAGATGTTTCTGGGGGATGTTGTTGATAACACACGACTAGGAACCCCATTGATCGTACAAGACCCATGTGAGTTTTGTTGTGCAAAAGAGAAGCTTGCAGAACCCTCATTATTGCATGAGTATGTTTTTGCTGGGCATTCAAACATAGTTTTTTATTTTTAAAAGTTTTACTATATTGTTGAGCCAATGTAGCAAGCAGGCTGGTTTTCTCTGTTCAAAACGCACATTGTATTAACACATGGGGGATTGCAGACAGGTGGTGGTGGTGGTGGCCCTGGTGGCGGCGCTTTGCAAACATTAGTCAGTTCAGAGACGCAGGTTTCATTTGGTTTGCAGCCAGAGGCGCCGCAATCCTCGGAAACGGGTCGACAAGCAGTATTTGAATCGATGTGGCACAGTGCGCCAACAATTTCTGTACCTGTGATGTCCTTGATGGAATAGGCATTTCCAACATTATCGGAACAGAGTTGACTTGCATTGTACTGTTTTCCAACTGTACAAGTATTAGTTCCTCCGCTATCGCACCTAGTATAACCTGACTTGCAATCAGGTGATGTGGTTTTTTTATCAAGTGAAGGAACGCAGGCGATAAAATTATTTGGACTTGACGGTTGTGCATAGCAATAAGCCCCGCTTAAATTAAAGCCCAATGTATTTGAATTAACAACAAAATCATTTGGACCGCAGGTATACATAGAATCACTTAGAGAAATTTTACAACTACCAGAATTATCTGTGTTACATTTGTAAGTTCCCGTTGGACAGGAAAACATTTTTTTTATTAAAATTATCAAATTTTTAAATTTTTATTATTACGAGGTAGAATATGGATCTGTAAAACAATTTTTTGTTTTATCTACGCAATTAGTTTCCTGTAGATTTTCAAGGATTGTACAATTACTATTTTTTGGATCTGGACAATCTGTTTCTTTCTGTATTAGCGTATTCGGTAACTTATTAAGTAAGTCGCAAGTTGGGTTTGGACATGCGCCACCGCTGGGGATTGGACAATGTCCACTTGGTCTTGCCATTGCAACGCATTCAAAAGTTGTAGTATCAAAATAATAATTTTCAAACCCAAATTCTTGCATTTTTTTTAAACAGTCCAGTTCTTTGCAATCGGAGGTACCCTTGACGTATGAATACCTTACGTAATCTTTAAAAGAACTATCGGCTGGAACCAATGCAGTTTTACAATTAATATCACATTCTGCGTAGGCAGGTCTCTTGCTCATATAGTGAAAAGTTTGACAATCATATTTGGGGGGATTTGTTTCGTTATTGCACTCGTTAATGAACAATGGTGTGGAATCGCATTGTGTTGACGAAATCCAACTCTGTGGTTCCGGATACATTGTAGTATTTCCCCAATTGCACGAGGCCGAAAAACAGTTACCCGAGTGACAATTGCCAAGAGATATTTGATCGGTCGTGCAATATGGTGGGTTATGCGGAGGAATCGAAGTACCTGACTTGACTGTATCCAAGACACATCCCTGAGTATCTACGCAAACCTGAGGATCATAATTCTCTGTATTGTTTGGATACGTTGAAAAATCTCCGCAGGTATTTCCACACTGCTTTAACTCGGAATTATAGCCATTTGGACAGCACAGAGGATTACCACTCGAGTCTGGGAAAAGTATGGTTCCGCTGGTATCAAACACGGGGACTGGGCAGCAAACGTCGGTTAAATAATTGGTATATTTGGTAGAGGAAATATAGTTTACCACGTTGCAGCAGGTATTTCCGCTAGGATTTGAACAGGCCCCGCCGCTTCCGCCGCCTTTTCCGCCGACACAGGCACATGTCTCATCAGGGGCACAGCAAGCGTTTCTTTGTCCGGCATCGCAAACCTTTGACGGATCCGTACAGCCGGAAACTGCGCATCCCAAGCTAGGATTTGTGTTGCAACTACCAGGACAACACGTCGTTCCACACCGTGTATTGCCAGATGTTTTACAAACAGGGCCTGGGTCGTTGCCCGTCGTTGTGCATGGCGTAGTAAATTGCGTGACGTCCCAGCATTTTCCCGCACACGGGAAGTAACCCACGCCACATTTATTACAAGACCATGGAGTTGTCGTTGTGTCGACTCCGTTGGGACAGCAAAGCATTGTAGTGCCGGCTGCATCTCCGTCGACCGGAACCCATGGACAGCAGCAATTTTTTCCTTTTTCGCAAGTACTATCATTAACGGTTTTGTCGAAAGTAATAATATTGTTTTTTGGGCAGCAAATGCTATTTGAACACTGTGCGGTGCTCCCGGTACACATGCAACCGTCTTCCTGCGTGAAACAACAATTGTAGCTTTGCGCCCCGCTGGGACTGGTGATTGGACACTGTGTGAATTCATTTGGATCGCAAGCCAGGCAGTTTCCGGTTTGTAAACCACCGGCGTCCAATTCACAAGCACCAATCAAACAACAATTTGTTACGGTAGGCGGAACCGACTGACCTTTACTGGTTTTGTTATTTGAACAAACTTCTGTTTTTGCATCCACGCATGTCAAATTATTATTGGTACAAGCAAATATTTTGTTATCCCAGCACATGCCTTCGCAAGACACCAACAACCCCGTACTTCTATTGCAATTATCGTCGCACCTTCCATAGCTAGAGCAAGTTTCACAACAATTTGCTACATTAATATTGTCAATGGGGTCCAGATACGTACATCTTAGGGTTGTTCCGTCGGCATTGTACGGGTTATATGGACAACACTCGTTGAACTCAGTACTTGATTTGTATTTTAAACCATTTTTTGCTGTAAATTGCGACAGAATGACGTTTCCGTTGTTGCAGCACTGCTGTGTATTATCACCGGCAAAGCATTGGGTTGGCGTTTCTCCGGCCTGGCCTCCTGTGCAAAGACAAGTCTGGCCTCCGTAGCAACAATCTACTTTTGGTGGGCTATCGTCATTAACCTGACATGGATTTGTGTCAGTGATATTACATTGTGAGCAATAATTTCCGTCACAAGCTCCTTGGCAGCATTGGGTTCCGCAGACATTAAGTCCTGATTTTTTAGTAACATCACAGACACCTCCCACCACTTTACAATAAGGCTTTGGGTTCTTTGGGTCTGTTGTTGTGTCGCAACAGAAAATAGTGTTATCGTAGCAAGTATCGCCGCCGCACTGCATATAGCCCGGGCTGCATGTTGTTTGACAGGAACATTTGCCTTGATCATTTGTAGTAGATCCTTGGGGGCAGCATAGATATTTACCATTGACATCTATACAGATTCCGGTTCCGTCCGCATTGACTGCATTGACTGAGCAACATTCATTGGTGCCGCTAACGCTATTACCAAACGGTATTAAATTAGTAGTAGGACAACACTGGTTAGTATTCTTGTCTGGACAGGACGCTGTTGTACCGCCGATGCAAGAACATGTGTTGTTTTTATTGCAGCAAGTGACTATGTTATCTGAGTTTACGCATTCTGTCAGGTCGGTTGAATTGCAGTAGGAGCAACTCTTGGGGTCTGTTACCGAGCACTGGTTGCAGCAATTGGTGCCACATAGTACCTTTGGGGAATCGCATTTCGGGGAAGTGGGCGACGTCGACGAGGATGCGCCCCTAAAAAACAAAAAGTAGATGAGAAGGGCAACGCAAATTAGTATAAAAATACCTCCTATTATAAATTGAAATTTGTGAGTCTTTAAAACATTTGTCATTTTTTTTATTTAAAAAAAATAAATATATTTATTCTTTAGGCGACGACGTTGTTGTCAATTCTATTTTTGCCGGACCGGACTCCGAGTGCGAGCTGGTCATCTTTGAAAGAACCCACTTGCCTACAATGTATATCAAGTACACCCCGAGTATAATTCCTAGTGCGTAAAGCAGGTATTTTATAATTGAATTTAAAATATTGCTCGGAGCATCCGGTAATATTCCGGGCAACATATCATCGAGCGCCTCCAGCAGTGTCATATTGACACACTTCAAAATACAGTTTGGCGGTAAGGTGTAAGTCGATGAATTGCACGTTGTATCGTCACAGGGACCGGTAACCCCAGAGCAGCTGTTAGTGCCGCCACACGGAAGTGATGTTGGTGCCTTTTTATATAGACAATTTCCGCTACTATCAGCTTCTCCGCCGGGGTAATCGTTGGTATAGTTGGCAATTGGCAATGGCAATAGTGCCGAAGTACCCTGGATATTTGAAGCAAGACCAGGAGCCCAGCTTAGCATTGGGCAGGTCTTTGAGCTATCGCTAAAATTATTAGCCGAGGAATTTGATTGACTATTAGTTTCACCCAAAACGTCGGTACAAATTGGACATACAATTCCATTGGCACCGGGGTCTACATTAGCAGGGTCACATGATAAATCAATGATTTTGCATTTATCTCCAGTTTTAGAGTTAACAATCCAGCAACCATTAACTTTATTTTGGTGGTCCTTTATTTCTTCGTAAACAAGAACAACGCCAGCGGCAGCTCCGGCCCATTTTAACCAAGATTTCGCCGTATCCCAGTTACTTCCTTCTTTTGTTTTTTCTGTCTTTTCTTCGTTGTATTTTTCGATTGTCTTTGGATCTTTTAGGGTATCATCACCCCCGGCAATGGCTGCGGCGTTTTTTTTTGACGACGCTATGCGGTCCTGGACTTTTTTCAGGGGGTTATTGTTAAAATTTGTGGTTTGTGCATTTTCCACCTTTTCAAAAAGTGGATCTGTTTTGTCAAAATCTCCAGAGGTTAGAAATTCGAAATAGCCTCCAATATCTGGACCTACTGGGGGATCTACTGAGAAATCACCGTTTGCTTTTTTAGCTAATTCACGGGTTGTCATCTTGTCTCCATTTTTGTTTGTAATTGTAGTTTCTTTTGTACTTTCATCGTAATTTACTTTAAGATCATCAAAGGCGCCGGTTGACCAATTTTTACTTTTTGGAAATATTTCTCTCATTTTTGCATCCAATTCCTCGCCCCCAATACCCTCACCAGCATTAAATCGACCAAAAGCCTCTGGATCCTCGGCTATGTCACCAAAAACATCCATTTAACTTTTATTTTTAAGGTAGCGGTGAATAAATAAAAAAAATAAAAAAAATAATATAACCATAGCACCGATGGAAATCCAAATCCAGAGATCCGACGATTTTGAGTTAAACGTTCCGGGAAACATGTCGGCCATCGCAAGCCAAAAATTTCCGTGAAAGCATTTAATTGTAGTTCCGGGCTGGGTGTTAAACAAAAAATGACTGCATGCCGCGCCGCCAGGACCTCCGCACGAGTCAGTCGGAGCGTTACTGGCACACGGGTCCGGCTGGGCCGGTTCCGATAAATATTTTTTTGACTGTGTGTGTTTAGTCCCGGACGGTAGTCCCGGGTATAAATTTTTGTAAAAATTTTCCGATGACGGATCCACCAGATTATTATAGGAACCTTTTTTTGGGTAGTCGCGGTGGTAAATATGGTAGCTATTGGTGCTGTTTATAGATAAATCGGGACAGTGCTTTGCCCCCCAATTGTTTCCGGTGCCGCTGAGCTGGGCCGTTGTGTTACTAATGCCGAGGTAGTCCGCGCACTGCTGGCATGGCTGAAACGAACTGTTTGCATTAGCCGCAGTTGAGCTTGGGTTACAGGTAACGGCCATCACCTTGCACTTTGACGCGTCTTTAAGCTTAATTGACCAGCAGCCGTTCATAGCGGCCAGGTGGTTGATTACCGAAGTAAATAGGAAATTCGGGTTAAAATTAGTGTTATCGCGGGTTATCCAGGCGTATCCAAGCGGAGTCTGGGGAGTAAAATAGTCCGGAGTAATTGCGTACTTTTTTAAAATGGCGTCCAGGTCTTCTTGAGACGTTGGAATTGGAAATGAAGCAACCTGGGCGTTAAGAGCCGCGAGGTTTTTGGCCTGCTGAACGGCGACGTTTGATTCAAAATCGGAGACGGCGGCGGCATAGGCACTTTGAAATCCCGGGGAGTGAAAAACACCCAGGTTTCCAAAAAAGTCCTTAAGTACGCCAAACCGGTCCGGGAGAGAAACGGCGCCAATGCCGGGACCGTGGATGGAACCGTTCCATCGGTCGCGGATGTCGTGTTCGTCGAGGTCGCGACCGAGGCCCGGCACGGAAAAGACCATTTTGCCGTTTGAAGCTGAGCGGGTTACGGAGAACGTAGAAACAATTTTCTTAACATCGTTTGAGAGAAGCGAAGCCGCCGCGATGGCGGTTTTAAAAGCAGCGGGAAGGTCTGCGGTGTTTAGGGCGCCGGAGACGTGGACAAACGAACTGCTATTATCTGAAAATAATTCAGACAAATCATAATTTTCCATTTTCTTATAATAATATAAAAGAGTTGCAAAAAAAAAATGTCTGGGGTTAATGTGCATGATTATTGTCAAAATCCGGCCAAGTATATTGGAGTGATTAATCCCCTGACCCAGAAGTACTACGATTCGCAATGTACGTCGAGCAACAGTCTTGCCACAATTACATTTCAGACGTCGCACTTTTATCTTCCGTCGCCGTCGGGCGTCTCCAGGGGCTCGAGGGGCGCCAAAAGCGCCATTGGCGCCAAGAGCGCCCCGCTTGGTGACATTATTGACGACATTAGCCTGGCTAATTTTATGGACCTCATCGATCGGATAATAAATTTGATCGCCAGTCCAGGATTTTGGACTAGTTATGCAGAATTTGAAGGCAGTAAGCTCGGTGTACAGGGAACAATATCGTTACTGACGAGTTTACTGAAAAAAGGGTTTTCCGAAGGCCTAGTTGACGGGATGAGCGAGCTGGCGGAAAAAGGATTTGCCGAGTCAATGATTAATGCGTCGCTGCTGCTTACCGGTATGCTCAAAGAGGGCCTGGAGTTTGGCGTTTCCCGGTTTGCCGCCACTTTTCTGCTGAAGTCGCTGTCGCTTGCTTTTGAGTTAATAGAGAATCCAATAGTAAGTATGCTTATGGGGTTGTTTCAGGTTATTGGAATGATATTTGACATGTACGATCCGTGCGGCCTCAATAACTTTTTGGACCACGATGCGATGACCGACCTGACAAAAAAGTACAACGACGCCTTCAGGGAGGCATTGCTCACCGATTTGCTAAATGGAAATCAGCAGGCGACATGGCCAATCAACATTCCATTCAACGAGTACTTCAACTACTATTTGTCGCCGGAAGAAACGGCGGCCCAAAATCTTGAATTTGGCAAAGGAATGCTACTGTACCTCGCCAGCCAGAAGAAGGACAGCAGTGGGAACCTAATTGTGTGGCCAAGCGGTGGCGAGGTGCTGGACAATAGTATTTTGCAGCGGTATGCCAGTCAGCTAGACTCAACGTTTCTGCGGCTGTCCAATAACAACCGGGTCGTAGCAAATTGGCTGGACCGGCATTATTACTGGATTATTGCTGTGGTGTTTGTGCTTTTGATTATTTTTATTTTATTTGTATTCATCAAATAAATGTCAGTCATTGATGCAGATAGCCTGGGACGGGCCATTTCATTTGCCTCCGACCAGGTATCCTATTCGGCCTGCATGGCACTGCAAAAGAATGCGGCTGATGGAAAAATTGCCGAGTGCAAGGATGGCGCGGCCTGCATCACTTTTAAAAACGACGATTTGAGCCGAAACTGGACGGTGCCGTTTTCGATTGATTTGACCAAAGTCTGTACGCCCGATCCGTCGGGCGACAACAAAAACAATAAAGAGTGCATGGCAAGGTCGCCGATGTTGCCAATGTGCCTGCCAAATCCAGACGACCCGGCCGATGTCAACCACTACTGCCAATTCGCGCCGACTCTGGGAACTGATGTATTTTCCGGCACGTGCCTGATCGGCACCGAGGACTTTTGCAATAACCTGTCGCAGCTGCCATACACCTGTAACTCCGATACCTGCACACCCAATCCCGTATCCAAGGACCC
>Ga0114966_10002101_pt1 | contig 17930 bp, 15 predicted proteins | sample M_130207_XF_Meta_FD_87029 | JGI IMG/M metagenome (GOLD analysis project Ga0114966, IMG submission 87029) | Freshwater microbial communities from Lake Montjoie, Canada to study carbon cycling - M_130207_XF_MetaG | ecosystem: Environmental > Aquatic > Freshwater > Lake | place: Lake Montjoie...
ACAGGTGATACAGGAGCAACGGGTGTCACTGGAAATACTGGTCCAACAGGAAATACTGGTCCAACAGGTGATACAGGAGCAACGGGTGTCACTGGAAATACAGGTCCTACAGGAAATACTGGTCCAACAGGTGATACAGGAGCAACGGGTGTCACTGGAAATACTGGTCCTACAGGAAATACAGGTCCAACAGGAAATACTGGTGCAACGGGTGTCACTGGAAATACTGGTCCTACAGGAAATACAGGTCCAACAGGAAATACTGGTGCAACAGGTGATACTGGAAATACAGGTCCTACAGGAAATACTGGTCCAACAGGAAATACTGGTGCAACAGGTGTCACTGGAAATACAGGTCCAACAGGAGCTACAGGAAATACAGGTCCTACAGGTGATACAGGAGCAACAGGTGTCACTGGAAATACAGGTCCAACAGGAAATACTGGTCCAACAGGGGCTACAGGAGCAACAGGTGATACAGGAGCAACGGGTGTCACTGGAAATACTGGTCCAACAGGAAATACTGGTCCAACAGGTAATACTGGTGCAACAGGTGTAACTGGAAATACAGGTCCAACAGGAGCTACAGGAAATACAGGTCCTACAGGTGATACAGGAGCAACAGGTGTCACTGGAAATACAGGTCCAACAGGGGCTACAGGAAATACAGGAGCAACAGGTGTCACTGGAAATACAGGTCCTACAGGAAATACAGGTCCAACAGGAAATACAGGAGCTACTGGTGTCACTGGAAACACTGGTCCTACTGGTCCTACTGGAAATACAGGTCCAACAGGAAATACTGGACCACAAGGTACACCAGGAAGTGCACTAAATACTGGTGCTACTGGAAATACTGGACCAACTGGTCCTACTGGAATCTTTGGTATAGGAACATTTACATTACAATCCAATAATTCAACGGCTCTTACAGTTGTCAATTCAGGACAACTAACGACTACATCAGCAATTAGTGGAACTTCCGGTTATGCTACTTATGGTTATTCATTAGAACCATATCAAACACCTGTATACATGTCATTTCAACCTGGACAAGGTCCTTCCTCTAATTATACATATATGATCGGGATTAAAACAAATCAATCGCCAAGTTACTATGTTGATCCTAGTTGGATTGCTGGATTTTGGTTTAATGATTATAATATTGGTTCTAATAGTATAAATGTATTAGTGAATAATACTACTGTTTATATAATTAATAGTACTGCCTGGTCGGCAACATCTATTTTCAGCATGTATTATGATGGAACATATATAACATTTTATCTAAATGGATTAATATTAGGTGCAGGTAGTTACCCGTGTTCAAATCCTGGAAATTCTCCTCTATATTTTAATGCAAGTTTTCCTAATGTAACTTATTCTGGTGCAAGTAATGTTGGTGCATCGGTGCAAAATATTCATTACTTTCCATTAAGTATAGGTCCTAGTGGAGTCACAGGAAATACTGGTCCTACAGGAAATACTGGACCAACCGGACCAGGAGGAATTGCAAGTAATACTGGTGCTACTGGAAATACAGGTCCAACAGGACCAACCGGAAATACAGGAAATACAGGTGCTACAGGTGTAACAGGAAATACTGGACAAACAGGAGCAACAGGAAATACTGGGGCTACAGGTGTAACAGGAAATACAGGTGCTACAGGAGTTACTGGTGCAACAGGAGTTACTGGAAATACAGGTGCTACAGGTGTAACAGGAAATACAGGTGCTACAGGAGTTACTGGTGCAACAGGAGTTACTGGAAATACTGGGGCTACGGGAGCAACTGGATTTACTGGTCCACAAGGTATACCAGGAACTGCAACACTTACTGGTGCTACAGGAAATACAGGTGCAACAGGTGTTACAGGAGCAACTGGAAATACAGGTTCAACAGGTGTTACAGGAAATACAGGTGCAACAGGTGTTACTGGAAATACAGGTGCAACAGGAAATACAGGTCCAACAGGTGATACAGGAGCAACAGGAGTTACTGGAAATACAGGTGCTACAGGAGAAACTGGACCTACAGGTGCAACAGGAAATACTGGTGCAACAGGTGAAACAGGTGCAACAGGAAATACAGGAGCAACAGGAGTTACTGGAAATACAGGTGCAACCGGAGTAACAGGTGAAACAGGTGCAACAGGAAATACAGGAGCAACAGGAGTTACAGGAAATACTGGTGCAACTGGAAACACAGGTGAAACAGGTGCAACAGGACCTCAAGGTATACCAGGAACTTCAACATTAACTGGTGCAACAGGAGAAACAGGATTTACAGGATCTACAGGACCTACAGGTATTCAAGGTTTCACAGGAGATACAGGAGATACAGGAAACACTGGTCCTACTGGTATTCAAGGTATTCAAGGTTTCACAGGAGATACAGGAGATACAGGAAACACTGGTCCTACTGGTATTCAAGGTATTCAAGGTTTTACAGGAGATACTGGAAATACTGGATCTACAGGTCCAACAGGTGAAACAGGAGCAACTGGAGTTACAGGAAATACTGGTCCTACTGGTATTCAAGGTTTTACAGGAGATACTGGAAATACAGGATTTACAGGACCTACAGGTATTACTGGAATTACTGGATCTACAGGTCCAACAGGTGAAACAGGTCCTACTGGTCCTACAGGTATTACTGGAATTACTGGACCAACAGGAGCTACAGGTTTTACTGGTGCTACTGGTGCTACTGGTCCAACAGGACAAATAGGTGCTCCAAGAGGAAACACTGCAGTTGTAGATGCTGTTTATGGTAATAATTCAACAGCTAGCATTGGAGGTTCTCCATTTTTAACCATTCCTGCCGCTATAACTGCACTTAATGTTGCTGGTGCTAGTGGTAAGACTATATGGATTCTTCCTGGAACCTATACTCTTACTTCAGGCATTACTATTCCTGCCGGTTCATCTATTCGTGGTCTTAGTACTCAAACAGTAGTCATTGAATTGACTGCTACAACAAATACTACATTAGTTACGATGGGTGATAGTACACGAATAGAAGATGTTACATTAAATCTAAGTTCGTCAACTAATGGTGTTAATCTTACAGGTATTCTTTTCACTGGAACTACTAGTCAAACTGCGAAAGTACGTACATGCGTAATTACTGTAAATAACTCAACTACTTCAAATGCTAGTACATCTAATATATATGGTGCTCTATGTAGCGGAACTGGTGCATTATCTTCAAATACTTTTTCATTTAACGCATTAAAAGGTTCTACGATTAATATCCTTTCTAACGGTCAAGGAAACAAACGAGGAATATTAGTAACTGGTTCTAATCAAATAAGTACACGTGATATTAATATTTATATTGCAAAGCCCACAGATCCTACAACATCTACAGGAAGTTATGTGGGTGCAGAAACAAACGATCCTGCTTTAACTGGTTCTATTCAACTACGAACTAGTTCTGTTGGTTGTGTGTTTCCAGATACAACAATTGGTGAAACTTATTCAGCATCTGATATTCTTCAAACTACACCATCATCTATTATAAGTCCGACTTATTTAGCAAGTCCAGGTATTCAAGTGGGGCCAGGGGTTGACTTAGTAACAAAATCTGCTGGTAATAAACCTTTTTCAACCTATATATATCCTACAATCATATTTTATGGTTTAAGAGGACTTATGGCAGATGGACCAGGAACTGGAGTAGCGCCAGGAGCATGGTTATGGCCTGGGTCACAAGCAGTTTCTAATAATGCAACAACTGGATTTCCTGATGCAACTATTCCACAAGCATTTTTTCGTATTCAACAACCTTCACTTTTATCTGGAATATCAGCAGCTCTAGTTACAGGTGCTGGTGGTGCAAATTCTATAACATTATTAGTACAATACACTCCTGTTGGAGGATCAATAACTAACACAGTATTTACACTAACATTAACTGGTGCAACTACAAGTGGAACCTTTTATGATTCATCATTAAGATTAAATACAGGCGATAAACTACATCTTAATTTAACTTATACTGGAAATAATGCAAATCTTGCTTCGGATTTATCTGTTCAAGTAGATTTATTTTAATCTCTTTTCCAAATACAAATTTCATAAACCATAATTATTAATTATTAATTCTATAAAATAAAAAACTTAGTATATTTGATATGATATCATTTTTATATCAAATATAATTTATTTTTGTATAATCATTTCCTTGGCAATATTTTTGATTATTTTTTCTTCTTTTTCATTGTCATTATCGCCTTTGCCGCCCATGGCTTCAATAATCAATTTATGATATTGATCCGATTTCTTGGAATCACTATAAATACAATCTTGATATTTTGCTTTAAATTCAGAAATCATTTTTGAATTTTTATGTGCTATATATTTAATTGCCTTTTTCAATTTTTTCTTCTCTTCATTTTCTTTCTCCCATTTATTTTCATCTTTGATGTACATTACTTCTCTTTTTGTATCACTACAATGAACCGGTCTTTTATTGACATCTAATGCTTTTAAATTCTTGATAATAATATTAGAAATTCCACTCACAAAACCTACTTTTCCAACATTCTCCAAATCCGATAATTGCAACTGTAATGAATCTACAAAATCCATAATATTCATTGCATCTTTACACTCTTCATTCAAAAATAAATTTAAATTAAACGTCTTATTAGAAACATTGTTGATTTGGGTATTTGTATTATGTGTTCCATTCTTGATTACTTCTAACATTTGTGTTTGTTGCTCTAACATCATATTTTTTAATTCACTATTCTCTTTCATAATGTCAGAATTTTGTTTCAATATTGTCATCACTAGTTCTTTATCAATCACCAAATCATTATTTTTACCATTATTATTATTAGAATCTATTGTATCATTATCATTATCATTATCATTATTAATTTTATCACATTTTTTCTTGTGGTTCCATAAAGAGGATGCATGTTTGTAGTTCTTACCACAATCGCACGAGTAATCATTCGCAACTTTTTGCAACATTTCGTTCGTATTTGTTCGTTTTATATGTTGTGCTGTAGAATAATGTTTGTCTATGCTACTTTTTCTAATCGTTCCATAGTTACAAAATTCGCAATAAAATTTAAAGCAACTTTTTGCAACGGTTGCGTTCGTCATTTTCGTTAATATAATACGAAGAGAAAAGTTGCTAAATCATTTTCCGAAAAAAAGAATAAAATTTAATTTTTAAGAAAAAAAATTTAGCGTAACAATTTTGGAATTATTTTTTTGTATTGAGACCATAAGAATTTTTATGGTCTCAACTTTTTCTACAATTTTTTAATAATTTTTTTTCCCAAGAGTTTTTTAGAATTTCGAAAAATGGACAAAAAAAATGTCCAAAAATGAAAATTTCAAAAAAGTCTTGGGAATTTTTTTTTATTTTTTGCATTTTATATAATAAATTCAAAAAGGTACTTAAAGAAATTTCTAGGCACAATCTTGTTCCACCATTTCTTTCACTAATTCTTCAAAGCTATATTTGGGTTCCCATCCCAATTCTGTTCTTGCCTTGGTTGAATCGCCAAGCAACTCTTCTACTTCGGCTGGTCTAAAATAACATTCATCTATAAAAATAAGCTCTCTTCCGGTATTTTTATCGTATCCTATTTCATTTATTCCTTCTCCTTTCCACACGATATCAAACCCTTTTAGTTTAAAAGCAATCTCAATAAATTCACGCACGGAATGAAATTCATTTGTACTTAATACATAATCTTGCGGTTTATCGGCTTGTAACATTAACCACATTCCTTCTACATAATCCTTTGCATGTCCCCAGTCACGTTTTGCATTTAAATTTCCCATTACTAAATTATCACGCTCGCCATTTAAAATCATTTGTATTCCTCTTGTAATTTTACGGGTTACAAAAGTAGGACCTCTTCTAGGACTTTCGTGATTGAATAAGATGCCATTTACTGCAAACATGTTATATGATTCACGATAATTTTTGGTAATCCAATAACCATACAATTTAGCAACTCCATAAGGGGATCGCGGATAAAATGGGGTGGTTTCTTTTTGAGGAACTTCTTGTACTAAACCAAATAATTCTGACGTAGATGCTTGATAAAAACGAATCTTGTCTTGTATTCTAGAACTTCGTATGGCTTCTAATAACTTTAAAACACCTACACCATCTGCTTCAATAGAATATTCAGGCATTTCAAAAGAAACTTTCACATGACTCATAGCAGCTAAGTTATATATTTCTAAGCGTTCTAAATTCTCTTTGTATGTTTCATCAATTTGATATAATAAGTGTAATAAATTGGATCCATCGGTAACATCTCCGTATTTAATAATTAAATTTTTATTATGATATAAATGATCAATTCTTTTTGTATTTATGTCTGAAGCACGTCTAACTATTCCCCAAACTATATAACCTTTTTCTAGTAAAAATTCGGTCATATAAGATCCATCTTGACCAGTAATTCCTGTAATTAATGCTACTTTCATTTTATTATATTTACTCAAATTAAATATAATAAATAATCGCAATTTTATTCCATTTATTCCATTTATTCAATATAATACTGTAAAAAAATGAAAAAATATTATTTTTCTATTCTATAATGAAAATATTAGTAACAGGAGGTTCAGGTTTAGTTGGACATGGAATTCAATCCATTCAAAATAAATATAATCATGAATTTATTTTTTTAAGTTCTAAAGATTGTAATTTAATGGATTTGTCAGAAACAAAACAATTATTTGAAAAGGAAAAACCAGATTATGTCATTCATCTTGCGGCTAATGTGGGTGGCCTATTCAAAAATATGAAATATAAGGTTGATATATTTGAACAAAATATACTTATGAATTACAATATTCTTAAATGTTGTCATGATTATCAAGTGAAAAAAGTAGTGAGTTGTTTGTCTACCTGTATTTTTCCTGATAAAACGACTTATCCTATTAATGAAGATATGTTGCATGAGGGTCCACCACATACATCTAATGATGCTTATGCTTATGCAAAAAGAATGTTAGAAGTACACAGTAAAGCTTATCAAGAACAATATGGAGATCATTTTATTTGTGTTATTCCTACAAATATTTACGGAGAACATGATAATTATTCTATTGAGAATGGTCATGTGATTCCAGCCTTAATACATAAATGTTACTTAGCAAAACAAGAGGGAAAACCTTTTGTTGTTTGTGGATCTGGAAAACCATTGAGACAATTTATTTATTCTTTGGATTTAGCAAAATTGATTATGTGGTCACTATTAGAATATCATGAAAAAGAATCTATCATATTGTCAAACAATGAAGAAAATGAAGTTAGTATTGCACAAGTTTCAACATTGATTGCTCGTGAATTTGACTATGAAGAACATATGATATTTGATACATCTTTTTCAGATGGTCAGTTTAAAAAAACAGCAGATAATGCTAAGTTGATGAAGTTATGTCCAGAAATGAAATTTACGGACATTCATGTAGGAATAAAAAATTCGGTACAATGGTTTCAAGAGAATTACGATGTTTGCCGTAAATAAATCTATTCTTTTTCTACCATGACTTCTTTGGCAACCTTTTTAATAATTTTGTTTTCTTTTTCTTTATCATCGTCACCCTTGCCGCCCATTGCCTCTATTATTAATTTATTATATTTATCTGAATGCTTTGAATAAGACTTGATACAATCCGGGTATTTATCTTTAAAGTCGTATAATTGTTTGGTATTCTTTTTTGCAATATGTTTAATGGCATTGCGAATCTTGGGATTCCCGTCCGTTTCTTTATCCCATTTATCTTGATCCTTTACATATAATACTTCTCTTTTAATATCAGTGCAGTGTAATGGTCGCTCATGAACTTCTAATCCTTTTAAATTTTTGATAATGATGTTAGACATTCCATTTACAAAACCCACGTCGCCCATATTCTCCAAATCGCTTAGCTGCAATTGAATGGAACTGACAAAATCAGTGATATTCATAGCATCTTTACATGTTTCGTTTAAAAAGAACTGTAAATTAAACGTTTTATTATGTGAATTTGTATTTGTATTATGTGTACCATTTTTGATTACTTCCAACATTTTATTTTGTTGCTCCAACATCTGATTATGTTGCTCCATCATTTGTGTTTGTAATTCCGCATTTTGTTTCAATATGGAAATAACAAATTCTTTGTCAAATACAAAATCATTATTGTTACTAGGGTCTGTTGTATCATTATCATTATTTTTACTAGTTAGAGTACATTTTTTCTTGTGATTCCATAAAGAGGAGGCATGTTTGTATTTCTTACCACAATCACATGAATAATCCATGGCGTTTTTTGGCGCATTTTCGTTCGTATTTATTCGTTTTTTATGTTTAGATGTGGATAAATGTCTTATCCAATCACTTTCTTTGCTGCATTTAAAGTAACATAATATACAATTAAATTTACTGGCGTTAAATAGCGTATTATTATTCGTCATCTTCGTTGATATTATACGAAGAGAAAAAACGCCTAAATACTTTTTCGAAAAAAACAAATAAAAAATTTTTTGAAAAAAAAAATCATCGTAACAATATTGGAATTATTTTTTTTGTATTGACACCATAAGAATTTTTATGGTGTCAACTTTTTCTACAATTTTTTAATATTTTTTTCCCAAGAGTTTTTAAGTTTTTCGAAAAATGGACAAAAAAAATGTCCAAAAATGAAAATTCCAAAAAAGTCTTGGAAAAAATAAAAATGTTGAAATTCTAAAAGTTTCTTTAAGTTATGTTGAAATATATATTATTCTTTTTCTACCATGACTTCCTTCGCTACCTTTTTAATAATTTTGTTTTCTTTTTCTTTATCATCGTCGCCCTTGCCGCCCATTGCCTCTATTATTAATTTATTATATTTATCTGAATACTTTGAATGTGATTTTATACAATCTGGATATTTATCTTTAAAATCAAACAATTGTTTGGTATTCTTTTTTGCAATATGTTTAATGGCATTACGAATTTTTGGATTCCCGTCGGTCTCCTTATCCCACTTATCTTGATCCTTTACATATAACACTTCCCTTTTAATATCGGTGCAGTGTAATGGTCGCTCATGAACTTCTAATCCTTTTAAATTTTTGATAATGATGTTAGACATTCCATTTACAAAACCCACGTCGCCCATATTCTCCAAGTCACTTAGTTGCAATTGAATGGAACTGACAAAATCAGTTATATTCATAGCATCTTTACATGTTTCATTTAAAAAGAATTGTAAATTAAATGTTTTATTATGTGAATTTGTATTCGTATTATGTGTACCATTTTTAATTACTTCCAACATTTTATTTTGTTGCTCTAACATCTGATTATGTTGTTCTATCATTTGTGTTTGCTGCTCCATCATTTGTGTTTGTAATTCTGCGTTTTGTTTCAATATGGAAATAACAAATTCTTTGTCAAATACAAAATCATTATTGTTACCAGGGTCTGTTGTATCATTAATATTACTAGGATCTGTTGTATCATTAATATTACTAGTTAGAGTACATTTTTTTTTGTGTCTCCACAAAGTTGTTCTGCTATTATAGTATAATCCACATAAACATATAAATTTTTTATCGTTTGAGGATATTTGTGGATTTTCATGTTTCAAATGTTTCATATTTGTTTCACTTTGATGCTTCTGTGTCAATAAATGTTTATTGTAATCTTTTTTATTACTGGTTATGTAGCAACATATATCACATGAAAATGTATGAGATTTTATGGGATTTTCTTGTTTCATTTGTTTCATATATTTGAAACATATAAAAATCTCCTAAATACTTTTCCGAAAAAAACAATAAAAAAATTTTTTCAAAAAAAAAATCATCGTAACATTTTTGAAATATTATTTTTTGTATTGAGACCATAAGAATTTTTATGGTGTCAACTTTTTCTACAATTTTTTAATAATTTTTTTCCCAAGAGTATTTTACTTTTTCGAAAAATGGACAAAAAAAATGTCCAAAAATGAAAATTCCAAAAAAGTCTTGGAAAAATTAAAAAAAATTAAAAAAAATAAAAATTCATATTTTTCCTTTTATTCTAACTAAAATATATATTTATAATAATGAATATAAAGAAATCCATTATCGTATTTATGTTCTTCAATTTTGCGGTCTCTTTTATGTCGGATATTATTTTGAATGATTTATCTACCAATTTTAATATAATAACCTCTTTACAGCCTTATTTTTATAAACAATCCATTATAAAATGTGCTTTTGATGCTGGTTTGACTGTTTTATTCGCACTAGTAATAAATATGATTTTTTCTTATTTTTTATTTGGTTTTATTATACCTAACAATTTCACAAAGTTAATTTATTTTTGTGGTTTAGCATTTTTTATAGGATATATAATGGACATTTTAATTTATAAGTTCAACGTTTTTGGGCATCGTCTGGATGTTTATTACAAAAAACTTGGGGCTGGATTCTGGGGAGCCTTAGCATTCGTATTTTCAATTGTTATTAGTTTTTTTATACAAAAATATATCTATTTATTATCTTAGAATGAGTAAAGAAGAGGAACAAATAGAAATGAGTGAATCGGATAGAGATTTTTTAAAAAACAAAATTTTGGATTTGGAAAAACATTTTACAATCATGGAAAAAAAAATGGATAAAATCTTGGAACTCTTAGAAAAAGATTGCAAAAAAATGAGCGACCATATAGATTTTGTAGAAAACGTATATGACAATGTAAAAATGCCATTTTATTATGTTATGGATAAAGTAAACTATTTGGTTTCTAGTGATACTAAGAGTATTTTAGATGATCAAGATATTAATCATAATGAAGAGATATAAAAATAAAAATAAAATTTTATTATATTAAATTGAAAGCAAATTAAATATAATATTCAGTAGATACTTAATGAATCAGCTATTAGAATTAATGAATACAGAAGAAGAAGAAGAGAAAGAGAAAACATTTATCTTTGTAGATGGAAGTTATTATTGTTTTTACAGATACTATTCACTTATTAAATGGTGGAAAAATGCACACAAAGATGAACCATTAGATCAACCCATTGAAAACCAAATTTTCGTAGACAAATTCAAGAAACTCTTTGTAGAAAATCTTAAAGAAATGCAAAAAAAGTTATATATTGATAAAAAAATAAAACCAAATTTAATTGTTGGAAAAGATTGCAAGAGAGAAAATATTTGGAGAAACAAACTTTTCTCAAAATACAAGGCAAATCGTGTTTATAACGAGGATTTTTCAGGCAAACCATTTTTCCAAATGGCCTATGAAGATGAACTTTTTCTACAAGGAGGTGTAAAGGCGATTCTAGAACACCCAGAATTGGAAGCGGATGACTGCATTGCTATTTCTGTAAAACATTTACTAGAAAAATACCCGGAGTCTCAAATTTACATCATTACGAGTGACCGCGATTATTTACAATTAAACGCAGATAATGTGCATTTATATAACTTATCTTATGTAAATATTGCCGATACTAAAAGTAGTACAGGAAATGCAAAAAATGATCTAGAAATTAAAATTATTATGGGAGATGTGTCCGATAACATTCCATCTGTGTTTCCAAAATGTGGACCAAAAACGGCGCTAAAATGTGTGGAAGACGCAGAGTTTTTCGCAAAAAAAATGGCCAATAATCCCGAATATTATCAACAATATGAATTAAATAAAAAACTTGTACATTTTGATTGCATTCCATCGGAATTAGTAGAAGACTTTCTTTCCAAATAAAAAGAAAAATAAAAAGAAAAAGAAAAAATAAAATTATTCAGTTTTCTTATTTTTTAGTGTTTCTATTGTTTTCTAGTTTTTTTATTTCCTTTTCCTTTTCTTTTTTTAATTGTTTTTTTACCCTTTTTTCCATTTTTTTTACTATTTCTTTGTTTGGTTTTTAATATGCGTTTATATTTTCTCTTTTTGGTTTTTACTCCTCCTCTTGTTGTGATTTCATCACGTGATCTTTTTCTACTATTTGGTTGACTTATGTTTTCACGTTCTCCAAATGATGTTCCACTTAAAATTGTAGTTGGAGTACCACTTGAAGTACTAGTTAAAGATTTTCTTGTATTTCCATCAGATTTACGATCGGCAATAATTTTGTCTTTGATTCGTATGATTAAATTCAATGATTTTTTCTTTAAACTATCAATACTTTCATTTGTTGGAGTATTTATAATTATTTCTTTTATTTTAACATCATCATTTATAAATTTTTTAAAAACCGATGATTGTAATAATTTTTCTCCAAATTCTTTTTCTTTTTCTGTTTCTTCAATTTTTCCAGAAATATAATCACTTAACATAGAATTCATGAGAGAGAAAGATTGATACTCACCAATATTAACATTTGATAATACATTATTACATATTGTCTTGATTCCATGATCATCACGATTCAATGTGAATAATAATTCTCTCAAAGCTAATCCAATCAAATAAGCTTTTGCTGTATTAATTTGTTTCAAATTGCTCAAGTACTCTGACAATAATACATTCGTCATTTTTTCCAAAAAGTTGTAATATTTTAAATACTCATCGTAGTCAATAGAACCTTCCAAGTCAGAATTAATGTTACAATTATAACTACACGCAATCATATAAATAGGTAATAAAGGGTGATAAGCAATCGTAAAGTCATTTATTTCTATACTATTTATGTCTATCCATCCTCCTACGTATTTAGAATATTTGCTACCTGGTTCTTCTTCACTTCTTATTTTTTCATTTCTTAATTCTTCAACCAGTATTTCTTCAACCATTGATTCACTATTCTCGGTTGACCAATTGTAAACAAGACATGCCGTTAATAAAGGATTCGTTGTTTCTTGGATACTTATATCATTCATCAAATCATAATCGTCATCTTTAATTTCAGATGATGCTTCAATAAAATCTTTATTATTATCATTAATTAAACTGGTTGTATTCTCTTGAACAAGTTCTGCATCCGATAAAATATTAATATTCTGATTTTCTTCAGAATTAGAATTGGAATTAGAATAAGAATTTGTTTGCTGTCCAATAAAAGCAAGTTGATCTTTTTCAAATGAATTAAGAGTAGATTCTCTTCTCAAAAAAACATTAATTTGAGCGATTAATTCACTATTGTTTTTAATATAGTCCTCTCTGTCATTTTTATTAGACCAAGCGTTTTGCCCTGTTCTAGTATTATCTACAATTTGTCTATATTTATCAAAAACTTCGGTCACCTGTTTTGCAATGTTTTCATCAATCGTATCAATAAAAGATAAAAATAAATAAATATCATTCTTACGACTAGTAGTTCCAGAGGTAAAAAAACTTTTAATACGACTAGATATTTTCTTTTTCCACACCCAATCAGAAACACTTGTATAGGCATCGGATTTTTTCAATAAATTTTCCCATTTTGAACTTTGCCAAACAATGGATTCTTTTCCTTGTCCATGTTGGTTTTTAATACTAATTGCTTTATTATATGAATTCACAACAATATTTATTTTATCATTATTTGATACATTATATTCTTTGAATGCGTTCAAATATTCGTCATTATTTAAATCTGACATAATATCTGTTGGGTCAGGAAGTGACATTTTAATATTAGAATAAAGAACACAATTATGAAACAAATTTTTTATAATTTCCATATAAGAATCCGCTTCTTTCTCATTATTACAAGTTAATGACGGAGATGCTGGTGGTGGCGGAACTATTTTATTATATAAATCTTTAACTGCCTTATTAATTTCATCTTCATATTTTTTTAGATATTCATCACGTAATAATCTATATTCATCTAAGAATTCACGCATTTTTGTAAATTCTACATTTTTTTCTTGATTAGAACTCCATATATTTGGTTGATAATTATTAAAAAGTCTTTCCAATGGTGATACATCATTGGCAATCGTTTCAACATTGGTCAATACATAGGCATTTTTCTCGTTGATAAAAATAACATTTACACCCATAATTAAAGCATAAGAACAAGCAATCTGATCATGTGTTACAAAATAAACATTATTATTTTGTTTTGTAAAATTAATGTCTTTATTGGGATCATTATAATCTTTAAATTTACGATTATAAATGTCAAGACATGCTAATACTTGAAACCAATCACCAGAACGTTTTTGTTGCAATTTTACGTTATAATTAAAATCACTTGTTGGGTCCGATTTGTTATTTCCTGATATTAATTTAAAAAAGTTTTTAAGGAATTTTAAAAGTGAGTCAATACTATTTTCCTTTTTACAGTTTTTAATTTCTGCTTGATTCAGTATATTTCCTCCGATTGTATTTTTTTTAAATATATTTAAGGAGACACTTTTACTTGTAACTTTTCCACTTATACCTTTTGTAGAAGTAATTGGAGATAATTGAAAATTATAATTTGAGAAAAAATTATTGGAAAATATTTCCGAATTCATGTCATATTCATTATACACGATTGTTTTATCAGTGATGTCTAACATCGCTCTCAAATCAACTCCCGTTTCTCTTTTGAATAATTTGTCATCTACCGGTGTTTTTCCTGCAGGATCATTTTCCAATTCTGGAATCATGACATAATACATCTTTTTTTCTAGATCGGATTTCCCATTTTTAAGCATGGATAAAAACCCATTTTGATTAAAATCTATTACTAGAATACTGTCTAGAAGCTGACATTTTTCAACAAATTGTCCTCCTTCATTGTAGGTACCATCTTTTTTAATGTATTCTTTTATTCCAGTGTATCTATGTAAAACTTTTCCTGTCTCTTGTTCCAAATGTTTAATATCAAAATCAGCTGTTTTTGTATCTCCTGGAAACATCGCTTGTAAGGTTTGACCATTTTGAAGAACCGATTTTACACTTCCGGATTCATCATACACTTTATCAAAAGATTTAGGAATACCTGTATTATAAATAGTAATGATAACATTATCACTTTTCACGTATTCTTGACCGAAATCGTGTTTACTATCCGATGCGGCTAAATTTGCCAAATGTTGCATAAAATTCGGATTTGATTTTGTTTGTGTATCAATAAAATTATATCCTTCATATTCTTTAGAATTTGTATTTTCTGACATTTCTACATCTGTATTTGAATCTGTTGACATTTCTATTTCTATATAATAAATAGATAAATTTTATTTGTATCTATTGCAATCAATCAACCTGTATATATCTATATATTTGTTTAATATAGATATATTCGTGTATATGGTTACCATAAAACATGTATACTTAAATTATTTGCAGAATAAGGATTGCGTTTCCAATCCCCTTTCATTCCACAACTTCTTGTCAGATAGTTTTTCCTACGTGTTTTATTTTTGTGTTTCGTGTAATCTTCATAGCCGATTTGCCCAAAATTCACCCATTTTTCGTTTTTCGGATCATAAATACTATATTTTTTTTCGGATTTCGTAGCTGGATACAATTTCGCCGTTTTTCCTAGATATTTATACGCCATTTTTTGTGCCTGCCTAGGATTGGAATATTTTAATAATTTTTTTGAAAAGGAACGCTTTCTACTTATATTATTTTTATTCATCGTTTTACTCATACAATATGGATATAAAATAATTAATTTTTTATAGGTTTTTGGTTCCTTTGATTAGCCAAGAACTAGACTGTATTTTATCACCTAATCCATCCACTAATTCAATGCCTAATTCAGCACATATTTTAGCTTCTGGAATACTATTGTTATTCTGATCACCACCGTTGCAGAAAAAAGTAGGTCTTGGACTCACGGTTGCTAAAGTTTGACACACAGTTCTGTCGGTATCAACCGATTTAACCACAAAGTCAACACATTTAAGCTCTTGAATAATCTTAATTCTTTCATCCGCAGGCATAAAAGATCTGCCCTTTTTTAGGGTGGCTTGTTCATCATTATTCACGATCACCATCAACTTATCTGCACCCTGTTTTGCTAACTTGAAATATTCAATATGCCCAATATGAATTGGGTCAAAGTATCCACTTACACAAGCAATTGACATTTTTATAATTATATGAAATATTTAAAAATGAATATTTTTCTTTATTTTCTTTTTTCTTTTTCTTTATTTCTTTCTTTTTTTCTTTTTCTCTACTAATTATCTTTGTTGTCATACTTTTGAAAATCAAATTTTGAAAATAAATTTTTTTGAGTCGCTCTTTGTTTTTCTTTTTTCGCTTTTTCTAAAACAGCGATGGCTTCGGAAATTTCGGTTTCGGATATTTCTTCATTATTATTTGTATCTATTAATTTATTTAGAATTCTATATTGTTGTGGAACAATACATAACGAATGTTCTTCATTAAATAAGTAATCGGATAAAATAGTAAACACCGCAGTTAAACCTAGCGCAGTATAAATATCACGTGTACCCATCCACGCCATAGAAAAAACCAATAGTTGTTTACTGACTGAATATTTCATATATTCTTCCGTTGATTTACTAAATTGAATGGAAATAAATTTGGATCCCACGTTAAGAAGAATCATTACTACACCCGCAAAAAACTTGCTATTATTTAAATACATAATATGATGATTTGTAAAAGAAATAATGTTAAATAGTGGTGAAAAAATACTACTACTAGTTACACTTTTTGCATTATTTATTTTTTTTTCATTTTTACTCATCTATACTAAAATAAGACTATATAAAAAATAAAAAAATAAAAAAATAAAAAATAATTATACAAATCCAATTTTTCTCAAAAAATTAGTAATATTATTTTTATGTTGGTTGTACATATTATTTGTAAAAATACGTGTATCTCTTACATAAGGACGATACATTTCACGAATACGTGGTGTAAAGCTTTCTTTTAAATACTTATTCTCATTAATATCATGAAAATAAGTATTTACATAAGAAAATACCAAAATAATGACAATCATTAAACAAACATAAAAATAAAAGTACTTCATCTTCCTTTACAAAATACGGAGATAAAAATTCCACTATCCACCTTTAGAAAATCCACCTTTAGAAAAGGTGGAGCCAAATTGGTGGACTTTTGATAAATTTAGATTATATTTTGAGTACACTTTTGATAAATTTAGATTATAATTTGGCTCCACCTTTTTTAAAGGTGGATTTTTTAAAGGTGGAAGGCTGAAAATGATTCAAATTTTGTAAACCCTTCATGTGGTGATACATGATCTGATTCACGCATAAAATCATTCACAGGAATAGAGTTAGATTGTTTTCCCCTTTTAATATTATTTTCTTTTCCGATGATGTCAAACCCTTCTGTCATGTTAGATTTTGCAGTATTAGCTGTATTTTCGGCATCGGTTTTCGCTGTACTAGCCGTATTTTCGGCATCCGATTTTACTGTGGTAGCTGTATTTTCAGCATTGGATTTCGCTGTATTAGCGGTATTTTCAGCATCCGATTTTACTGTATTGGCTGTATTTTCAGCATCTGATTTTATAGTCTCTTTATTCTTTTCTTTGTCTTCACTGTCACTAGTAAATCCTTCCATGTATCCTAGACCACTATTGTTAAACATAATGATGATTAAAAGAACACTTACGACACCAAAAATTTTATTTAGATAACTAATGACTAATAAAAATGCAACTAGCATCATTCTCCCTAAAAGAGTATCTAATAAAAAATTAAAAATTCTAGCTTGACTTAGTAATATTACAAGAAAGAGAGCCATTGCTCCACCTATATTTTTTTTACTCATCAACTGAAAGTTTGCCATATAAATATTCTTATATAATATTTCATAAATAAATTCATAAATTATTATCTTAATTTTTATTAAGAGAATGTCTTTAGCAATGTATGCTGCTCCATTTAATGATAATTCAAATAATTTAAATTCTATCAATGGAAGTGATGATAATTTGATGAATAAAAAAAGACAATCACATAATAAAACACAAAAAAGATATCCTAAAGAAAATTTTGATACTCAAAAAGTGAATTCTGTTTTAGAAACGATACATAA
>Ga0114966_10002102_pt1 | contig 17930 bp, 15 predicted proteins | sample M_130207_XF_Meta_FD_87029 | JGI IMG/M metagenome (GOLD analysis project Ga0114966, IMG submission 87029) | Freshwater microbial communities from Lake Montjoie, Canada to study carbon cycling - M_130207_XF_MetaG | ecosystem: Environmental > Aquatic > Freshwater > Lake | place: Lake Montjoie...
GCCGAGTTGTGCCCCACGTGCACGGTGCGCGAGGTGCAGATCCCGGTTGCCCAGTTCGGAACCACCGCGACGCAGACGACCATCAGCGACCTCCAGGCCAACCCCGACACCAACTACCTGGTGTTCCCAACAGGTGAGGCTGCGCACGGTCTGCCCGCGGCACTCGACACCGCTGGAATCAAGGTGGCCACCCTGGTGGGCTCGGCCGACCCGGTGAACCTCCAGGATGTCAAGGACGGCAAGATCGACCGCGTCCTCGCTGTCGACCTGCCCGTGATCATGTTCACGCTGGCCGACACGATGGCCCGTCTCACCACCGGCGAGCCGCCCGCACCGGGAGCCGTCGCCGACGCCACACCGATCCAGTTCCTCACCAAGAGCGACGTCACGTACGACGTGAGTAAGGGCTGGGTCGGCTACCCCGACTTCTTCGATCGCTTCATGGCGCTGTGGAGTCAGGCGAAGTAGTTCGAACTGGCGTCATCGCACGAAAGGAAGTACTACGTTTCGGAGGGGTGGGCGCACGTTGCCCACCCCTTCGACACGCACGGGGCCCAACGAGCTGCAAGGAGTGGTAGATGGGGAAGGTTCTGCTCGAGGCCTCAGGGATCTCGAAGGCTTTTCCCGGCGTGAAGGCGCTTGACGAGGTGTCGCTCCAGGTCGAGTCGGGCCAGATCGTGGCCCTTGTCGGCCACAACGGCTCGGGCAAGTCGACGCTCGTCAAGATCTTGGCCGGCGTCTATCAGGCCGACGCTGGTGTCATCACCACGCCGGGTGGGGGCGAGCCAGGCGCGGGCAAGCACGACGGGCTGCACTTCATCCACCAGGACCTCGGCCTGATTCCCATGCTCACAGCGGTAGAGAACATCGACCTGTCACGCCAGCACGGCAGGCGCAGCCTCCTGCCTTTCAAGTCACGCAGGGAACAGGCCCGCGCGCGTGAGCTTGTCGCCCAGTTTGGGGCTCACTTCAACGTGAACATCCCGGTCGTCGCTCTGTCGCCGGCCGAGCGCACCATCGTGGCCATTGCGCGTGCACTCGATGGCTGGACCTCCCATGACAACGTGCTCGTACTCGACGAGCCGACCGCGGCCCTGCAGGAGGAAGAGGTGCGCAAACTCTTCGCCGCCGTGCGTCGTGTGGTGGCCGCTGGGGCGGGGGTCATCGTCATCAGCCACCGACTCGACGAGGTGGTCGAACTAGCCGACCGCGTGGTGGTTCTCCGCGACGGAAGGCTGGTCGCCGACCAGACCCGTGGCAACTTCGATAAGAAGACACTGGTGCAGCTGATCGCAGGCGTTGAGGAGTCCCCTGAGGTCGCGCTCGCCGCCCACAACTCGGGCGGCGACGTGATGCTGTCGCTGCGGGGCCTGTCGTGCGCCGAGATCAAGGGCCTCGACCTCGAGGTGCGGGCGGGCGAAATCGTCGGCGTGACCGGGCTTTTGGGCTCGGGTATGGAGCAGATCGGCGGGGCTGTCTTTGGCTCTATTCCGTCTACGGGCGAGGTCCTCGTGGGAGGTGTCCCGGTGAAGCGGGGGGCACCCAAGGCGGCTGTCTCGGCCGGCGTTGGCTTCGTGCCCTCCGATCGTCGGCGCTTCGGGTCGGTCATCACCATGAACGCCCGAGAGAACCTCACGCTGCCGCAACTGCGACCCCTTCGCAACGCCCTCGGATCGATCAGCATCTCGCGTGAGCGCGATGAGTCGACCGAGTGGATGAATCGCGTTGACGTGAAGCCGCGAGGCTCTGGCGAGCGCACCTTCAGTCTCTTCAGCGGCGGAAACCAGCAGAAGGTCATCATCGCCAAATGGATGCGCAACCGTCCCCGAGTTCTCGTGCTCGAGGAGCCGACTCAGGGGGTTGACGTCGGCGCGCAGTCGAGCATCCACGCGCTGATCGCCCGCGTTGCCTCCGAGGGAGCCGCCGTGCTCGTCTCGTCAAGTGACACCAAGGAACTGGTGTCCCTGTGTCACCGCGTCGTGGTTCTCCATGACGGAGTCATCGCGCGCACCTTCGAGGGCGTTGACCTCACCGAGTCGAACGTTCTCAAGACCACCCTCGATCCGATGGCATTGGCCGACAGCTCCATGAATGGTGGACCCAGCAATGGCTGAGATCGACAGCAACGTGCAACCCGCGGTTGAGGCTTTCGAGGAGGCCGTGAGCGGCGAGTCGATGGGCCACAAGCTTCGACGCACCCTCGGCTTCCGCAACATCAGCGCGATCTGGATCCTGATCGGCATCGTGGTCGTGTTCTCGGCCATCATTCCGCAAAAGTTCCTGCAGGCCGGGGTGTGGAGGTCACTACTCGACGCCAACGCGGTCACTGGCATGACGGCGCTCGCGCTGATCATTCCCCTCGCTGCCGGGGTGTTCAACCTGGCGATCGGCATTCAGGTCGGGGCCGGATCGATCTTCATCGGCTGGCTACTCGTCAACATGGGCATGTCTGTACCCGTGTCGTTGGTACTCGCCGGAGTCTTCGGCGTGCTGATCGGACTGGTCACGGCTTGGCTGATCGTGCGCATCCGCATCGACTCGTTCATCGCCACCCTGGGTGTGAGCTCCCTGCTGGCGGCCTTCATCACCGCGATCTCCAGTGGCCGCCAGATTCTCGGATTGCCCGAGTCGTTCGCGAAGTTCGGCATCGCCAGCATCGCCGGAATCACGTTCCCCGTCATCGCTCTCATCGTGGTGGCCTTCATCGTGTGGTACCTGCTCGAGCGCACTCCTTCGGGGCGCAGGGTCTACGCCACTGGCGGCAACATTGAGGCGGCCCGGCTCTCTGGCATCAACACGTCGGCGGTCATCTACGGAAGCCTGGCTGCGTGCGGCCTACTCACGGCACTCGGTGGTGTGGTGCTCAGTGCCAAGCTGGCCAATGCCGACCCCACGGTTGGTCCCGGATACCTCGTGCCCGCGTTCACGGCCGCCTTCCTCGGTTCCACCCAGTTCAAGCAGGGCCGTTTCAACGTATGGGGAACGATGGTCTCGGTCTTCGTGCTTGCCCTCGGCGTCAAGGGGCTCCAACTCTGGGGCGCCCCGCCGTGGATCTCTGATGCGTTCAACGGATTCTCGCTGCTGGTTGCGGTGGGTCTGGCCAAGTTCCAGCGCAACAGCGAGTCGTTCAAGGCGATTCGCCGGACCCTGCGGATGGACAAGCCCCCGGCGGCAGCGGTTGAGTCGTCTCCGGGCTAGCCCTGGGTGCCGGCGTGCCGGCGTGCCGCCTCCCCAAGTGATGTGCTCGATGCCGTGACGACACCGTGGGCCCGTGGCAGAGTGAGTGCATGACTCACCCGGGGCAGACGCGTGTCGGGAGGTCTGTGTGAACCTCGGCGGGTTGGACCTCAACCTCCTCGTGACCCTCGACGCCCTGCTCGACGAGCGCAACGTCACTCGGGCGGGCCAGCGGGTGCACCTGAGCCAACCGGCCGCGAGTGCCGCCCTGGCCAAGCTGCGCCGACACTTCGGCGATGAACTGCTGGTGCGCGTCGGGCGCGACTATCAGCTCACGCCCCTCGCCCAGACTCTGCAGCCGCTGGTCATTGATGCCCTGACGCACATCGAGCGCGCCTTTGCCGTACGTGCGGACTTCGATGCGACCGCCAGTGATCGTCGCTTCTCGGTCAGTGCCTCCGACTACGCGGCGACAGTGATCAACGCTCCGCTTCGGCAGCAGGTGAACGCTGAGGCGCCGGGAGTGATCGTTGAATTCCAGCCCATGATCACGCACTTCGCGATCGAGGAACTGCTGCGACGCGACCTCCTGATCGCGCCGGTCGGCTACGGGTTCAACGGACCTCACGACGTGGTCTTCCGCGATCACTTTGTCTGCATCGTCGATGCGTCGAACCCAGCCCTGAAGCGCATCGACGATGGCGAGAGTGACGTGGTCGAACTGCTGGCAGCTCTGCCGCACGCCGTGGGCCGGTTTGCCGATGTGGTAACCCCGGCCGACCGCCTGATCGAGCAGCTCGGCATCGATCGGCGAGTGGCGGCAACCGTCGGCGGGCTGCTCACCCTTCCACTTCTGGTGCTGGGCACCGATCTGGTGGCGCTTGCTCCCCGGCGGCTGGCCAGGCGCTATGAGGCTTCGGGCGGACTCCGAACGTTGGAGGTGCCAGGCGCTGCTGGCCTCCCGCTCATTGAAGCGGTGTACTGGCACCCCAGTCGCACCTCGGATGCTGCCCTCCAGTGGCTGCGCACGGCGATGGTTCGATCCTGCGCGCTGCTGCCCAGCGAGTGATCACGGGCGCAGACTCGGCGCTAGCTGAGCCCGGCCATCACTGCGGCAGATAGCAGGTAGACGTACGCGGGCCCTTGCCTGACCCCCTGTTTGTGGGCCAGTCTCCTCGGGAGAGGGTCGGTGTCAGAGTCGACTCACGGTCTGCCAAGGAGAGCCTCATGTCTGCTGTCAACAAGGTGCTGGTGATCGGAGCCGGAATGGCGGGGGCCGCGGTCGCAATTCGGCTGGCGGAGGTAGGTATTGAGGTGGAGGTCGTTGAGGTGAAGGACGACGTCACGGCCATCGGCTCAGGTATCACCCTGATGGGCAACGCACTACGCGCGCTCGACATTCTGGGCATCTATCAGGACTGCTTGCGTGAGGGCTATGCCTTCGACGACCTCGGCATTCGAGCGCCAGATGAGAATGCCACCGTTCTGGTCGTCATGGAGGACGCCAAGTACGGCGGTCCCGACTATCCGGCCACCATGGGCATGTTCCGCCCGGAGCTTGCGCGCATCATGGTGCAGCGGGCTGAGGCGCTCGGCGCTGGGGTGCGGTTCGGCACCTCGGTCACGTCGATGACGCAAGACGGTGACGGCGTCGACGTCACCTTCGCCGACGGTACTGCTGGTCGCTATGACCTAGTCGTGGGTTGCGACGGCATCAAGTCGCCCACGCGCACGATGCTCGGTATCGAGCTGGAAACCACCTCGGTGGGCATGGGCATCTGGCGCATCTTCTCCACTCGCCCTGCCGAGGTGACCCGCACCGACCTCATCTACGGAGGCACGTGCTACATCGCGGGGTACTGCCCCACCGGTGAGGAGAGCATGTACGCCTACTTGGTCGAAGATGCACGCCCGCACGACGAGGTGTCGGCTGAGGACTCAGTCGAGCATGTGCGCAGTCTCGCTGCCCCGTACCACGGTCCGTGGGACGAGATCAAGCAGTCAATCAACTCACCCGATCAGCTCAACTACACCTGGTTCGAGGCGCACGTGCTTGATGGCCCGTGGAACCGCGACCGGGTGGTGCTCATCGGAGACGCCGCGCACACCTGTCCCCCCACACTGGCCCAGGGCGGCGCGCAGGCTCTCGAGGATGCACTGGTGCTCACCGAGATGCTGATCGCCCGTGACGACCTCGATGAGGCGTTCTGGTCAGACTTCACCGACCGACGACTTCCGCGTGCTGCCGAGGTGGTGCAGTTGTCGACCCAGATCACCACGTGGCTCAAGGCCCACGAGCACGGCGACATCCCGGGCGTCTTCGCGCGTGCCGCCGAACTCCTCATCCCGGTCCCGTAGGGCGCTAGCCAGTCCGACGGCCACCTCGGCCGTCCCTCACGAGAGACGGAATTGCGATGACCCACCTCCTCACCCACCTGCGGCACGTCGATCTTGCGGTGCCCGACTTCGACCAGCAGCAGGCCTTCTACAGCGGCCTCTGGGGGCTGACCGAAGTTGCGAGTGACTCGGGCATCTCGTTCCTCGCGGCCGAAGGCTCTCCCGAGCAGTACATCGTGCGCGTGCGCAAGGACGATGAGAAGCGCCTAGACCTCGTGTCATTCGGCGCAGCATCGCCGGCCGAGGTCGACTCTCTGGCGGCGGCGCTGATCGCATCAGGAACCACGCTGGTGAGCGAGCCCGGAACCTTGGACACCCCCGGCGGCGGCTACGGCTTCCGATTCTTCGACCCCGAGGGACGAACCCTCGAGGTGTCGGCCGACGTGGCCGTTCGTCAGCATCGCAAGCTCGAGCAGGGCGAATCAGTGCCCGTGCGACTGTCGCACGTGGTGCTCAACTCGCCCACGCCCGAAACCACCGTGCAGTGGTACGTCGACAACCTCGGCTTCGTCGTGAGCGACCAACTCGGCTCGCCCCACATGGGCGAGATCATGTGGTTCCTCCGCACGTCGGCTCAGCACCACAGTCTCGCCATCGCGCGCGCTCCTCACGCGGCGCTGCACCACGCGTCGTTTGAAATGCGTGGGATCGACGAGTTCATGCGCGGCACGGGTCGACTGCTGCGTGCCGGCGTCGAGAAGCTGTGGGGGCCCGGGAGGCACCTGGCCGGCGACAACACCTTCACGTACTTCTTGGATCCTCAGGGAAACACCGTCGAGTACACCACCGAGATGGAGGAGCTCGATGAAGATGTGTGGCATCCCCACGTGTATGACTTCACCGAGCCCAACGTGTCTGACCAGTGGGGTACTGCCAATCCGATGAGCGAACTCATCGCAAAGAAGTCGTTCAACGATCCGGACAAGGGCCTGTTCCAGGCACCCCCCGTCTGATGCGGCTCGTTCAGGTCACCTACGCCGGCGCGTCGCGCGCCGGCACGGTCGTGGATGACGCCGTGCTGCTGCTTCCCGAGGGCGAGACGGTGCAGACGATCGTCGATGCGGGTGTCGAGTCGCTCGGTGCCGTCGCTGAGCGTGCGGCGGCGGGCCCCAGCGTCCCGTTGGCGTCGGTCACCCTCGAGGTGCCAGTGACGCCGCGCACGCTGCGCGACTTTGTCGCCTTCGAGGAACATGTCATCGGCGTGCGTAGGTCAATCGAGGGCAATCCCGGGGTTCCAGAGGCCTGGTATGACGCGCCCACCTTCTACTTCAGCAATCCGCACACCGTGGTGGCGACAGGCACCGACGTCCGCATCCCAGCTCAGAGTCAGGCCCTCGATTTCGAGATGGAGGTCGGCCTCGTGATCGGACGCGAGGGCCGCGATGTGTCCGAGGGCGACGCTCGCGACCACATCTTCGGCCTCACGATCTTCAACGACTGGTCTGCCCGCGATATTCAGATGCGAGAAATGCAGGTGGGTCTCGGGCCAGCCAAGGGCAAGGACTTCGCCGGAACCCTGGGTCCCTGGATCGTGACCTACGACGAGTTCGATGATGTGCGCGATAGCGAGGGTTTCCTCGACCTCTGGGGCACGGTCGAACTCAACGGTGAGGTCGTCGGGCGCGATCTTCTGTCGAACATTGGCTGGACCTTCGAGCAGATGGTCGCGTACGCGAGTCGCGACTCACGGATCGTGCCGGGTGATGTGCTGGGGTCGGGCACGTTTGGTAATGGGGGCTGCCTCGCCGAGTTGTGGGGGATCAACGGCGAGCGTCGTCCTGCGCCGCTGAAGCATGGCGACGTCGTCACCGTGTCAATCGAACGCATCGGCACCGTGACCAATCGCATCGTGACGGGCTCGGTGCCCACGCCCACTCCTAGGCCACGCCTTCGCGATCGTGAGGCCATTCGTGCCGCGCGGTCAGCGGGGGGTGCATGAGCGCGCTGACCGGCCGCACCGTGGTGGTCACGGGCGCCGCGTCGGGTATCGGCTCCGCCGTGGTCGAAGTGGTGCTCGAGCGAGGCGGATCGGTGGTCGCGATCGACGTGGTGGACGTGCGCGACCGAGAACGAGTCGATTGTCATGTTCTTGACGTTGCTAACGAGGACGAGTGGTCGTCGCTGGCGGCTCGATTGGCCGAGCAGAGCGTTCAGGTCGACGGCCTGGTCAACTGCGCGGGGGTCACCTGGCGGGCTAGGGTCGGCGACGTCAGCGCTGAGGCGATGGCCCGGGTTCACGCCGTTAACGTCATGGGGTCACTGTTCGCGCTGCAGTCGCTGCTGCCACTTATGGTGTCAGGTTCCTCGGTGGTCAACCTTGGATCGGTCGCTGGTCTTACGGGCCACTATCCGGCGGCGTACACCTCGAGCAAGTGGGCTGTGCGGGGGCTGAGTATGGCCGCCAGCATGGAGCTCGGCGTGCGCGGCATCCGGGTCAACGTGGTGCATCCGGGCTTCATCGAGACTGCGATGACGGCCTCGGCCCCTGAAGCATTTCGTCAGGCCTCCGTCGCGGACTCGTCCCTCGGCCGCGTGGGACTTCCGCGCGAAGTGGCGACGGTCGTCGCCTTCCTGCTGAGTGAGGATGCCTCGTTCGTGACCGGCGCCGAGATCTCGGTCGACGGTGGCACTGCCGGTCACGGGGGCGCCCTGCGACTCTCAGACACCATGCGACCCTTCTACTCGCCACCCGACGCCTGACCTACCCCGAGGAGCGCGCCATGTTCGAGTACTTCCCTGGCAACTACGTCTGGAACTTCGCGCTCTCGGGTGTGCTGAGCAGCGGCGGCCTGATCGATGAGGTCGATCGCGCCTCGCGACCGATCCGCGATGCCGCCGCCCAGGGTCAGGACGCCGGCACCGAGGAGTTCCTCGCGTCATGGACCGCCGTCATCGACCGACTGGAGCGGCAGGCCGATGCCGAGAGGGCCGCGGGCCACCTGAGGTCGGCGGGTCAGAAGTACTTTCGTGCGGTCAACTACCTGATTACTGCCGAGCGGATGCAGTCGGCTGACACGGCCGACCGTAACGCCATCTATCGCCGGGTGCTGGGCTTCGCACAGTCGTGCTTCGAGACCAACGACCCCTGGACCTCGCGCGTCACCATCCCGTTCGGCGAGACCACGCTGCCCGCGTACTTCATGCGGGCCGATCGTGCCGATGGCACCGCGGCGCCAACGATGATCATGTTCAACGGACTCGACAGCACCAAGGAGCACATGTACACGTCGGGCTTCGCCCAGGAGATGCGAGCGCGTGGCATCTCGACCCTGATGGTCGACTGTCCCGGAAGTGGGGAGGCGCTGAGGCTGCAGGGTCTGGTGTCGCAGATCGAATCGGAGCAGTGGGCCACGGCATGCGTTGACTACCTCCTGACTCGTGATGACGTCGACCCCTCACTGGTCGGACTGGTGGGGTGGTCGCTGGGGGGCTACTACGCGCCGCGCGCGGCCGCCTTCGAGAAGCGGTTGGTGCTGGTGGTTGCGTGGGGCGCCAACCACAACTGGGGCGCCGTGCAGCGGGCGAGGGTTAATCGCGAGGGCGAGTTGCCGGTGCCTCACTACTGGCGTCACGTGATGTGGGTCTGGGGCTTCGACGACAAAAACGACTTCCTCGACTTCGCCGATGACGTGAATCTCGATGGCGTGGTCGAGAACATCACGGTTCCCTTCCTCATCACCCATGGCGAGAACGACCGTCAGATTCCGCTGGACTACGCGCATCGCACGTACGAGCAGGCCGTCAACAGCCCCAAGCGTGAGTTGCGTGTCTTCAGCAGCGACGAGGGCGCCAACGAGCACATCGGCCTCGACAACATGAACCTCGTGATGATGTTCACCGCCGACTGGGTTGAAGACACGTTCGCAGAGCTCAAGGGTGCGAACTCCTGATGCGACCTGACGAACTCGACCGTACCGATGTGGTCGGAGCCATCGCCGCTGCGGCCGCGCGCGTCTCGAACTGGGGCCGCTGGGGCGCCGATGATGTGCAGGGCACGCTCAACTTCATCGACGACGCCAAGATTCGTCAGGCCGCAGCCTGCGTGCGCACCGGTCGCGTCATCTCGATGAGCCAGCCCTATGACCTCAACGGGCCTCAGAGTGGGTGGAACAAGCGCACCAACCCCACCCACTCCATGCTCTACACGGACTTCGAGGCCGAGGCGGGACTGCAGCCCTTTCCCCACGGGTTCGGCGGCTCCGACGACGTCATCTCGATGCCGCTGCAGTGCTCGACCCAGTGGGACGGCCTCGGGCACATCTTCGACCACGGAGTCGCGTGGAACGGGCGTCGAGCATCAGAGGTGGTCACCAGCTACGGGGACCAGGTCACGGGAATCCAGAACCAGCGCGACGGCATCGTGAGTCGAGGTGTGCTGCTCGACATGGGACGTCACTTCGGTGACGAGCATGGGGAACTCCCCGACGGCTTCGCGATCACGGTCGAGCACATCGACGCAGCCATCACGATTCAGGGCCCCACCTCGGTCGTGGGTCGCGGCGACATCATCGTGGTGCGCACCGGTCATTACTCCCGCACCCGTCGTGACGGGTGGGGTGAGTACGCCGCCGGCCCGGCACCGGGAATGTCGTTCACGACGGTCGACTGGCTGCACTCCACCGAGGTGGCCGCGGTGGCGACCGACACGTGGGGCTTCGAGGTGCGGCCCAACGAGTTCGACGACGCGTTCCAGCCACTGCACCAGGTGGTGATCCCGCACATGGGCATGTTCATCGGCGAGATGTGGGATCCCGACCGGCTGGCCGAGGCGTGTGCCGCCGACGGGAACTACGACTTCCTGCTGTCGGCGGCCCCGCTGCCGTTCACCAAGGCGGTCGGGTCGCCGTTGAACCCGCTGGCGATGAGGTAGGAGTCGTGAACGGACGGCTTCAGGACAAGGTGGCGGTCATCACCGGCACGGGGGGCGGGCAGGGCCGCGCTGCCGCGCTGCTCTTCGCCGCTGAGGGCGCCCTCGTGGTCGGCTGTGACGTGAAGGTCGAGGGAGCCGAGGAGACCGTGGCGATGGTCCGCGAGCGCGGCGGAGCGATGGAAAGTGAGCAGCCTCTCGACCTCACCGACGAGGCCGCGGTCGAGCTGTGGCTGCGTGGTGTCGGCGAGCGACACGGCCGTGTCGACGTGCTGTACCTCAACGCGGGTGCGACGAGGTTCGCGCCGGTCGACCAGATCGAGCTCGACGACTGGCGCTTCGTGATGGCGAACGAGCTCGACCTTGTGTTCCTGCCGGCCAAGCACGCGTGGCCACTGCTGAAGCGCTCGCCCGCGCCGAGCGTGGTGCTGGTCGGCTCAACAGCAGGGGTGACCGGCTCGCTCACGAACGCGCGGTTGGCGCACACGGTTGCCAAGGGAGGCGTGGTCGCTGCCACCAAGCAGCTCGCGGCCGAGGGCGCGCCGTTCGGAATCAGGGTCAACTGCGTGAGCCCCGGCATGATCCGAACTCCCGCCACCGAGGCTGACCTGCTCGCCGACGACCATCCGATGCGTCGGATCGCGCGGCACATCCCGCTTGGACGTGTGGGCGATCCCGAAGAGGTGGTGCGCTGCGCGCTCTTTCTCGCGTCGGCCGAGGCCTCGTACGTGACCGGTGCCAACCTGATGGTCGACGGTGGCTGGTCAGCGGTGCTGCCGGGATACGAGCCTCCGGACTAGAGCGGCAACGACGATGCAGTCGGCACGGGCATGCCAGCGAGCAACTCCTCGTAGGTGGGGTAGTTGACGTACCCGTGGTCGGTGCCGCCGTAGAACACCTCGCGCACCGCTGGCTCCAAGGGGAGGTCCTCGGCAAGGCGGCGCACCAGGTCAGGGTTGGAGATGAAGAGTCGGCCAAACGCAACCGCGTCAGCGGTGTGGTCGCTCAGCTCGCGGATGGCTGTCTCTCTGGTGTGATTCCCCACCGTGATGAGTCCGTCACTCCAGCGCTCGCGCACCCACCGAATGTCGATGGCATCAGCGGGTCGATCAGAGCTCGCGCCACCGGCGATTCCTGGCTCGACGATGTGGAGATAGGCCATGTCATGCTCGGCCAGACGCTCGAGCAGATGGCTGTAGAGGTCTTCAGACTCGGGGTCGAACATGTCGTTGAATGTTGACGACGGAGATAGTCGCAGGCCAGTACGACCTGGACCGCTCTCGGCGAGCACGGCCTCGACGACCTCGACCATGAAGCGAGAGCGATGGGCGATCGAGCCGCCGTACTGGTCGGAGCGGTGGTTGGACGACGCATGCAGGAACTGGTCAGGAAGGTATCCGTTGGCGCCGTGGATCTCGACTCCGTCGAAGCCTGCCGCCATCGCCCTCGCCGCCGCGGCAGCGTAGTCGGCGACCAGACCGGGAATCTCGTCAGTTCGCAGTTCGCGCGGGGCGATGAAGGGCACCCGGCCCTCAGTGGCGAAGGTCAGTCCGTCAACGGCGACGGGCGAGGGCGCCACCGGAAGAACCCCACCGGGTTGCACCGACGGGTGCGACGAGCGACCTGTGTGCCAGAGCTGCATCACGATGGTGCCACCCGCCGCGTGAACCCGATCGGTGACGGCACGCCACATCGGCACGTGCTCGTCGTGCCAGATGCCGGGCAGGCTCGGATTACCCACGGCGGTGGGGGAGATGGTGACCCCCTCGGTCACGATCAGACCTGCACCCGACCGCTGCTCGTAGTACAGAGGGGCGCTGCCAGGGAGGATGCCGTCGACGGTTGACCGGCTGCGAGTCATCGGCGCCATCACGATGCGGTTTCGTAGCGACAATTGGCCGAGCGTGATCGGGGTGAGCAGCACAGCGCCGAGTGTCATGATCGGAGCGTATGCCGCAGCGGAGGCATCGCGCAGTCGCCCGGTGAACACCGATGGTCGCTAGGCGGCGCTGTAGGGGTGCGGCCTAACCGGGGTTGCGGCCTCGCATGAAGTCACTGTCGGGGCTGTCGGTCACCGGAAGGCCCGACGCCACCAGGCCTGCGCGCAGCATCTGCATCGCGCGATCGGGCACCCGCATTGCCGGGGCCCGCAGTGGCCCCCCGTTGAAACCGGCCAGCCAGTCCTGGTACTTCCAGAGGGTGCGGTTGATCACCTGGGTACCCCCGATGTAGGCGGTGGTGGCGGCGATGTTTGCCTGCCGGGCGGGATTGACCCGCCAGTGCTCGGCCATCGCGTCCTCCCACCTGCCGGCGCGCGCCGCGGCGAAGGCCTTCGGGTAGTAGTCGCTCATCCACTGCGTGTTGCTGGTTCCCGAGAACTGCAGGTCCAGCACGAGCATCAGGGGAAGGCAGTCGCTCTCGATGGGACAGCTGATGATGACCCGATCGCGGAAGTGGTGGTACATCTCGAGGATTCCGCCGATGAGGGGGTAGCCCTGCTCAGACTTGATGGCGACCACGTTGGGGATGGTGTCGAGCATCCTGCCGATCAGCTCGACCGACATGCCGAGTGGGTGCACCCGCTCGAAGCCCCACAGCGGGATGGCGAACAGCATGACTGGCAGGTCGACGGAGTCGCAGAACTCGCGCGTGTACTCGTAGATCTCCTGCTCGCTCGTGGGCCAGAACTGGCTGGGGTACGAGAGCAGCACGAGGTCGGCGCCATTGGCGGCTGCCAGTTGGCACCCCCTGATGTTGTCAGCGAGCGTGCCGAAGCCGGCGTGGGCCACCAGCCCGATGCGATGGTTGGCGGCCTCGCGCGCCACCGCGGTGAAGCGCCCGTACTCCTCGGGGGTGATGCTCACCTCGCTCACCAGCAGGGTCCAGTCGAAGCCGAGCCGGGCGCTGAGGTCGATGTCGTGGGCGATTGCACGCTCGTTGAGCGTCGCGAGATCAGCGCTGAAGGTGGGGATGGTCACGCCTGACACGCCGGTCAGGTTCTCCCTGGCCCAGGCCCGTGGATCGCGGTCAGTCCAGTTGGTCATCGCGGGACGCTCCTTCGAGTTGTCGGTGTGTCACTACTTGGCCACCGGAGCGATCGACACGGGCAGCGGAGTACCGACTCCGTGCTCGAGGGCACGCGCGTACAGGGCGGCCGCGACCGCGACATCCTGCTGCCCTGACCCGACCGACTTGTACAGGGTGATGCCATTGCCGGACCGGGCCGGAGCGACGGTGCCGCAGACCACATCCTCGAGCGCCCACACCCGGGTAGCGTCGTTGCCGAACCGCTGTCCGTCGGCGACGGCGGCGATGAAGTCGCCCGTTTCCTCAACCACCTCGTCGACGACGTCGGCCACGATCAGGGTGGCACGGCCGATGACCGAGGTGTCGACCTCGCGCTGGTCGGGCATGGTCGAGCCGATGGACACGACTGTGGTGCCCGACGCGAGCCACTCGGCCATCAGAGTGGGCCTTTCGCCGTGGGCGCGCGCCGCACAGATGACGAGGTCGGCGCCGTGCACTGCGTCCTCGGGAGTGTCAGTCGGGCCGACCACCAGGCCTGACCCCTCGGCGAAGTATTCGACGAAGGCGCGCCTGCTCTCGTCACGGGGACTGAACACCTGGCACTCGGCCACCTCGCGAACGTGCATCAGGGCGGCGAGATGTTTGCGCGCCTCAAATCCTGACCCCAGCACGGCGACCCGCAAGGCTCGCTGTGGCGCGAGGCAGTCGACCGCGACCGCTGAGGTTGCCGCGGTACGGAGGCCGGTGATGGTGTTGGCGTCGAGAAGGGCGACGAGTTCCACGGTGCTGTCGTCGAAAAGCGAGATGAGGTAACTCGCCCTCATGCTGCCGCTGCGGGCGGAGGCAGCGATGACCTTGCCGCCCATGACGCCGTCGGAGGGAGAAACTGCAGTGAGGCTTCGCAGCCATGCCCCTGCGGTGCGCGCGGTGGTGCGGCGCGGCGCCTGGCCCGGTGCAGCAGGCACCGAGTAGCTGCGTCGGATGGCGGCAATGGCGAGTTCCCAGTCGGCGAGGGTGACGACCTCGGCGTCGGAGATGAAGAGTGTGGTCATGGGCTCGGTTCCGATCAGAACGGTTGGGCGAGAAGTTCGTAGGCGGCCTGAGTGACGGCCGTGGCAGTGTTGGCGCCCGGAGCGTCAATGTTGTTTTGCCAGTAGGAGATCTGCACCGACGTTTCAACAACAAACTTGCACCGCTCGTAGCGACGTACCGAGTAGGCCTCAAGCGCGGCGGGAATCGACGCGTGGCGTTGGAGTTCCTCCCCGAGCACTACGGCGTCCTCAAGACACATTGCCCCTCCCGCGGCGAGTTGGGGCGTGGTGCTGTGAGCGGAGTCGCCCACGAGCACGACCCTGCCGCGGTGCCACGGCGGTGGAACGAGGATCGTCTCGAAGGGGCGGTAGTTCACCTTCTGCGGATCAGTGATCAGCTCACGCACATCACCCACAACGCCGCCGAAGGGTGCGATCACCTCTCGGATTCGGGCCGGAATCTGGTCCTGTGGGATGAGTCCCGAGTCGGGCATCGCGGTGTTGCAGTAGAGGTACATAAGTCCGTCGCCCATCGGGGTGAAGCCGGGGTGCGCCCCCGGCCAGCCGACGAAGTCGTACTCCTTGTCGACGTCGGGGTGTCGCGGCAGCACCGCGCGAAAGCACCCTTGGTTCAAGAACGTGGGCGTCATCTCGCCGAACACCAGGGTTCGCGTGCTGGAACGCAGCCCATCGGCACCGATCACGAGGTCATAGTCGGCAGAAGGGCCGTCGTTGAACGTGACGCGTGCTCTGTCGTCGAGGTGCTCGATCGAGGTGGGCCAGGTGCCGGTGCGCACCTCGAGCCCCTCCTCGCGTGCCTTGTCGGTCAGGATTCGGTGCAGCGTGGGTCGCATCAGGCCGAGCAGCCCGGGGTACCCAGGTCCGAGCGACGATGGCAGCGGGAAGGTTTCGATCTCCTCGCCGTCGATGGTGCGCTTGGTCATCTCTCGAACGCCGAAGCCGATCTCGAGGCAGGTCTCGAGCACGCCGAGGTGCTGCAGGGCCCTCAGGGCCGTCCCGATGAGCGTGATTCCGCTGCCGAGTACGTTCCAGACTGGCTCCCTCTCAACGAGGTCGACCGAGAATCCGCAGCGGTTGGTCACGATGGCGGTAGAGGCTCCGCTGATGCCGCCTCCGATGATGAGCGCACGTGTCATTGCCGCCCCATTCACATGCCATCGAGAGAATCCCAGCATACCGAGGCGCTTTGCGTAGACAAGAGTTCAGCGCGGGCGCCGGGCTGACGCTCGTCGGTTCAGCTCACCGCCATGAACGCAGCCGCGACGGCGGCAACGAGGTGCGGCACCTCGTGCACCTCGACCGCCGAGCCGGCGACGTAGCGGTCGGGTCGGATCAGGATCGCCTCGCGGCCCATGTCTGCGAGGTAGTCGGCCACCGGGTCGTGTCCGGCCACGATCACCGCGGTGTCGAGTTGGGCGAGGTCGGAGCGCACCGCGTCGTCGATGACGGCGTGGGCTGCGGGGGAGACGAGCAGCGCGAACCGGTAGCCCACGGCCTCATCGAGGTGGCGGCCATCGGCCAGAAACGGCTGCCTCGACAGGGTTCCGACGAGCGCGTCGTCGGCCCGCGTCACGTCGGAGCCCATCTTCTGGCGCTGCAACACGATCTGCTCGACCTCAATGGCGGGCGCCGCCGCCCCGGACCGGGCATGGCCGAGGATCTCCCCCACCATGAAGGCCGAGATCTCGACGTACTGCTGCGCAGGTGGCTTTCGCTCGAGCTCGTAGGAGTCGAGAAGCGAGTCTGGCGCCGTGCCGCGCACGACTCGCGCCAGCTTCCAGGCCAGGTTCACGGCATCGCGCATGCCGGTGCACAGGCCCTGGCCTAGCTTGGGGCTCATCAGGTGGGCTGCATCGCCGGCGATGAGGAGGCGGCCCGAGCGCCAGCGATTGGCGAGCAGCGAGTGGAACTGGTACACGTCGCGACGCAGGATCTCGGCCTCACCGGGCTTGAGCCATGGCTCGAGCAGCTTCCAGGTTGAGTCCAGCGCCATGAGCTCGTCGGCGGTCTCACCCTCCTTCACGTCGAACTCGAAACGACGATAGGGCCCGCACAGGGGAACGAGCGTGACGCAGCGCTCGGGGTGACACCACTCCCACTGATCCCACCCTGGATCGGCGTCGGCGGTGAGCTTGACGTCGACGATGTACCAGCTGTTGGAGGGGCTGATCTCGACGTACTCGCTGCCCATGGCCTTGCGCACCAGCGAGCGCGCGCCGTCGGCGCCGATGACGTACGAAGCATGCAGGGTCGACTCGTCGTCCGTCGCGAGGTCTCGCACCGTGAGCGCCACCTCGCTGCCGGAATCGGCGATAGTGAGAACCTCGTGCCCGGTGAGCAGCGTGGGAGGGTTGGGGGCGGCGAGCAGCGTGGCGCGCATTGCGGCCTCGACGTCGGGCTGGAAGAACATGTAGTCGTGGGCGTAGCCCTGGTCGGACTGACCCTGGGGGAAGACGCGCGAGAGGAACTTGTTCCAGTCCTTGTCGAAGTACTCGTAGACAGTGGGTGGCTCCATGTCGTCGATGAGGTGCGCGAGATCGACCGACTGCAGGGCGCGGATGATCTCGTCGTCGAAGTGCGCGGCCCGGGGGAACGGGCAGAGTTCGGTGTCACGCTCAACGATCACGACTGAGAGGCCGAGCGTCTGTAGCAGCAGGGCACTCATCGTTCCGACCGGTCCGTAGCCGACGATCGCGACGTCGTGGTGCGTGCCTGCATTCATGCGGTTGGCTCCTCGGAGCGAAACCTGAGCTCCGCCTGGTCGCGGAGGTCCTTGTGACCTGTCGACCGCGTGAGCCCGGCGCTGAGGCAGTTGCCGAGCTCGAGGTCGGCGAGAGTGTTCACGATATGCACCAGTGTCGGCAGCTGCTCCCAGGTGGCCCGCTCGACCACGACCGTCCCGGTGCCGGCGAGTGCCTCGGTGACCACGCGCGAGCCGCCTGTGGTCGGCGTCACGACGGGGTACGAGGCGTCGGCCTCTCCCCAGGCTCCGGTTTTGGGGATGTACTTCCAGTGAAATCCCGGACCGCTGGGCATCTGTCGGGCGCTGTCCCTGACATCGATCGGGCGCAGCTCTTCGACTCGCAGCCGAAGGAAGGGAAACCCGAACCACGAGGCCGTCGCGGAGGCTGAGTCGTCGCCGCGCTCGATGTCGGTGATGTCGGCGAACATCTTGGAGTACCCCACCTCCTCGCGACCGGTGATGATCGGGTCGGCCTGGTTCTCCCACAGCACCAGCTGGAATCGCCCCTCGAGGGGTTCGTCGCCGCCCACCCATCGCGCGGCCGTAGCGACTGTCACGATGCTGTAGCCGCGCCCGGCCAGCCAGCTGATGTTGGTGAGGTTGCGCACCTCGAACGTGAGGTCAGGCACCTCGGCGGGCTCGAAGCCGGGCGGCAGGTGCTGCGCGA
>Ga0114966_10002103_pt1 | contig 17929 bp, 14 predicted proteins | sample M_130207_XF_Meta_FD_87029 | JGI IMG/M metagenome (GOLD analysis project Ga0114966, IMG submission 87029) | Freshwater microbial communities from Lake Montjoie, Canada to study carbon cycling - M_130207_XF_MetaG | ecosystem: Environmental > Aquatic > Freshwater > Lake | place: Lake Montjoie...
CTGTCAGCGGCGCAGCGTCAGCGCAATGCCTCCGGTGCATTTGCGGCCCGGTCTCGTGTCGGTGGGAGGGTGCTGTTGGTCGACGATGTCATGACCACGGGGGCCACGCTGCGAGCCGGTGTGCGTCAACTTCGACGGGCGGGCGCCAGGCAGGTCGATGTCGTCACTTTGGCCCGTGTTGTCACAACTCTGTAGCGATCTCAAACCGCTCTTCCCAGACTGATGTTTGAGGAGTATGGTGAGTTCACTGTCACACGAGGAGGTGTCCCAATGGATGTTCGGGTGCACGCACGACACGTCGCTATTCCGCCCGAGTTGAAGGCGATGGCCGAGCAAAAGCTCGCCGCCATTGCGCGACTCTTGCCGCCGGACGCAACGGCAGATGTCGAGTTCTCCGAGGAACGCAACCCGCGCATCGCGGCGTCACATATTGCGGAGATCACGATCATCGTACGCGGCAAGGTAATTCGCGCTCGCGCGGCAGAGTCAGAGTTTCGCGACGCAATGATTCACGCCGTTCGCAACGTCCGCCAGGAGGCGTCTGACCTCCACCATCGCCGGCGTGCCCATCCCCACCGAGGGCTCAAGACGGCGTAACTGACTGTCGGAGGCGGCTGAGAGGCTCAGCCTCTTGGTCGCATCCTTCGTCTCCGACTTGCGTCTAGACCTCGAGCCCGAGCCGCGATCGACAGGTCGCGCGGATATCGGAGTCGGCGGACGAGACGAACCAGGCGATCGCGCCCGTCTCGGGAGCGGGCGCACGCAGCAGCGCATCGAAGGCCGCGAGTGCGCGGTTCGGGTCACCCGCGGCAGCCCACCGCTGGACGTCGTCGCGCCAGTCGTGCCAATTGTCGGCTAACGCGCGGCGCAGAAACTTCTTGTTGATCGCGCGCCACGAACTGCTGGTCAGGTTCGGAGCGAGCGCGTCGAGGGTGCGGATTGCACCGCGCGTACCGAGCTCGGCCAGCAGGGGCGCGGCGGCCTCGGCCGGACAACGCCCAGCCTCACAGTCCGCCCGTACGAGGCAGCGGCGCAGCACGGCAGCGCGAAGCTCTGGATCGTCCTCCGCCACCAACGCCAACTCGTGGGCGGCGTGCCACAAGAGGATTGGAGCATTCTGCTCCAGCAGCGTCTCGCCGATCGTTCGTGCCACATCGGCAAACGGGACGTCGTCGCCGAGCGCAGCGACGGTCGTTTCGGCAACCCATTCGTCGGCCACCATTACGCGCGCGCTGCCGAGCGGGAGCGCCTCGGTTGCCTGCGAAAGTCGGGTAATGAGGTCCCGCAGGTTTGTTAAGTCATGCAGGGGCACGTCGCTGGTCGTGCTGGCAAAGGCATCCTCATCAAGCACGGTTCGCTCAAGCCAATCGACGAGTGGTTGTGGATTGCCTGCCAGCAAATCGCTGAGCGCCTGACGACCGCCAGTGGTGCCGAGCATGACACGTTCGCCCGGTCGCAAGATAATCTCGGCGACTGCGTCGCCCGGTTCCAAGGTGATGACAGCTTCCAGCAACGCGCGACGACCCGCGAGGGCGGTCAGGGCATCGCCGGCAAAGCCCGGCGTGGCGAGTGCGCAGACCAACAACTGGACAACGGCGCGATCCGGCTCATCGCCTGGGTAGGGCGGAAACAGACGCACGAGTGCTGTGCGTGCGGCAGACGACTGGTCATCAAACTCGCGATGCTGCCGATCAATCCGGCGACCGGTCTCCAACGTCGTGACATCGCCAGCGAGCCAGGCCTCCATCAGTGCAGAAAGAGGCGCGATCGGAGTCATATGGGAGGGGTCACTGATCACGCCTGAGAACGGTAGTGGGGACTGCTTTCTAAGGCGGCGTTCAGGGACAGACTGGTAGGGTTCGTCCCATGGCAGAACTGTTTAACCGTCTCCTTCGCGTCGGCGAAGGCAAGCGCCTCAAAGAACTCCAACAGATCGTCGACGCAACCGCTTCGCTGGCCGAGGAGACCGCCGCACTCTCTGACGAGGGCCTGCGCGAGCGCTATAGCGAACTCCGGCAACTCGCGACGGAGAGCCTTGGCGAGAACCCGACCAAGGATCAGGTGCAGGAGGTGCTGGCGCCGTTCGAGGCAGAGACCTACGCGCTCGCACGCGAGGCGGGTGCGCGCGCCATGAACATGCGTCACTTTGACGTCCAAATCATCGGTGGCGCGTGTCTGCATCGCGGCTCGATTGCCGAGATGCGCACGGGTGAAGGTAAGACGCTGGTCGCAACCCTGCCGGTCTGTCTCAATGCGCTCGCTGGACTCGGCATGCACCTCGTGACGGTCAACGACTACCTCGCCCGCCGCGATGCGCAGTGGATGAGCCCGCTCTACGAGATGCTCGGCATCAGCGTTGGCATCATCCAGTCCGGTATGGAGCCAGAGGAGCGCCGGGCGGCCTATGCCTGCGACGTCACGTACGGCACCAACTCGGAGTTCGGCTTCGACTATCTGCGCGATAACCTCGCCGTCGAACTCGAACACACCGTGCAGCGCAGCCACTCCTTCGCGATCGTCGATGAGGTCGACTCGATCCTGATCGACGAGGCGCGTACGCCGCTGATCATCTCTGGACAGCCAGAAGACGCACCCGAGACGTACTACTCGTTTGCCAAGGTTGCGAAGGGTCTGTCGGTTCCTGAGGACTATGAGGTCGACGAGAAGCGCAAGACCGTCGCCCCGACGGAAGACGGTATTCACAAGGTTGAGCGCGCGCTCGGCATCGACAATCTTTACTCCCCCGGCAATGGCCAGATGGTCAATCACCTCGTCCAGTCGCTGAAGGCGCAGTCACTCTTCAAGAAAGATGTTGACTACGTCGTGATCGACGGTGAGGTCAAGATCGTCGACGAGTTTACGGGCCGCATCATGGAAGGCCGGCGCTGGAGCGAGGGCCTGCATCAGGCCGTCGAAGCCAAAGAGGGCGTCAAGATCGAGGCCGAGAACATCACCGTCGCGACCGTCACGATCCAGAACTACTTCCGCATGTACGACAAGTTGGCGGGCATGACCGGCACGGCTGCCACCGAGGCCAACGAGTTCGCAGAAATCTACAGCCTTGATGTGCTGACAATCCCGACCAATCAGGACATGATCCGAGCGGATAAAGACGACCTTATTTTCAAGACGCAGGGCGAGAAGTTCGAGGCGGTCGCCGACGATATTGAGGCGCGTCACGCCACCGGACAGCCTGTGCTCGTCGGCACCATCGACATTGAGACCTCCGAGCGTCTGAGCGCAATTTTGACGCGGCGCGGCATCAAGCACGAGGTGCTCAACGCCAAGCAGCACGAGCGCGAGGCCGAGATCATCGTCAATGCGGGCCAGCAGGGTGCCGTCGTAATTGCCACCAACATGGCTGGTCGTGGCGTCGACATCAAGCTGGGTGAAGGCGTTGCCGATCTGGGCGGCCTCTACGTGCTCGGCACCGAACGCCACGAGTCGCGCCGCATCGACAATCAGCTGCGTGGCCGCTCTGGGCGTCAGGGCGACCCGGGCGAGACCCGCTTCTACCTGTCCGCCGAGGACGAGGTGGTGCGGCTCTTCGCAGGCGATCGCATCTACAAGATACTCGACCGACTCGGACCGCCCGAGGGTGAGCCAATCGAGCACAAGCTGCTCTCGCGGCAGATTGAAGGCGCCCAGAAACGGGTCGAGGAACACAACTTCGAGATTCGCAAGAACGTCCTCAAATACGACGATGTGCTCAACAAACAGCGCGAGGTCGTCTACGACCAGCGTCGCGAGGTGCTCGAGGGCGCCGACATCTCCGAGCTCGTCCGGGAGTGGATCGACGAGACCGTCGAAGACGCTGTCGAGGTTCATCTCCAGGGTGATGGTGACGAGCCAGTCGATCTCAACGCTCTGACCGTTGGTTTGCGCGCGATCTACCCCGTTTCCTTTACTGCTGACGAGCTGGGACCGGTCGAACAGATCAATCCTGATGATCTGATCGATCGAGCCGTTGCCGATGCGGCCACGGCGTACGAGCATAAGGAGCGCGTGATTGCTCAGATCGACCCCGATCTGATGCGTCGTGCGGAACGCTTCTACCTTCTCCAAACGATCGATACGCGTTGGCGCGAGCACCTCGACAACATGGACTATCTGCGCGATGGCATTCATCTGCGTGGGCTCGCCCAGAAGGATCCCGTCGTGGAGTACCGCACCGAGGGACACGCGATGTTTGGCGAGATGATGGCGGAGGTGCAGCAGGAAGTTGTCGCTGGCCTCTTCCAGTTCGTGATCGAAGTTGATGGTCCTGATGGACGCGCGGTGATCGATCCGTTCACGATCGAAGAGAACATGGACCAGTTGATCGCTCAGCACGAAGACGTCAGTGCCTTTGAGGCACCGGGCACGCCGCCGCCAGCAGCACAGCAGCAGACCACGACGGCTCCAAACCCCGACTCGGCGTGGTCGCGTTCGTCCGATTGGGCAGGCACGTCGACCAGCACGGGCGCTATTGAGGAGCTCGAGGATCGCTCGTCCCAAACGCTGCGTGGTCAGGCGCCAGGAGCAGCGGGACGACGGAAGAAGCCGACGAAGAAGAAACGTCGTGGCTGACGCGCCGGAGGTGTTGTCTGTCGACGACCTCGCGGCCGCAGTTGAGGAGCTCAGAGCCCGCCTTGTGTGGGTTCGTGATTACCTTTGACCCGGCTCGCCTACAGGAGCGGATCGACGAACTCGACACACTGATCGGCGAGCCCGGCTTCTGGGACGATCAGGAGCGGGCAGTCAAAGTTTCGGCCGAGCGCTCGCGCAATGCGCGCAAGGTGGAGCTCTACGAGAGCCTGTCCGCTGACGTCGCCGACGCGAGCGATCTCGTCGTGATGCTCGCGGACGCGCCAGAACTGCTTGACGAGGTCACGGCCACCGTCACCAGCCTGAGTTCGCGGATTGACGAACTGGAGGAGGGTGCGCTCTTCTCCGGAGAGTACGACGCGGGGCCTGCCGTGGTGACGGTGAGTGCGGGCGCGGGTGGTACCGATGCGATGGACTGGACCGAGATGATTCTGCGCATGTACTTGCGCTGGGCCGAGCGGCGCGGTTTCTCGACGAGGCTGCTCGAGGCCTCGCCCGGAGAAGAGGCGGGGATCAAGTCGGTTGCGCTGCTCGTCGAGGGCGAGAACGCCTACGGCATCCTCGGCGCAGAGAAGGGCGTGCATCGCCTTGTCCGACTGTCGCCGTTCGACTCGGCGCACCGCCGGCATACGGCCTTTGCCCGCGTCGATGTGACACCCTGGGTTGACGAAGACGTCGATGTCGAGATCGACGATGGTGACCTCCGTATCGACACGTACCGCGCGTCAGGCGCTGGTGGGCAGCACGTCAACAAAACCGACTCGGCGGTGCGTATCACGCACCTGCCGACCGGCATCGTTGTGCAGTGTCAGAACGAGCGCTCGCAGACCTCGAACAAGCAGACCGCGATGCGTGTGCTCAAGAGCCGCCTGATCGAGCTGGAATTGAAGAATCGGGCAGAGGAACTCGCCAAGGAGCGGGGAATGAGTCAGGACAACTCGTTCGGCAGCCAGATTCGCAGTTATGTCCTTCACCCATACACGATGGTCAACGACCACCGCACAAACCGCAAAGACGGCAACATCCAAGCGGTTTTGGATGGCGATCTTGATCCGTTTATCCGCGATTTTCTGTTGCGCCGCACTGCCGCTGACGGCGACGCTGTTGCCGAATCGTAATCTGCTGCGACGGGCAGCCGATGATAGATTGGGTGCGTTGGCATGCTGAAGCGAGACTCCCCATCTGACCCTCTGCCGGAGCCGTTTGACGTCGCCGATTCTGGCTACGTGAGCATCGCCGATACCGACCTTCGCAGCGAGGACGAGCTGGAGCGCGAGGCGGACGAGCGTCGCCGCCGTCGTGCTGAGGCGCTCTCCGAACTGGCGGGCGAGACCAGCGAGTTCCGCCGCCCGTTTGCCCCGCGCAATGAGGCGATGATCCTGCTGGAGAACTGCACCATGGTCTACCCGGGCGACGTTGTCGGGTTGGATGACGTCACGCTGCAGATCGACAAGGGCGAGTGGGTCTTCCTCGTCGGCCCGTCCGGCTCGGGCAAGTCCACCTTCATCAAGCTGTTGCTCAAGGAAATCGATGCAACGAACGGCAACGTTCAGGTGGGTGGCAAGTCGCTTCGCACCCTCAAGCGCTCTCAGGTGCCCAAGCTGCGTCGCAACATTGGCTGCGTCTTCCAGGACTTCAAGCTGTTGCCAACGCGCACGGTCTACGAGAACGTCGCGTACGCACTCGAGGTGCAGGGTCAGCGGCTTGAGGTGATTGAGCGCAAGGTGCCCGAGATCATTGGCTTGGTCGGCCTCGCCGACAAGATCGATAAGTTGCCGCACGAGTTGTCTGGTGGACAGCAGCAGCGCGTCTCGATTGCCCGTGCGTTCGTCAACCATCCGCCGCTCTTGATCTGCGACGAACCGACCGGCAACCTCGACCCCGAGACGTCGATCGGCATCATGCAGCTGCTCTACCGCATCAACCGTGCAGGCACCACGATCTTGATGGCGACCCACGACCGCGAGATGGTCGACAAGATGCGTCGTCGTGTGATCGCGCTCGAAGAGGGCCGCGTCGCGCGCGACGATCGTCGTGGTGGCTACGTCGAGGACGAGGAGCAGGTCTAGTGGAGACCCGCTGGAAGTTTTTCGTCTTGGAGGCACTTAAGTCGCTGAAGGGCAACTTCGCGACGACGATCGCAGCGGTCGTGACGGTGCTGGTGGTGATGTTTATTGCCGGGATTGGTATCGCGCTCGGCTCGTACGTCTACAACTACTCCAACAAGGTGCGTGACGACGTCACGATTCGCGCGTACCTGAAGGACTCGGCAACGCCAAGGCAGATTGCCGATATTCAGCGCACGATTACTGAGACACCTGGCGTACAGGATGGCTCGTTGGAGTTCGTCTCTAAGGACGATGCGATCCTGCGCCTGCAAAAGCAGTTGGGCAAGGATTCTGAGCTGCTCAAGCTGACGCTGGGCAACCCACTGCCGGCCTCATTCGAGTTCAAGGCTGTCGATCCGGACCAGACGGCGGGCGTCGCCAAGGCCGTGGCGGGGCTACCGGGGCTCGATCCGCCTCAGGCCGGTCTGCCAAATCCCGATTACGGAGCGGGCAAGGCCGATCGTGTTTTGAAGACTGCTGGCACGATCACCATCGTGCTGCTCGGCATGGGCGTCGTGCTCGCCATCGCCGCAATCCTCTTGATCGGCAATACGATCCGACTCTCGATCTTCGCGCGTCGCCGCGAGGTTGAGGTGATGAAGCTCGTGGGTGCTACCAACTGGTTTGTGCGGCTTCCCTTCATGATCGAGGGCATGGTCTGTGGCGTGGCAGGGGCGATTCTTGCGTCGGTTCTCCTGGCGATCAGCTATCAGACGCTGCTGGCCGATCGTGTCCAGTCGTCGATGACGGGTAACGGGTCGCCCGAGGCAATCGCTTTTCCGCTGCTTGTGCTGCTGCTGATCGTTGCGGGCTTGGCAATTGGTGCGATTGGTTCGGGCCTGACGATGCGCCGCTTCCTTAAGGTCTAAAACGCGTGCCGATTCGGCAATCTGCCTGTCGGCGCTCTACGCTTTGCAGATGATGGAATCCCAGTTGCCGCGGATGTTGTTTGTGGAGGACGATCCCGTCATCCGTCAGGCCACGAGCGACTACCTGACGCGTAACGGTTTCGAGGTGATCGCCGCCGAGGATGGCGATGCGGGCCTGGTCGCGTGGCGCGAATCGGACCCGGTGCTGGCCTTGCTCGATGTGATGCTGCCGGGAATGGACGGCGTTGCGCTCTGCCGTGCAATTCGGGCCGAGTCGCAGATCCCGGTGATCTTGTTATCGGCGCGCTCTGACCCGATCGATGTGGTGCTGGGGCTCGAGGCGGGCGCAGACGATTACGTCACGAAGCCGTTCGAGCCAGCGGTCTTGACCGCTCGTCTGCGGGCTGCCTTGCGGCGCGTGACGCCGACAGATATCGAGCGTGCGCCCTTCGAGCAAATCGGTTCGCTCGTGCTCGATCGTGAAGGGTACGCCGTGACCCGCGATGGTGAACCGTTGGCGTTGACGCCAACGGAGTATCGCCTGCTGGTCGAGTTCATCGACAACGTCGGGCTGGCCCTCGACCGTGCGGTCCTGCTGGAGCGCGTTTGGGGGTACGGCTGGGCAGGAGACACGCGACTTGTCGATGTGCACGTTCAGCGGCTCCGCGCCAAGATTGAGGTTGACCCGGCGGCGCCCGAGCTGGTCCAGACCGTGCGTGGTGTTGGCTATAAGTTGGTGCAGCCGAGCGAGGCTACGTGAGCCTGCGGGTCCGGCTCGCTCTCGCAATTGCGATCATCAGCGCCCTCGTCGCCGGGGGTATTAGTGTCGCGGTGTACCAGCGGAGCACGACGGATCGAGTCGATCGCGCGCGCGAAACGGCAGCTCGTCAAGCGAGGACGGCCGCCTCGATCGTGCGGTTGCGATTGCCGGGTGGTGCGACGGTGACACCCTCTGGCTCGTACGTCGTGACGCCGGACGGTGCGGTTGGCGACGCCTCAATCGGCCTTGGGCTCCCGGCGCTGCTGCAGGCGCGTGTCGAGAAGGCACCTGATCGCGTGTTTACCGAACCGGTCTTGGAGGGAGAAGACGCGGCCGTGTACGCGGGCACCCAGTTGTCCGGCGTGGCGTCTGTCTACGTCCGACAGTCCTTCGTAGCCGATCAGGAAGAGCTCAGTGCGCTGCGCGATGCTCTGATTCGACTGACAGCGGCAGCGTCGGTGATTGGTGCGATTCTCGGCACGCTCGTGGCATCCGCGTTGTCACGGCGGCTGCGACGATCGGCGGCGTTGGCGCGCCGCTTGGCTGCTGGCGACCTCGATGCGCGTCTGCATCCGCGCGGGCGCGATGAGATCGCTCAGCTTGGTCGCGCGCTCGACGATATGGCCGAATCCCTTGGTGCGACGATCCGAGAACTCGATGAGGCAGCCGAGCGTGAGCGGAGTTTCTCTGCCGATGTCGCGCACGAGCTGCGCACGCCGATTACCGGCCTCGTTGCTGCTTCGTCCCTGCTCGATGACACGCCGGAGGCGATGATGGTCAAAGAGCGTGCAGGGGCGCTTGCTCATCTTGTGGAAGACCTGCTCGAGGTCATGCGGCTCGATGCGGGGGCAGAGACGGCGATGTCGGATCAGTTCGACCTCGTTCGACTGGTCGCCGATGTCACGCGCGATCGGCTGCCCGAGGCCGAGATCACGCTCCCACTCACGCTCCGCGTGCAGTCGGATCCTCGCCGGCTTGAGCGGATCTTGGTCAATCTGCTCGAGAACGCTCGTCGCTATGGCGCTGCCCCGTATGCGGTGACGCTAGATGCGGACACGATGACGCTGACCGTGCGGGATAGCGGCAAGGGCTTTGGTGTCTTCCTCGATCGAGCCGCTGATCGCTTCGCGATGGCGGCGGTCGCGCGCGGTGGTGGCTCGGGGCTGGGTTTGGCGATTGCTGAGGGTCAGGCGCGGGTGCTCGGCGGCGCGCTCGAGTTGAGCGACGATGCGGGCGCCGTAGCGGCTCTGCGCCTGCCGCCTGAGGCTCGGGTGCCGATTGGAGCGGCCGTTGTGACAGGAGGTCGGGCATGACCCGTGCGCTGGCGGTGCTCGTGTTTGCGTTGCTGCTGGTGGGCTGTGGTGGTGCGAACAGTGCAGTCCGCGATGAGGGGCTCGCAGCGGGGGACAGAGCAGTGGTCTCGCCGGCAACAGTCACGGAGCAGACCTCGACTCCTGCCACGCCGGCTGCGCCCGCGCCGGGCGTTGCGTTCATCTACCTGCTGCGGTACAACCAGCCAGAGCCAACGCGACGGAGCGTGCCTGTTGGGATGTCCGTGCCCGAATCGAGCATGCGTGAGTTGCTTGCGGGACCGTCACAGGCGGAGGCGACGCTGCACTACTCAACGGCGATCCTGGAGGACACACGTCTGCTCAGCTATTCCCGCACTGGTCGTATCGCGATCGTCGACATCTCAGCCCTGCCGGCAGTGCAGGGAGACAATGACTCTGAGGCGCTGCTTGCGCTGTATCAGATCGTGTTCACCGTGACTGCCGCCGGGGGCGTCGACGCGGTCCAGGTGCGCGTCGCTGGGCGTCCGTACGGCCTCAGTTCGCTGACGGGTGGGTCAAGCGCTCTCGAGCCGCCGTTGACCCGGGCGGATCTCAGCTTCGTGGTCGCTGCCGAGACCCTGCCAGGGAGCACAGGCTGTGCGGTCGCGAAAGAGGACGCACAACCCTACGATGGCGCACCGATGCTGACGCTGGCGCGCCCCACGAGTGGCGAGACGGTGCTCGGGACGTTGCAAGTCCGGGGCGCGCTGCAGAGCAATGGTGGGCCGATCGTGATTCGACTCTTACAGGACGAGTTGGAGGTGACGAACCGCATCATCGACGAGCAGTGTCGTGGCAGGTTCGCGGCGACAATTCCGCTTCCGCGCACCCTGATCGGCTCGGTCGAGGTGGAGGTAATCGCTCCCGGGACCAACGGTGAGCCGGCGACCTCGATCCGTCAGACGATCACAGTCGAGGGGTAGGTTGCCAGCGACGCGTACGATGTATATATGAGCGGCGAGGGCGAACGAACGATTGCGCAGAACCGAAAGGCGCGCCATGAGTACCACCTCGAGGACAACCTCGAGGTCGGCATCGTGCTGACCGGCAGCGAGATCAAGTCGCTGCGGGCTGGATCTGCCAGTGTCAATGAGGCCTACGCGATGATTCGCGGCAGTGAGGTCTGGCTCGTCGGGGCGACGATCGAGCCGTACGCCCAGTCGGGTATGCGCAATCACGATCGTCTGCGGGACCGCAAACTGCTGCTGCATAAACGTGAGATCGAGAAGTTTCGTCAACGCGTCGAGCAAAAGGGCTTCACGCTGGTACCACTCAGGATCTACCTCAAGAATGGTCGCGCCAAGGTCGAGATCGCGCTCGGGCGTGGCAAGGACACGATCGACAAGCGCGAGACCGTCAAGGCGCGCGAGGCGAAGCGCGACATGGACCGTGCCGTCAAGGAACGGGGCTAGTCGTGCGGCGCTTGAGTTTCCTGGTTGTTGGGGGTGCGACTCTCGTGGCAGTCGTGTTGGTGGCCGGCTTTATTGCGCTCGGCGGTGCCGAACGATTGGACACCACCCAAACGGCGAGTGCGTCGACGTGCCCGCCCACCAATTCGGCCAGTTCGCAGGGCTCGGCGGCCGAAGCTGAGGCATCGCAGATCCTGCTCGCCTCGCTGCAGGACGCTGCCTGCTCACTCAACGTCTCCCGTGAGGATCTCGTGCTCGCCCTGGGGCGTGGCACGGGGATTGCCGAGGCCGCTCAAACGCTCGGCGTTGCGCCAGACGCGCTGACAGCGGCTGTGCTCGGAGCGATTACCACAGCCGTTGACGCCGAGGAGGCCGCTGGCAGGCTGACGCCGACCACGGCTCTGGCCGTGCGGACCTTACTCGAGCTGGTACCGCCAGATCAGCTGCTTGCCGCAGTGCGTGGCGATCAGGATGCCTGTAAGGAATTGCCCTGGAAGGCGACTGGCGATCTCGACGAGATCGCAGCAGAGATTGGAGTCAAGACGGGGCTCGGTGCCGCCTGTGCGCTTGAGGTCTCGCCGCTCGAGGCGGTCGCTGCGTTGGCTGACCCGCAGGGGCTCGAAGGCCTCGCAACCCGCGCTGGAGCGTCGCAGGCGACGGTGGAGGCGGCTGTACGGGTTGCGATGGAGCAGGCGATCAACGAAGCCACGGAGGCTGGTGCTCTGTCGGGGACGGAAGGGACGGTGCTGGCGGCTGCTGCGCGCGTTGCGCCGGTCGACCGATTGCTTGCGATCGTGCGCGGCGACGACGATCCCTGCGTTGCGTTTCCGTGGCCCGGTTCGACGAGTCGGGGCGAGACGCTCGCAGGCGTTGCGTTGGTGGGCATTGTTGACGCAGCCTGCCAGTTGCAGGTACCGACCTTTGACATGTTTGCCGCGCTCGCCAGCCAGGCTGAGCTTGATGCGCTGATTGCGAGCTCCGGCGTGTCGGAGGCAGAGATCGAAACGGCGCTTCGGACGGGACTCGAAAAGGGTGTCACCGAGGCACAGGGCGCGGGTGCGATGTCGGGTATCGAGGCGTTGCTGTTGCGCGCAGTGCTGTCGCAGGTCGGCATCCTCGATCTGCTCAACAACTTTGCTGGCTAAATCAGCCAGACGGCACGGAAGACTGGCGTTCTGTATCATTGGCAGGTCCCCAGGGGGCGTCATGGTTTCGACGTGGTCGTCTACAGGGATTGGTTGCGAGCCGAGGATGTCGGTTGGCCTCGTTAAAAAATCCGGCAGTATGAACTGCGAAGTCTGATACTGACATCGCTTTCGCCGCCTGATCCTAGGATCACGTGACGAACGTCTTTGAACCCTGGGCCCGTGGGGTGCAAACGGCGTAAAACAACGGGCTTGTTCCCCGGCGGACTGGTGCGCCGACGGGGGAGACCTTATGCACCTGGCTCGAAAAACGCCGGCCCGCAGAGCCGCTTTCGAGTGAGATTGATCAGCGGGCTACGCTCGTAGACGCCTTTTCCGAGCGGTCGCGGACCCGGGTTCGATTCCCGGCGCCTCCACTCCAGGGCTGCACGGTTCCCCTCTCTCCGGAGAGGGGAACCGTTGAATCCCGCACACGCTGTGCGGGTCGGAATGCAGCGGGCCCACGAGGGTCGCCGGCGCTTTCGGATAGCGGGTGCAACGAGTAGGCTTTCGCCATGGCTATCGCACCGCGCCCCGAGCTGAGTTCCCAAGAACTGGAGACGTTGGCCTCAATTCAACGCCGCGTGCTCTGGCTCGCGACACGCATGATCGACTACGCCAACCACGAGCGACCTTCGGGTGACGCGCTCAAGGTCGGTGGCCACCAGGCTTCGTCGGCCTCGATGGTGACGGCGATGACCGCGCTCTACTTCCACTGGTTGAAGGCCGGCGATCGGGTGGCCGTCAAGCCGCACGCCTCGCCGGTGCTGCATTCGATCAACTACCTGCTCGGGCGTCTCGATCGCGACTACCTCACAAAGCTCCGCGATTTTGGTGGTCTGCAGGCTTATCCCTCCCGCACGAAGGACCCCGATCCGATCGACTTCTCGACTGGGTCCGTTGGTCTTGGTGCCGCTGCGCCCCTCTTCGCCAGCGTCGTCGACCGCTACGTGGGAGCGCACTTCGATGTCCCGCCCGGCCGTCGCTTCGTGGCGCTCCTCGGCGATGCCGAACTGGATGAGGGCAACGTCTGGGAGGCGTTGGCCGATCCGGCCGCACGCGGGCTCGGGCAGCTGACCTGGATTGTCGACTTCAATCGCCAGAGCCTTGACCGCGTGATTCCTGGTGTGCGCTCGCAGGAATTTACCCACGTCTTCCGCGACCACGGTTGGCAGGTCGAGATCGTCAAGTACGGGTCGCGCCTGCGCGAGGCCTTCGCCTTGCCTGGCGGTGAGGCGCTGGAGCGCCGCATCGACGGCATGCCGAACCCTGAGTACCAGAGTCTGCTGCGTAAGACCGGTGCCGAGATTCGCTCGCTCGTCGTCGATAACGCGCCCGCCGGTGATCGCAAGGCGCTTGCCGGGGTCTTCGAGGCCTACGAGGATGCAGCGCTGCCGGCCCTGATCGGCGATCTTGGCGGCCACGACCTCGGCGACATGATCGCCGCGCTCGAGCGCGCCGACGCTGACACCGAGCGCCCGACGGTGATCTTCGCCTTTACGGTCAAGGGCTGGGGCCTACCGATTGCCGGTCATCCGATGAATCACTCAGCGCTGCTGTCGACCGCGCAGGTCGACGAGTTGCGCGGCGAGCTGGCTGACGCCATCGACGAATGGGCGGGCTTCGCTGCCGACACCGCGGAAGGCAAGCTCTGCCTCAGCTCGGCCGATCGTCTCACCGACCACAACGCCGCTGCGCCGGATCGCGTCGACCCCTATGCGATTCCACACGAGTTTGGTCCCATCACCACGCGACCCGCCTCGAGCCAGGACGCCTTTGCGCGTGCGTTGCAAGACATCGCCAACGTCGATGAGGTCGCGCGCCACATCGTGACGACCAGTCCCGACGTCTCAATTTCGACGGGCCTGGGCGGCTGGATCAACAAGCGTGGCGTCTTTAGTCCCGAGATCGAAGCGGTCTACGAGATCGAGGATGCCGGCCCGCTCAAGTGGGAACCGACGCCGAAGGGCCAGCACATCGAGCTTGGCATCTCCGAGATGAATCTGTTTCTTTTGCTCGGGCAGCTGGGTCTTGGTGCCGAGCTTCATGGCACGCAGCTCTTGCCGATCGGCACGGTCTACGACCCGTTCGTCTGTCGTGGCCTGGACGCGTTGATCTACTCGGTCTACTCGGGCGCACGCTTCGTGTTCGCAGGTACACCGTCGGGCGTCTCGCTGTCGCGTGAGGGCGGGGCACACCAATCGTCGATCACCGCCTCGATCGGTATGGAACTGCCGGGTCTGACGATGTGGGAGCCCTGTTACGCACTTGAGACGGAGTGGGTGTTGCTGCATGGGTTGCGCGACATCGTGCGGGTTGATGGCGAGGCGCATTATCTGCGCCTGTCGACGACTCCGGTCGCTCAGGACGCCTTTACTGCGCTGCTGGAGCGAGTCGATCGTGCGGCGCTGCGGGACGACGTGCTGGCGGGTGGCTATCGCCTCGTCGAGGCCGAGGCCGGTGGACCGGGCTCGCGGGTCGTGATCGCAGCGTGCGGCGCGATGATCCCTCAGGCGCTGGCGGCGCGCGAGTTGTTGGCAGCCGAAGACATCGGCGCCTCGATCGTCAATGTCACCAGCCCCGACCGGCTCTTCCGCGCCTTGCGGACCCGCACGGGGGCCTTGCGCAACGGTCGCCTCAGCGACCCATCGATCCTCGAGCGGTTGACGCTGCCCGAAGAGCGCGGCGTGCCACTCGTCACGGTGCACGACGCCGCGCCGCATGCCCTGGCCTTCCTTGGCTCCGCGTTCTCTTCGCCGCTGATCCCACTCGGCGTCGATCGCTTTGGTCAGTGCGGTTCGCAACCTGAGGTGTACGAGTGGCTCGACCTCAGCGCCGAGGCGATCGCAGAGGCGGCTATCGCCGGCCTCTGGCGTCCCGACGCGTGAGCGACGTCCCAGACCACGTCGCGAGTAACCGGCGGCAATGGGATGTCTGGGCGGCCGATTTTGTCGCCGAGGGTGAGCGAGCGTGGAGGCAAGAGCCCAATTGGGGCCTCTTTGGCATTCCAGAGACCGACGTGGGCGTGCTGCCGGCTGCGCTCGATGGTTTCGACACGATCGAGCTTGGGTGTGGCACGGGTTATGTGTCTGCCTGGCTGGCACGTCGCGGCGCGCGACCGGTCGGCATTGATAACTCGGAGCAGCAGTTACAGACGGCGCAACGCCTGCAGGCTGAACACGGACTCGCCTTTCCGCTCCACTTTGGCAATGCCGAGGCGACGCCGTTTGAGGATGACTCATTTGATCTCGCGATCTCCGAGTACGGCGCCAGTATCTGGTGCGATCCGTACACGTGGATCCCCGAAGCGGCTCGCATTTTGCGCCCGGGCGGTGAGTTGATCTTCCTCGTCAACTCCGTGCTGTCCGTCCTCTGCCTCGGTGATCTCGAGACGGATGTCGCCAGCGATCGACTCTTTCGTCCGCAACGGGGCATGCATCGGTTTGACTGGCCCGACGACGACTCCGTCGAGTTCCATCTCTCACACGGCGAACAGCTGCGCCTGCTGCGCTCGTGCGGCTTTGAGGTCGAGGACATCATCGAGCTCTATGCGGATCCGTCGGACACGACGCGCTTCACCTACATGACGGCCGAGTGGGCAGCGCAGTGGCCCGTCGAAGAGGTCTGGCGCGCGCGCCTGCGTCGCTAGCGGGCGTAGCGGTAGGTCAGAGCGACTTGTCTAGGAAACAGGTCTAGAAAACGAGAAAGCCCCGCCGGAGCGGGGCTTTCAACAGAGCGGATGATGGGGCTCGAACCCACGACCTTCGCCATGGCAAGGCGACGCTCTAGCCAACTGAGCTACATCCGCGTGGCAGTGAGTATAGAACAGGCATTCCGCAGGGGACGCGATCACCAGCCGAGCCGGACGTCATCAACTTTGCTTTGGGGTCAGACCCTTATGCAAAGTTGATCGTCGTCGGCCGAGGATCAGTGCCCGGTGAGCCAGTCGACGATCGAGCCGGCACGCGAGGTCTTGGTGCCCGTCTCTTCATTCTGCTCTGCAATCCGCAGCAGCTTGAGGGAGCTGTTGGCGGCGATGTAGCGCAGCGGCTCGGGCTCCCAGTTGCGGGACTGATGGTTGACCCACGGCAGCGACACGAGATCTGTCTTGCGCTGCGTAATCAGGTCGGCGAGCGTACGGCCAGCGAGGTTCGTGATCGCGACGCCGTCGCCCACATACCCGCCAGCCCAACCCATCCCCGTCTTGGGGTCGAGCCCGACCGAGGCGTTGAAGTCGCGAGGAATCCCGAGCACGCCGCCCCAGGTGTGGGTGATCTTGGCGTGGGCTGCGGCCGGAAACAGCTTCGCAATCACACCCTGTAGGCGGTCGTGCACAGGAAGATCGTGGAACTCGCGCTCAAGCTTGCTGCCGAAGATATAGGGGTGCCCGCGGCCACCGAGGGCGATGCGGTCGTCGGCCGTTCGCTGCGCATAGATAAAGAGGCGTCGTCCGTCCGAGAGCGTCTCGCGGTCGTTCCAGCCGATCTCGTCCCAGATCGCCTGCGAGAGGGGCTCAGTAGCGACCATGCACGAGGCGAATGGCATCAGCCGTCGCTTCTCGCCCTCAAGTTCCGGCGTAAAGCCCTCCGTTGCGCGAATCACATAGGTGGCGTGGATCGTGCCGCGATCGGTGATGACTCGGCCAGGCTCGAGGCGGCGCGCGTTCGTGCCTTCGTAGATGCCAACGCCACGACGCTCGACGACGTCGGCAAGTCCACGCACGAGTCGTGCTGGGTGGACCCGTGCGGCGTGTGGGCTGAAGACGGTACCGAGGGCGCCAGGCACATTCGTGCGGGCCAGCGTGTCCTCGCGCGAAAGCAGGCTGTAGTCCGCGTCGGTATGGCCGAACGCGTGATGCGCTTCGACCGCTTGGCGGGAGTGCATCAGGCCAACCTGAGTCATCGCCAGCGTCGACCAGCCACCCTTATGGAAATGTGCGTCGATGCCTTCCTTTGCGAGGGTCGCACCGATCACATCGACGGTGTCGAAGCAGGCGCGCTCGTAGCGCATCACCTCGTCGTGGCCATGCGTCTTGAGAAATCGCTGGCGACTGCCGGGTAGTCCACCGAAGCACCAGCCACCATTGCGTCCAGAGGCGCCAAAGCCCGCGATGTCGCGCTCGACGATGACGATCCGCAGCGACGGGTCGATCTCGGTCAGCGAGTAGGCAGTCCAGAGTCCCGTGTAGCCCGCCCCAACGATAGCGACGTCAGCCTCGAGGTCGCCCGGCAACGGCGGCCGCTTCGAGAGCGTGCCGGGCACGCTGTCGTGCCAGAAACTGGTGGTGCGGTAGTGGGCGTCCTCTGCCTGGGCGCTACCGGATAGGACCTCGCGTGTTTCAGTCGTAGCCATAGCGCGAGTGTACCGGGGTGACGCTGCTCCCGCGACTGCGGAGGGTCGTGGTTGCTACAGCGCGGGGGCAGTAGTGCCGCGCACTGGCTGCTTGATGTCTAGCTCGATTGAGCCGTCGGCGCAGGCGCGCGCATTCCACTCGCGCCAGCGCGGTGCGAGCTCGGCCAGCGAGTCTCCACGTTCGTCGAGGCGGACGGCAGGAATACCACCGGGCTCGACGAGGTAGCGATACCAGGACAGATCCCAGACGATCGTGATGGCCGCACCGGGTCGGCGACCACCGAAGGCAACGACGCTGACCTTGGCCTGTCCCAGACTCTTGGCAATCC
>Ga0114966_10002104_pt1 | contig 17926 bp, 17 predicted proteins | sample M_130207_XF_Meta_FD_87029 | JGI IMG/M metagenome (GOLD analysis project Ga0114966, IMG submission 87029) | Freshwater microbial communities from Lake Montjoie, Canada to study carbon cycling - M_130207_XF_MetaG | ecosystem: Environmental > Aquatic > Freshwater > Lake | place: Lake Montjoie...
ACAAATATCAAGGGAAGTTTCTCCGAGAGCCATCAAGAATTAGTTCGAAATCGCTATCACGAGGGGAAATTCGGATTCGAAGTACTGACCTTATTTACCGCTATAACTGGCGAAAATTTCTGGGTTGATCGAGGATGGGTTGCTGCAGGGAAGAACGCTTCTACTCCACCAGATGTTCCGAAAATTGACAGCGGAATTAATACGATTACCGCAAGAATTAGATCCGAAAATCTCAGCCGACAGTTGCAGGGATCCTTCTTCGTCACAAGTGCAAAAAGCATAAAGCCTGATTCAATTGCCAAAATTCAGGGAGTTGATGCTCAGCCCTATTATCTAGATTTAATTTCTAGTTCGAATGAGAAAGTAACTCCACTGACAGAAATTCAACTTCCCGAGTTAACTAGTGGCCCACACTATGCATATGCGCTTCAGTGGCTAGCATTTGCTGCCCTAGCCTTAATTGGACGTATTTTATTATTCCGCGAAGCCCAGAGATTGCCGTTGGTAAAGCTCGAAATATAAACCGCCCTTGGCTACAAGCTCTTCATGTTTACCACTCTCAATAATTCGACCTTGTTCAAGAACCAGTATTTGATCTGCATGAGCAATAGTTGATAGTCGATGGGCTATGACAATGCTGGTACGTCCCGCGAGAGCCACTTTCAACGCTTCTTGAACCAACGCTTCATTTTCAGAATCTAGGTGTGCAGTTGCTTCATCCAGAATAACAATCTGCGGGGCTTTCAATAACAAGCGCGCTATTGCAAGACGTTGTTTTTCGCCGCCAGATAATCTGTGGCCGCGTTCACCAACCACCGTATCTAAACCATTTGGCAAGGATCGAATAAATGCTCCGATCTGTGCCGAATCACAGGCTTGCCATAATTCATCATCTGTCGCAGCCATTCTTGCGTAACGCAAGTTATCCCCGATGCTCTCGTGCAGCATGTGTGAATCCTGGGTGACGATTCCAATTAGTGCACGTAAATCTAAAATGCTGGTCTTGCGAATATCAGTTCCATTTATCATAATCGAACCATCTGTCACATCATAAAGCCGTGGTAATAATCCAGAGATTGTACTTTTGCCTGCACCTGATGGACCAACTATTGCAGTGAATGTTCCGGGTTCGCAGTTAAAAGAAATCTCGCGTAAGACTTCACCGCTCTCGATTACTTCAGGTTTTGCCGCTGATTCAAGTGAGGCAAGCGAGATTTCGGTCGCCTTCGGATAAGTGAAACTTACCGCTTTGAATTCGATGGATGGAATTGCTGAAGAAATTTTTATTGGATTTACCGGATCCTTGACCATTGGTTGCAGGTCTAAAACTTCAAAGACGCGTTCGAATGACACAAGTGCGGACATAATATCAACGCGTACATTAGATAACGCCGTTAGAGGTCCGTATAGCCGCGCAAGCAGCGCTGTAATCGCAAGCAAGGTACCTATTGTTATTTCATTCTTAATTGCTAGATGCCCACCGATGCCATAAGCAAATGCAGTAGCTATCGCGGCCACAGAAGTCATAGCTATGAAAAAGACGCGATTTAGCATCGCAATCTTTATTCCCATGTCAGCAACTCGCCGAGCTTTGCTGCGGAAATTTCCAGATTCAACAACTCGGTCGCCATAAAGTGAAACTAAAAGGGCGCCTGAAACGTTAAACCGTTCAGTCATATTTGAGGACATTTCCGCGTTAAGTTCAAATGACCGTCTTGTATAGGCCGCCAGCTTCTTTCCTATCCATTTAGTTGGCACAATAAATATCGGAAGAATAATCAATGAAACAAGAGTTATCTGCCACGAAAGAGTGAACATAGCGAAAGCAACCAAGAGAAGAGTTAGGGAGTTACTAACTACCCCGGAAAGTGTTGATGTGAAGGCTTGTTGCGCTCCAATTACATCAGAGTTAATTCTAGAAATAAGAGAGCCGGTCTGTGTTCTGGTAAAGAAGGCAATAGATTGTTTCTGTACATGTTCGAATACTTGACTTCGTAAATCGTAGATCAGGCCTTCCCCAATACGGCTTGAGAACCAACGGCCCAACATACTAAAAGCTGCATCAGCAATAGCAAGAGTTGCAACAACCATCGCCAATTTGGTAACTACATCTCCGCGGCCAGGTACCACTCCGTCGTCCACGAGTGAACGGAGGATAAGTGGCGTCGCAACTACGAGGATTGCATCAACTACAACGGTCCCAATAAAAATATATAGGTATCTCCTATAAGGCAGAGCAAATTGCAAAATTCTTTTGAAGGTTCCTGCTTTTAGCTTCTGATTCTTTACTGATTGGTCAGAACTCATCGAACGTAAGGCCATCCATTGGCCATGCATTGACACTTGTTAGACCGTGAATCCAATCGCACGCAGTTGTTCGCGACCATCATCAGTAATTTTTCCAGGGCCCCAAGGTGGAATCCAAACCCAATTGATTTTTACATCCGAAGTAATATCAGAAAGAACTTGGTGGGTTTGATCTTCAATAACGTCCTGCAACGGACAAGCAGCCGAAGTTAAGGTCATATCCAAAATCGCAACGTTATTCTCATCAAGTCGCATGTCATAAACCAAACCTAGGTCGATAACATTAATACCTAATTCAGGATCAATTACATCCTTCATTGCTTCCGTGATGTCATCAAGTGTTGTAATTGGCGTAGTCATCTCTCCCCTTTATTTAGACTTTACTTTGTAGGGCAGCATCTTTAAATGCCATCCAACCTAATAGTGCACATTTTATACGAGCCGGAAATTTTGAAACACCAGCTAGCGCAACGCCATCTTCCAATACTTCCTCATCCCCCGCTTCGGTGCCTTTGCTACTCATTAACTTTGAGAAGGAATCTACAGTGGTAAGCGCTTGTTCTAAGCTCTTTCCAATCATCAAATCTGCTGCGATTGATGTACTTGCCTGCGAGATGGAACAGCCCACGCCCTCCCAAGTGACGTTCTCGACGAGACCGTTTTTGATCATGACATTTAGCGTTATTTCATCTCCGCAACTTGGATTCACATGATGTACCTGTGCGGAAAAATCAGCGCTTAAATTTTTATGTAATGGGTGTTTATAATGATCCAAAATTACTTCCTGATAAAGCGAGTCTAATTCCATCGCTAAACCTTAAAATATTTCTGTGTTTGCTCAATTGAATCAATCAAGACATCTACATCTGCTTCATCGTTATAAATATAGAACGAGGCCCGTGTAGTACCAGCGATTCCCAATTTTTTCATAAGCGGCCAAGCGCAATGATGACCAGTTCGAACTGCAACTCCATATTGATCGAGAACCTGCCCAACATCATGTGGATGTATATCCGCCATCGTGAATGAGATTACCGATCCACGATCCTTATTGTCCTTGGGTCCGATTACTTCTACCCCACGCAATTCTGAAAACTTCTTTAGGGCATATGCTGTTAAATCTCGCTCATGGTTTGCTACGTTCTCCATCCCCAATTTATTCAAATAAGTTATTGCTGCAGCAAAGCCAACTGCCTGAGCCATATTAGGTACTCCTGCTTCAAAGCGTTTAGGTGAGGGAGCCCATTTTGTATCGGTCATGGTTGCAGATTCAATCATTGAACCACCAGTTAAGAATGGTTCCATCTGATTTAGAAGTTCAGATCTTCCCCACAAAATTCCGATTCCAGTTGGACCAAGCGCTTTATGCCCTGAAAATGCTAAGAAATCAATATCCAGTTTCTTTACATCAATTGCGAAGTGTGGAGCCGACTGGCAAGCATCTAGTACAACCACTGCCCCAACGTTATGAGCACGTTTAACAATCTCGTCGAGGGGAACTATGGTTCCTAAAACATTTGATTGGTGAGTGATCGCAACTATTTTTGTTCGCTCGTTAATCAATTCTGCAACGTTTGATAGGTCCAATCGCCCTTCGCCATCTATCGAGAACCAGACCAATTCTGCGCCTGTGCGTTTCGCCAATTGTTGCCAAGGTATCAAGTTCGCATGATGTTCAAGTTCGGATACAACAATTCGATCACCTGGCTTTAATGCGAAGCGAGAACTTGGTGCACTATTTCCAAATGAATAGGCAAGTGCGTTGATACTCTCGGTTGCGCTCTTAGTAAAAATAACTTCATCGTCGTTGGCATTTAGGAACTTTGCTAAAACCCCACGGGAATCCTCATAGGCGATACTCGCCTCTTCCGCCAGAAGGTGCGCTCCGCGATGAACTGCCGCGTTATGTTCTTCATAGAAATTACGTTCGGCATCTAGAACTTGTAGGGGCTTCTGACTTGTAGCTCCATTATCTAAATAGACCAATCTATTCCCACCGCGCATGGTTTTAGAGAAGATTGGAAAATCTTTTCGAATCTCTGCTGGGGAAAAAGTTCGCATCATAGTTTATGCAGTTGTGTACTCCGCATAACCTTTCTCTTCTAATTTATCAGCTAGCTCTGGGCCGCCTTCTTCAACAATTTTGCCCGCAGCAAAAACATGAACGAAATCTGGCTTTATGTAACGAAGAATTCGTGTGTAGTGGGTGATCAGCATGATTCCCAAATCGCTACTTCCTTTTATGCGATTAACACCTTCAGAAACAATTCGGAGTGCGTCGACATCTAACCCAGAATCGGTCTCATCCAAAATCGCAAATTTTGGCTTAAGAAGTTCTAGTTGAAGAATTTCATGGCGCTTCTTCTCACCACCAGAGAATCCTTCATTCACATTGCGTTCAGCGAAATTGGTATCCATGTTTAACGCTTTCATCGCCTCTTTAACTTCGCCGACCCAAGTTCTGACCTTAGGAGCTTCACCACGAATAGCAGTAGCTGCTGTACGCAAGAAGTTGGTCACCGATACTCCTGGAACCTCAACTGGATACTGCATGGCAAGAAATAACCCTGCTCTGGCTCTTTCATCAACCGACATCGCGAGAACATCTACGCCATCCAAAGTTACCGAGCCTCCGGTGATTGTGTACTTAGGGTGCCCAGCAATTGAATAAGCGAGAGTTGATTTTCCAGAACCATTTGGCCCCATGATTGCATGAGTTTCACCTGACTTGATTGTTAAATCTACGCCGCGCAAAATTTCAGTGAATCCTGCCTCTGTTGCTACAGATACTTGAAGTCCTTTGATATCTAACGTACTCATATTCTCCCCTTAACCTTTCGCAGATTTTCTGCTTGAAATAATTACAACATCATCGGTGCGCTTCACGTCAAAAGTTTCAACTGGAATGAAAGCTGGTGGCGTGACAACCTCACCACTGCGCAAATCAAATTCCGCTCCATGCAACCAACATTCAATCTTGAAATCGGTAACATCACCCTCAGAGAGTGACGCTTCAGAATGAGAACAGGTATCAGCAATAGCAAATACTTCATCGCCAATTCTGGTAACGCACACCGGTGTCCCATTTAAATCGACCTTAACTGGCTTGCGATTGGCGAGCGAGGAGAAAGCTAATTCAGCCACTATGCCTCCACTTTAGCTAGTTCAGAATCAATGCGATCCATAAGACGATTCTCAATCTCTTCATTTTTAATCTTGCCAACAATCTCCGCAAAGAAACCCCGAATAACTAATCGACGAGCTATTTCTGCAGGAATACCACGAGAAGATAAGTAGAAAAGTTGTTCATCATCGAAGCGACCTGTTGTGCTTGCATGTCCTGCTCCGACAATTTCGCCCGTTTCAATCTCTAAGTTTGGGACTGAATCTGCACGTGCGCCATCAGATAACAATAAATTTCGGTTCAACTCATATGTGTCCGTGCCTTCTGCGTTGGCTCGGATATAAACATCACCGATCCAAACTGTATGTGCCTTCTCTCCCGCTAAAGCGCCCTTGTAATTGACCCGACTCTTAGCGTTCGGAACATTGTGGTTGACATGCAATCTATGTTCAAGATGTTGACCATCAGTTGCAAAATACAAACCTTGTAGGTCTGCGCTTGAACCTGGGCCGCTGTACTCCACTGTTGGTAGTAGGCGTACCAAAGAGCCTCCTACGGTGATAACAATTGAATTAAATGTTGCATCTTTTGAAATAACAGCGTGCTGTCTACCCAAATGCACGGCTTTAGCGCTCCACTCTTGCAAAGAGATGAAAGTCAGGTTTGAGCCTGGGGCTAAATCAAATTCAATCTCATCAGCAAGGATTACATCCCCCGTGTTGATCAGAATAATTGTTGCGTGTGAATTGACTCCGCACGAAATTAAAGTACGGCTAGCTTGTGGTTTACCACTTAGCCCTGATCGCTCCATGATTATTGGTTGCGTCAATTGGGCATTCACGGCAATTTCTATATGTGTTACTTCGCTAATAACTTCGCGAGCCCGAATGGTCGCTAAGTCATCGCTGATAGAAATTGCTGGCAAATCTTCGGCGCTTTTTACAGTTAATTTTATTTGTGGCGCAGCGTTGGTAATTCTAAGACTGGCAACACTTTCAATTGCAGTTGATGCATCCAACAAACCTCCGACCCGAGCAAGTGGAGTGAATCTCCATGCTTCCTCGCGGCCGGTTGGAGCTAAGTAATTACTTGTCATTTTGGTAATAGTGCTCATTAACCGACTGCACCTTCCATCTGCATTTCGATTAACCGGTTTAGTTCTAACGCATATTCCATCGGTAATTCACGAGCGATAGGTTCGATGAATCCACGAACAATCATCGCCATCGCTTCATCTTCACCAAGTCCGCGCGACATCAAATAGAAGAGTTGATCATCGCTGATCTTTGAAACTGTCGCTTCATGTCCCATAGAGACATCATCTTCACGAACGTCAACGTATGGATAGGTATCAGATCGTGAAATCGAATCCACTAGAAGTGCATCACATTTAACTGTTGATTTCGAGTGGTGCGCACCTTCATTTATCTGAACTAGTCCACGATATGAAGTTCTTCCGCCACCGCGCGCTACTGACTTAGAGATAATTGTTGACGAGGTAAATGGCGCAGCATGAACCATCTTTGCGCCAGCATCCTGATGTTGACCTTCTCCAGCAAAGGCGATTGAGAGCGTTTCGCCCTTTGAATGAGGTCCCATCAACATAACTGCGGGATATTTCATCGTGACTTTTGAACCGATGTTCCCATCAATCCATTCCATCGTTGCGCCTTCGGCACATGTAGCGCGCTTTGTCACTAAGTTGTAAACGTTGTTAGACCAGTTTTGGATAGTTGTATAACGAACACGCGCACCCTTCTTAATGATGATTTCAACAACAGCGCTGTGAAGAGAGTCTGATGAGTAAATAGGTGCAGTGCATCCTTCTACATAGTGAACATATGAATCTTCCTCAGCGATAATCAGTGTGCGTTCGAATTGACCCATATTCTCGGTATTGATACGGAAATAGGCCTGAAGTGGGATATCAACTTTTACACCCTTTGGAATGTAAACGAATGAACCACCTGACCAGACAGATGTATTAAGCGCTGCAAATTTATTATCACCCACCGGAATTACAGTGCCGAAATACTCCTTAAAGAGTTCTTCATGCTCGCGAAGCGCGGTATCGGTATCTACAAAGATAACTCCCTGCGCTTCAAGATCTTCGCGGATTGAGTGGTAAACAACTTCAGATTCATATTGCGCAGCAACGCCAGAAACTAACCGTTGCTTCTCGGCTTCTGGAATACCTAAGCGATCGTAGGTGTTCTTGATGTCATCAGGAAGTTCTTCCCAAGAAGTTGCTTGTTTTTCAGTAGAGCGCACGAAGTATTTAATCGTGTCAAAGAAAATTCCCGATAAATCTGATCCCCACGTAGGCATCGGCTTTTTTTCGAAGAGACTTAACCCCTTAAGGCGGAGATCTAGCATCCATTGCGGTTCGCTCTTCTTAGATGAAATATCGCGGACAACGTCCTCATTGAGACCACGTCTCGAATTAGCGCTCACATCATTTTTATCAGACCAGCCATATTCATAATTTCCAATTCCTTCAAGTCCAGGATTCTTCGCCAAGATATCGCTCATTTTAGGCTCGCTCTCTATTTTTATTTAGATTCTTTGTGTTAGGAATAAATGTTGTACAGACTCCGTCGCCATGTGCAATTGTTGCCAGTCGTTGAACATGTGTTCCAAGCAATACGGAGAAGGCTTCAGTCTCGGCTTCGCAAATTTCAGGAAATTGCGCCGCTACATGTGCAATCGGGCAATGGTTTTGACAGAGTTCTTCGCCAATTCCCTGTGAGTGATTATTCGCTGCGTAACCCTCCTTGGTAAGAAAATCTGCTAGCGCTTCACTCTTCTCATTCAAGTTCTTCTTACTAGCCAAAATTTGTGCTGCGCGTTTAGTGATCTCTTCCGCACGACTCCTGGCGAATTCTTTGACTAACGAACTGTCTCCCTGAGATGACATAAATTTAAGTGCGGAGACTGCTAGATCGTCGTAAGTATGTTCAAATTTTTCACGGCCGTCATCTGTCATAACAAATACTTTTGATGGGCGGCCTCGACCGCGAGAATCTAAAGAACTTTGAAATGGTTCCCGTGCAGTTAATAAACCTTGGGCAATTAAATTATCCAAGTGGCGGCGAACCCCAGCTGGAGTAATTTTTAATTTGGCGGCGAGAGCCACGGCTGTAGCCGGGCCATTCTCAAGGATGGCGCGCGCGACTAAATCGCGGGTACGGTCTTCGCTTTTTTTCACAACAGTATTGTTGCGTAATTCACCCAAAGCCGCCACTTGACGGGCTGCCGCGGGGTGAGCAATTGAGCGCATAGGCTACGAGCATGTCCCTGCCTAAATTTATCTTCACTGCCCTTTTGGCCATTCAGGCTGGAATTGTTGTCACCGGCGGTGCGGTTCGGCTCACTGGCTCCGGGCTCGGATGCCCTACCTGGCCAGAATGTACAGATGGATCAATAAAACCGGTAGTCAATCAATCTGAAGGTCAATTACATGCCTGGATTGAATTTGGAAATCGACTACTCGCCTGGGTGATGTTAATAATTGCGCTTGCTGCTTTAGTTTACATAGTTAAGAAATTGAAGAACCGTTCAGACTTCAAACATTTACGCGTCTTGGCTATTTTGCAGATACTTGGTTTCTTTGGTCAAGTTGTACTTGGTGGAATTACGGTACTAACTGATCTGAATCCAATCGCTGTCTCCGCCCATTTTGTTTTAACTATCCCACTAATTGCTGGAGCTCTTAGCCTCCGACATCGAATTCTTGATAAGCCTGTTCTCATGGTGAAATCTTTGACACGTAATTTAACAAAAATTGTTACTTCTCTTGCTTTTCTCGTGTTGGTACTTGGAGTCGTAGTAACTGGAACTGGGCCTCATGCTGGGGATGCTGACGTTAAGCGATTTCCATTTGATGAACGCACAGTTTCATGGCTTCATGCAGATACGGTGATTGCACTAATTTGCTTAACACTTGCGTTATATCTTGTTGTAAAAAGTTCTGAAACTCAAGAAGTTCAGAAGGTATTTGGTGGCTATGTAATGGTTCTTATTTTCATTGAGCTCGCACAAGGTGCTATCGGATATGTTCAATATTTCACCGGGCTACCTGAACTTGTCGTCGGTGCTCATTTACTAGGTGCGGTCCTGGTCTGGATGAGTGCTTGGCGTATCAATTTAACTGGCCGTGGTGCCAAGAAAGAAGTTAACTAAATGTCGCAACCTTGGAATGAATTAGATGACAAAGCGGTCACAATAAGCCGCGCGCTCGCGATGGATGCAGTACAAAAAGTTGGCAATGGACACCCTGGAACTGCAATGGCACTGGCGCCAGTTGCCTACACACTCTTTCAAAGAATTATGAAACATGATCCCAGCGATCCGAATTGGCTCGGCCGAGATCGCTTTGTATTATCCGCAGGACATTCTTCGTTAACGTTATACGTACAACTCTTTCTGTCGGGATATGGTTTAGAACTTTCAGATTTGCAAAGTTTTAGAACTGCTGGTTCTAAAACACCAGGTCACCCCGAGTTTGGACACACGGCTGGGGTTGAAATTACGACCGGTCCATTGGGATCTGGAATCGCTAGCGCTATCGGAATGGCTATGGCTGCGCGCTATGAAAAGGGACTTTTTGATCCAGAAGGTGCAACAAAGTTATTTGACCATGACATCTGGGTCATTGCATCAGATGGTGATTTGCAGGAAGGTCTAAGCGCGGAAGCCTCGTCGCTAGCTGGAACGCAAGAACTTGGGAATTTGAAGGTTATTTATGACGATAATCGGATTTCTATTGAAGGTGACACGCATTTTGCATTCACGGAAGATGTTTCAGCTAGATATAAAGCTTACGGTTGGAACGTTATTGAGGTAGCTACGAAAGCTGCTGGCGATGTCGATCAAATCGCACTTGAGAGCGCAATGCTGGCTGCGCAAGTTGAAACTACAAAGCCGACGCTGATTAGATTGAAAACTGTAATTGCCTGGCCTGCACCAAAAGCTCAGGGCACACCTGAATCGCATGGCTCGGCTCTCGGGAGTGATGAAGTGGCTGCAACAAAGATTGCACTGGGCTTAAATCCAGAAGAAACATTTAGCGTTCCTGCAGAAGTTTTGGCACATGCTCGTGAAGTTGTAACTAGAGGCGCTGGCGCGCATGCAAAGTGGCAGAGTGAATTCAACATGTGGAAGAAGAAGAATCCGGAACAGAGTGATTTACTGCAGAGATTAAACTTTAAAGCGCTCCCATCTGGTTGGGAGAAAGTAATTCCAGTGTTTGAAAGTGGAAAAGATATCGCAACTCGAGCTGCTTCTGGAAAAATTATCAGTGCACTGGCCGGAGTACTCCCAGAGTTTTGGGGCGGTTCATCTGATCTAGCCGGTAGCAATAACACTTCCATTAGTGGTGCGAAATCTTTCTTACCGAGGTCCAGCAAGATGGCGAAAGCTGATCCATTCGGTCGAATAATTCATTTTGGAATTCGTGAGCATGCCATGGGCGCTATTTTGAATGGCATCGCACTACACGGATTAACAAGAAGTTTCGGTGGAACTTTCTTAGTTTTCAGTGACTATATGCGTGGCGCTGTTCGCTTGGCTGCCCTCATGAATATTCCTTCGATCTTCGTTTGGACCCATGATTCAATTGGACTTGGCGAAGATGGCCCAACACATCAACCAGTTGAACATCTAGCCTCATTGCGTCTCATTCCAAACTTGGCAATCGTTCGTCCAGCCGACGCAAATGAAACTGCAGTTGCCTGGCGTGAAATTATCTCGCGCCGCAAACCTGTGGGCTTGGCGCTATCCCGGCAGAATTTGCCAGTTTTAGATCGTCAATTATTTGCAAGCGCGGAAGGTGTTGCTAAAGGAGCGTACATAGTTTCTGACACCCCAGGGAAACCTGATGTGATAATTATTGCAACAGGATCAGAGGTTGCGATTGCTATAGCAGCAAGTGAGCTTCTTAAATTGAAATCAGTCACAGCCCGCGTTGTTAGCGCGCCATGTTTGGAATGGTTTGAAGAGCAGAGTGATTCCTACAAAGAGAGCGTTTTGCCGAAAGAGATTACAGCGCGAGTAAGCGTTGAAGCCGGCGTTGGTGCGGGTTGGCATAAGTATGTTGGCGACAAAGGTGAGATCGTCAGTCTTGAACACTTCGGAGCATCGGCATCGGCTGGCGAACTGTTTAAAGAGTATGGATTTACACCGGAAAATATTGCTGATGCTGCCATGCGAACAATCGCTCGGAACTAAATGATTTCGATTTCTGGGACGAGTGTAGAAAAGTACTCTGCGCAAAGCTCGGTCGCTCGTAATTTAAATTCTGCGGCAAAAAAATTGCAGATAAAAGATCCAACTCTTTGGGGTGAGGCTGCTGCGGCAGAAGCGGCGAATAGGCTGAATTGGATTGACCTACCAGTCGCCAGTCGTGTACTGCTCCCCCAATTGGATGCTCTAAGTGCATGGGCTAGATCAAATAATTTAACCAATTTTATTCTCTGTGGCATGGGTGGTTCATCTTTAGCCCCCGAAGTAATGGCTAAGTCTTATGGAAAAACTTTAACCATTTTGGACACGACTGACCCAGAACAAATAACGCTAGCGGTTCCAAAGAGCCTTGAAGAAACTTTAATAATTATCAGTTCGAAATCGGGGTCTACAATCGAAACCGCATCACAGAAATCTTTATTTGAAGATCTATTTATATCCGCTGGGCTAGATCCAACTAATCATTTTGTAATAATTACCGATCCTGATTCACCTCTTGATATATCTGCAAGAGCATCTGAATTCCGCGTAATCAACGCAGATCCCAGCGTAGGTGGAAGATTTAGCGCGCTAAGTGCTTTTGGTTTAGTTCCTGCTGCTCTACTAGGCATAGACGTCTCAGTTCTGCTTGATGATGCCGATCTAGCATCACAGAAATTCGCTGAGTCAAATTCGCCAGCGATTAAGTTAGCAACACTCATTTTCGAAGAGGCTTCTCAGAACTTTGCGCTAATCGACAGTGAATCAAACGTTCCAGGTATCGGCGATTGGATTGAACAGTTAGTCGCCGAGTCGACAGGCAAGAACCAGAAGGGTCGATTGCCAATTGTTCTCGAATCAGCAAGTGCTCCAGTCGGTGGAAGCGCGCTGTCAATTGGATTAGCCGAAGGTGTTTCAGACATCAACGTTGTCGCCAGTCTTGGTGAGCACTTTATTTTATGGGAATGGGTTACCGCCCTTCTGTGTCGCGCCCTTGAAGTTGATCCCTTTAACCAACCAAATGTTACAGAGGCTAAAGAACGAACTGGCGAATTGTTAAATGAATGGGGCGGAACTGGTGTTCCAGCAATGGAACCAGCTTACGAAAATTCAAGCCTTGCAATTTTTACCGCTCTTCAGTGCCCAGATTTAAGCACCGTGCTTGCTAAATTTATAGATAGTTCAAGTGGATATTTCTCAATAATGGCTTATCTAAATCGTGAGACAGACTTTGAAGTCACGAAGGCGCGTTCTGCACTTGCCGCTAAAACAAATCGTGGTGTTACTTTTGGTTGGGCTCCAAGATTTCTGCATTCAACCGGACAATTTCATAAGGGTGGCCAACAGAGCGGCTCATTCCTGCAAATTACTGGGGAAAGCAAAGAGGATTTGAATATTCCTGGAAGAGATTTCACATTCCATACCTTGTTAATGGCACAAGCCTTAGGCGATGGCCAAGCGCTTACATCACGAAATTTGCCGCTACTTAGAATTCATCTTAAGAATCGCAAAGCCGGAATCGCAGAGTTGCTTGAAGCTATCTCTAAACTTTAAAGTTTTTAATCTTCTCCGCGTAGTCGAGCCAGCGCATCTTCCAAAATCTTCTTCGATTCTGCTTCAGTGCGACGCTCTTTCACATATGCCAAGTGAGTCTTATATGGCTCATTCTTAATTGGCATCGGTGGTTTATCTTTATTTAGACCAGCTGGATATCCACAACGAGGGCAATCCCAAAGCTCTGGAATCTGTACCGTCTCGTCCTGCGCAAATGAGGGGCGAGTTTCATGACCTTGTGCGCACCAATAGGAAACTCGGAAACGAGCAATGGCATCGCCACGCTCTGCTTCTCCCATAGGACCTGCGCCGACCCGACTTCCACGAATTGCGCTACCCATATTGATCTCCTTAAATTAATTAACGCTAGAAAGTAATTACTTCTTTAATACCAAACTCAGTGCAATCACTCCTGCGAACCAGAGGCCACCAACAATAATTGTGATCCGATCTAGGTTCTTTTCAACGACTGAAGATCCACCGTAACTTGATGAAATTCCGCCACCGAATAAATCAGAGAGTCCACTTCCCTTGCCCTTATGAAGCAACACAAGCAGAATCATTAAAACGCTGGTTATAACCAGAAGGATTGATAGAGCTAAGACCACGAATTTCTCCTTTTATTACTATTACTTCGGAATAACTTCAATAACGCACTGGCGTAAGGATACCCGCCAATTGGCTGAGATTTACGCGCTCACCGCACGATGGAATCTGGCGATTCGAGCAAATTCCTCAGGATCAAGGCTTGCTCCCCCAACCAATACACCATCAACATCTGCTTGCTTCATAATTTCCACGATATTTGAGGATTTAACCGATCCACCGTAGAGAATTCGAGCCGCTTCTGCAATTTCTGAGGAACCAATTTTTTCAAGTTCAACTCGAATAGCTTGGCAAACTTCTTGTGCATCTTCTGCACTAGCAGTCTTGCCAGTCCCAATTGCCCAAACAGGTTCGTATGCAAAGACAATCTTCTTTAAATCTGGCTTGTGGAAACCCTTCAAACCATTACGAACTTGGTTCAATACATGTTCTACATGCGCACCAGATTCGCGAATAGCAAGCTCTTCACCTACACAGAAAATTGGAGTTATCTCATTAGCAAGCGCCGCCTTGATCTTACGATTAATTTTCGCATCATCTTCATTGTGAATTGCACGTCGTTCTGAGTGCCCGACCGCAACAAAGGAACATCCAAGTTTGTTGAGCATTGAACCGCTGATATCTCCAGTAAAAGCGCCACTTATATCTGGCGACAGATCCTGGGCGCCATATGAAAGACGAAGTCGGTCACCATCAATGAGCGTTTGAACCGAGCGAATATCAGTAAAGGGTGGAAGAACAACGACATCAACCGCGTCATAATCCTTATCGTCCAACGAGTATGAGAGCTTCTGGGTAACGGCAATCGCCTCCAGATGATTCAGATTCATCTTCCAGTTTCCAGCGATTAATGGCTTGCGCATACTTCCTCCAACTTTAGTTGAGTACAAATTACTGTAAAACGACGAGCCCAGGCAATTCCTTACCCTCTAAATATTCAAGTGAGGCGCCACCGCCAGTTGAAATATAGCCAAAATCAGAATCCGCAAATCCCAATTTACGAACCGCAGCAGCAGAATCGCCACCTCCGACAACACTGATGCCAGATATTGTAGTTAGCGCCTGGGCTAAAACTTTAGTTCCATTTGCAAAGTTAGGAAATTCAAAGACCCCCATTGGTCCATTCCAAAATACGGTTTTACATTCCGAGATCGCAGATGCAAATAATTTCGCACTCGCTGGTCCGATATCTAGTCCCATTTGATCCGCAGGTATTGCATCTGCTGGAACGATAGTTGGCTTCGAATCGACGCTAAATTCCGGTGCAACCACGATATCTGTTGGAAGAAGTAGGTTCACGCCAAGCTTCTCCGCACGCTCAATCAACTCAATCACAGTTGGGATCAAATCCCTCTCAACTAAAGATTTACCAATTTCATGACCTTTGGCGGCTAGAAATGTAAATAACATTCCACCACCAATTGCCAAGGTGTCGACCTTGCCTAGAAGATTAGAAATTACACCAATCTTGTCTGAAACTTTTGAACCACCAAGTGCGACACCATACGGGCGTTGTGGTGATTCCGTTAATTTCTTTAGTACTTCTACTTCTGCTGATACTAAATACCCAGCTGCATGTGGCAGAAGATTTGCAACATCATAAACAGATGCATGCTTGCGGTGAACTGCTCCGAAACCATCGCTTACAAAGATATCTGCGTAAGACGCTAATTCCTTCGCTAGTACCGATCGTTCGGACTCATCTTTAGAAGTCTCGGCCGCTTCATAACGAATGTTTTCTAGAAGCGTTACTCCTGTGGCACTTGGTTTCGCGCCGACAATCGCATCTGAGAAATTAACTGGCACCTCTAAGAGCTCTGCTAATCGCTTTGCAACGGGTGCCAAAGAAAGTTCTGGCTTGCGCTCACCCTTTGGTCTACCAAGGTGCGCTGTAATTATCACAGCAGCACCTTGGGCTAATAAGTATTTAATCGTTGGAAGTGAAGCCCTTATTCGTCCATCATCCGTTATGACGCCATCCTTCAGCGGCACATTTAGATCACAGCGAAGTAGAACTCGCTTCCCACGAACATCAACTGACTCGAGGGTTTTAATATTCATTAAAGCTTCTTGCCCACATATCCAACGAGGTCAACTAAACGATTTGAATAACCCCATTCGTTGTCATACCAACCAACAACTTTTGCAGTTGTGCCAATGACCTTTGTTAAGCCAGCATCCAAAATACAAGAACTTGGATCGGTAACAATATCTGCTGAAACGATTGGATCTTCGGTATAAGTAAGGTATCCCTTTAGTGAACCCTCAGCCGCTTTCTTAAGGGCTGCATTAATTTCTGCAGCGGTAACTTCCCTAGCAAGTTCAACGGTTAAATCTGTTGCTGACCCTGTTGGGACTGGAACACGAAGTGCGAAGCCATCTAGCTTGCCCTTGAGATTTGGTAGAACCAGGCTGATCGCCTTGGCTGCGCCAGTTGTGCTTGGGATAATTGAAACCGCAGCGGCGCGGGCGCGACGTAAGTCTTTATGAGGTTGATCCAGAACTGATTGATCATTTGTATAAGCATGAATTGTTGTCATTAGACCACGAACAATTCCGAATTCTTCATCTAGAACCTTTGCCATTGGAGCTAGGCAATTTGTTGTACAAGAAGCATTTGAGATGACGTGGTGGGTAGCCGGATCGTACTTCTCATGGTTAACACCCATTACAACAGTTATATCTTCATCTGTTGCAGGAGCTGAAATAATTACCTTCTTGGCGCCAGCTGTAATGTGCTTCTTTGCATCGGCCGCCTTTGTGAAAAAGCCTGTTGATTCGATAACGATGTCAGCTTTAACTTCGCCCCAAGGCAAGTTTGCGGGATCGCGCTCTGAAAATACTCGAATGGTCTTGCCATCAACAGTGATTGAATCATCTGTGAAGGTAACAGGGAGACCTAGACGACCTAGGATTGAGTCATACTTTAAAAGATGAGCAAGAGTTGCATTATCTGTGAGGTCGTTAATTCCTACGATTTCAATATCGGCGCCTGATTGCAGCGCGGCGCGAAAGAAGTTGCGACCAATTCGTCCAAAACCATTAATTCCGACACGTACCATTTATTTGCCTACCTAAAATTAGTTTAAATTGAAGAAACTCAAGAGACCACATCATTGTAGATAGCCAAATCCTATCAGCCACGAGCAGCCTACTTTTGCTCACCTTGGAGGTGCTTGAACTATTCAGCCAATAAATCGGGGCTCAACCCTGCTTCAGTATCTGGAATTCCCAAATCGTGCGCTCGCTTATCGGCCATGGCTAGGAGTCTGCGAATTCGACCGGCGATTGCATCCTTAGTCATTGGTGGCGTTGCCAATGAACCCAATTCTTCAAGACTCGCTTGCCCGTGGTTAATTCGAAGTTCACCTGCTACTTTCAAATGATCTGGAATTTCAGCTCCAAGTATTTCCATCGCCCTAGCAACTCGAGCCGATGCGGCAACTGCAGCGCGCGCAGACCTACGTAAATTTGCATCATCAAAATTTGCTAAGCGATTTGCAGTTGCGCGAACTTCACGGCGCATTCTTCGCTCTTCCCAAGCAAGCACGCTCTCATGAGCACCAAGCCTGGTAAGTAGTGCACCAATAGCATCGCCATCTCTAAGTACAACTCGATCTACGTTACGAACTTCGCGAGCCTTTGCGGTAATTCCAAGTCTTCGGGCGGCACCAACCAAGGCAAGTGCTGCTTCCGGACCGGGACAAGTTATTTCGAGTGCGGATGAGCGACCGGGTTCAGTAAGTGAACCATGAGCAAGAAAAGCACCACGCCACGCAGCTTCAGCATCACAAACACCAGCTGAAACAACTTGTGGTGGCAGGCCACGAATAGGGCGATTATTCGAATCGATTAGCCCTGTCTGCCTTGCGAGTGCGTCGCCATCCGAAGTAACTCGAACTACATAGCGGCTACCTTTTCGCAGACCGCTTGGCGAGAGAACTGCAAGTTCACTGTCATGACCAAATATTTCAGAAATATCTTTTCGCAATCTCCGTGCACCTTGCGCAGTATCTAATTCAACTTCAATTGCGATCTTTCCACTAACTATATGTAAGCCACCAGCAAATCGAAGGACTGCAGAAACTTCAGCCTTACGACAACAAGGTTTAG
>Ga0114966_10002105_pt1 | contig 17922 bp, 15 predicted proteins | sample M_130207_XF_Meta_FD_87029 | JGI IMG/M metagenome (GOLD analysis project Ga0114966, IMG submission 87029) | Freshwater microbial communities from Lake Montjoie, Canada to study carbon cycling - M_130207_XF_MetaG | ecosystem: Environmental > Aquatic > Freshwater > Lake | place: Lake Montjoie...
GCTGCCCTATGACCCGCTCAAAAGTTTTGCGCCGGTCTCGCTGATCACCAAGGTGCCGCAGGTCCTGTCCTTACACCCGTCGATACCGGCCGCCAATATCAAACAACTGGTCGAACTCGCGAAGGACCCGCGCAGCAAGCTGAATTACGGTTCCGCCGGCAACGGCACTACCGGGCACCTCGTAGGCGAGCTGCTGAAAAAGCGCGCCGGCATCCCGCTCACCCACGTTCCGTTCAAAGGCTCGGGGCCGGCATTAACCGCACTGCTGTCCAACGACGTCGGCATCATGCTCTCAGGCCCACCGGCAGTCCTCGCGCTGTCCCAGGCGGGACGCCTGCGCGTGCTCGCCACATCCGGCGTCACGCGCACGCCGGTCATGCCGGATGTGCCCACGTTCATCGAGTCCGGCCTGCCTATCGAAATCACATCATGGTATTGCATGGTCGTGCCGGCCGGCACGCCGCCAGTCATCGTCAAGCAGCTTCATGCCGCGCTGGTAGACAGTCTCAAAAGCCCGCAAGTGGCGGAGGCTTTGCTCAAGATGGGCGCGCCGCCGGAATGGTCCAGCCCCGCAGAACTGACGGTATTCCTGCGCGCGGAAATCAGGAAATTCGCGGAAGTCGTCGAAATCGCGGGCGCGAAAATCGATTGACGGTTATTACGGTTTGATGATCACCGACTGCCCGGTGTCGAGCACGACGTAAGGCAAATCGTGCTCCGCGCAAAATTCGTCCCACGCGCGGTGTGCGCCCGGAAACAGTGGGGCGCTATAGTCGTCGCAGACGATCACGCCGCCCTGCGTCAGCCTGGGATAAAAATATTCAAGGCTCGCCAGCGTCGGCGCGTACAAATCGACGTCGAGGTGCACGAAGGCCCATTTCGTATCAGGCAATTCGCCGAACGCTTCGGGTATCCATCCAGTGTGAATCGCAACACGCGGGAAATCGCGCAATGCTTCCTGGACCGCATGTATCGACGTCGCCAGCGCCCCTTCGGCGTACGCCGAGCCGCTACCCGCGCCCGCGGCGGCCGCCTGCACCTGCACATGATCTTCCGGTCCGGGACGGCTCAATCCCTGGAAACTGTCGATCAGATGCAGGTTTGCGCCGTCATAGTCCGCAACGCGTGTTTTTGCGGCGCGGCACATCACCAACGCACTCATGCCGTTGAACACCCCGCATTCCGCGCGCGCGCCTGTGAGATCGAGCGAATACAGAAAGTAGCGCGCGAGAAAATATGAGGCGAGCGGCCGGTGTAGCGCCTTGAGCGGCGGCACGAGAGAGTCTGAATCGAGCGCGCAGGCGTCGGTAAATGCCATCAACGGCTCGGCGCCTACACGCATGTCGTCGAACATGATGCGCAGATGAGTGTCACGGGGCGCGCGGTGGTGGGCCGACGCCAACCTGTATTGCTTGTCCCGCGGGAGTTCCGCGACGGTTTCGGGCGACTGCGCAGTGGCGCGGGACCATACCGATCGCAGCAAGCGCAAGATCATGTGCGTCCCGCGCGCAATCCGGGAAGCTCCGGGAATCTCAGAACTGCGCTTCCGTCAGCGAGAGCACGCTGGAAGCGCCGCCCGTCACCACACTGACCAGACCGGCGGACTGCGGCAGTATGTGTTCCGCATAGAACCGCGCCGTCACGATCTTCGCGCGGTAGAACTCCGGATCGCCGCCGCCCGCAAGTTTTCCATTGGCGACCAGCGCCGCACGCGCCATCAGCCAGCCGCCGGCCACCGTGCCCCATAGCTTGAGGAAAGGCACGGACACTGCGGCGACTGCGTTTGGATCTTTGGGAAATGTGTCGACTATCCATTGCGTGGCGGCCGCAAGGCCATCGACCGCACGCTTGAGGCTTTCGCGCGCGGCACTGACGTCGGCGTCTTTGCTCGCGGCAAGTTTCGCGTCGAGCTGGCGCATCTCGTCGATGATGCTGAACGCGGTCGCGCCTTTCTCGAAACCTACTTTGCGCCCAACGAGGTCGGCAGCCTGAATGCCGGTGGTGCCTTCGTATATCGTCGTGATGCGCGAATCGCGCAGGTACTGCGCAGCGCCTGTCTCCTCGATAAATCCCATACCGCCGTGGATCTGCACACCGACCGACGCGATCTCCACGCTTTGCTCGGTGCACCAGCCTTTGACAATGGGAATCAGGAAATCGACCAGCGCCTGGTTTTTGCGGCGCTCCTTGTCGTCGGGATGATGGTTCGCCTTGTCGAGCGCCGCAGATGCCGTATATGCAACCGCGCGCATCGCTTCGACCTGCGACTTCATCGTGAGCAGCATGCGCTTCACGTCAGGATGGTGGATGATGGTCACGCGGTCGCCGCTCTTTTGTCCGATCGCGCGGCCCTGCACCCGCGTCTTCGCATATTCGCGCGCGTGCTGGTAAGCGCGTTCGGCCAGCGCCACACCTTCAAGCCCCACGCCGAGGCGCGCGTGGTTCATCATGATGAACATGTATTCGAGGCCGCGGTTTTCTTCGCCGACAAGGTAACCGACAGCACCCTTGCCGTCGCCGTAAGCGAGCACGCAGGTCGGGCTCGCGTTGATGCCCATCTTGTGCTCGATAGACACGCATTTCACGTCGTTGCGCTCGCCGAGGCTGCCGTCGTCGTTGACCATGAACTTCGGCACGATGAAAAGCGAAATGCCTTTGACGCCTTCGGGCGCAGTCGGCGTACGCGCCAGCACGAGGTGGATGATGTTCTCCGCCATGTCGTGCTCGCCCCACGTGATGTAGATCTTGGTGCCGTGGATGCGGAAATGGTCGCCTTCGGGCACCGCGCGCGTGCGCACCGCTGACAAATCCGAACCCGCTTGCGGCTCAGTAAGGTTCATCGTGCCGGTCCACTCACCGGACGTCAGCTTGTGCAGATATTTTTCTTTTTGCGCGTCGGAGCCTTTCAGCTTCAGCGCTTCGAGCACGCCGGAGGTCAGCATCGGGCACAGGCAGAACGCCATGTTGGAGCTGTTCCACATCTCCTGCACCGGCATGGCGACGACGTGCGGCAGGCCCTGGCCGCCGAATTCGGTCTGGCCCGACAAGCCATTCCAGCCGCCTTCGACAAACTGGCGGTAAGCCTCTTTGAAGCCCGGGGATGAGGTTACTTTGGAATCGGTGAGCTTCGCGCCGTCTTTGTCGCCGACTCGATTCAGCGGATCAAGCACGCCCGTGGCGAACTTGCCCGCTTCGTCGAGCACCGCATCGACGAGGCCGTCCGTCACCTCCGCGCAATCGGGCATCGCCGTGATATCGGCCAGCCCGACCAGGTCCTTGATCACGAACTGCATGTCCTGCAATGGAGCAACGTAGCTTGACATGTACCACCTCCGTGAACGACGAGGGAATCGAACGGCAAGCCGGGAGAGGAGAGAGGAGAGAGGGGAAAGAAGGAAAGACCCTTCGCCTCACCCCTCTCGCCTCACCCCTCTCCGCTCACAGCTGCGCTGTGAGCTCAGGCACGGCCTTGAACAAATCCTCCACCAGCCAGTAGTTCGCAATCTGGAATATCGGCGCTTCGGCATCTTTGTTGATGGCGACGATAACCTTGCTGTCTTTCATGCCGGCGAGATGCTGGATCGCACCGGAAATACCGACCGCCACGTACAGCTCGGGGGCGACGATCTTGCCGGTCTGCCCGACCTGGTAGTCGTTCGGCACGAAGCCCGAGTCGACCGCGGCACGCGACGCGCCGACTGCCGCGCCTAACTTATCGGCCAATGCTTCGAGTAACTTGAAGTTTTCGCCGTTGCCCATGCCGCGCCCGCCGGAAACGATGATGCGCGCCGCGGTCAATTCCGGCCGGCTCGACTTGGTGAGTTCGTGCCCCTTGAATTCGGACAAGCCAGTATCGGCAACCGCCGCAACGTTTTCAATCGGCGCTGCATTGGCCGCCGCACCCGCCGGGTCGAAACCCGTGATGCGCACGGTGATGACCTTGATCGGGTCCTTGGACTGCACAGTGGTGAGCACGTTGCCGGCATAGATCGGCCGCACGAAAGTGTCGGGCGACACGATGGAGCTGATGTCGGAAATCTGCTGAACGTCGAGCAACGCCGAAACGCGCGGCATGAAGTTTTTACCGAAGCCGGTGGCCGGCGCAAGGATGTGCGTGTAGTTCTGCGCGATCGACAGCACCATCGCCGCCATGTTTTCGGCGAGTGGCGCCGCGTACTGCGCAGCATCGGCGACCAACACCTTGGTGACGCCCGCGACTTTTGCTGCAGCGGCGGCGGCATCCGCGCACCCGCTGCCCGCGACCAGCACGCTGATATCGCCGCCGAGCTTGGCTGCCGCGGCGATGGTATTGGTTACGCCCGTCTTCAACTGCTTGTTGTCGTGTTCCGCTATGACGAGGATAGCCATCAGATCACCTTCGCTTCGTTTTTCAGTTTGCTGACAAGTTCCGCCACGTCCGCGACCTTTACGCCCGAACCGCGCTTGGGCGGCTCTTCGGTTTTCAGCGTGGTTAACCGCGGCGTCACGTCGACGCCCAGCGCATCGGGCTTCAACACCTCAAGCGGCTTTTTCTTCGCTTTCATGATGTTCGGCAGCGTCACGTAGCGCGGCTCGTTCAGGCGCAGGTCGGCGGTGACCACCGCCGGCAGCTTAATGCAGATTTTTTCAAGCCCGCCGTCGACTTCACGCGTGATGTCGGCATGATCGCCCGCAATTTCGAGCTTGGAGATAAAGGCCGCCTGCGGCCAGCCGAGCAGTGCCGACAGCATCTGGCCGGTCTGATTGCAATCGTCGTCGATTGCCTGCTTGCCGGTGATCACGAGGCCGGGTTTTTCCTTGTCGACGATGGCCTTCAAAACCTTGGCCACCGCGAGCGGCTGCACTTCGCCCGCGACTTCGACCAGTATGCCGCGATCGGCACCCATCGCAAGCGCCGTGCGCAGCGTTTCCGTGCTTTGCGTGATTCCGACCGCCACGACGACGATTTCCGTCACGGTGCCCGCCTCTTTCATGCGCACGGCCTGCTCCACCGCGATTTCGCAAAACGGGTTCATCGCCATTTTGACGTTCGCCGTCTCGACCCCCGTGCCGTCGGCCTTGACCCGCACCTTGATATTGGGATCGACCACGCGCTTGATAGCCACCAGAACCTTCATTACCACCCCTAGTTTGGAAATTGCGGCGTTACGCCGCGGAAAGAGCCGAATTTTACCGGATTCAGGCGTCGCGCGTAATGCGGCGTCCCGCGCCGGTCAGGCGCGCTGTTTGCGGAACAGCGCAATCAGTTCGCCGACGATGCCGCGGCGGAACGCGAGCACGCAGATCACGAAGATGAGCCCGGTCACGATCGTCACCGAATCGCCGATGGTCCTGAACCATTCGACGCCGGTTTGATTGGCCAGCAACTGGCCAAACTCGCCGATGCGGTTTTCGAGCGTCTTCACGATGAACGCCCCCACCACGGGCCCCAGCACCGTGCCCATGCCGCCCAGCAAAGTCATCAGCACGACTTCGCCTGACATATGCCAGTGCACGTCGGTCAGCGTCTCGAAACCGAGCACCAGGGTCTTGGTCGAGCCGGCGAGCCCGGACAGCGCCGCCGACAGCACGAACGCGAGCAATTTGTACTTGTCGACGTCGTAGCCCAGCGACAGCGCGCGCGGCTCGTTCTCGCGTATCGCGGTCAGCACCTGCCCGAACGGGGAATCGATGGCGCGGTGGATGATGCAGAAGCCGAGCACGAAAATCGCGAACACGAAATAATAAAGCGTCAGGTCGTTTTCCAGGTTGATAAAGCCCAGCAGATGGCCGCGCGGCACGCCCTGCAGGCCGTCTTCGCCGCCGGTGAACTTCGCCTGCAGGCAGAAAAAGTACAGCATCTGCGCCAGCGCCAGCGTAATCATCGCGAAATAAATGCCCTGCCGCCGGATCGCAAGACTGCCGATGAGATAACCAAGCAGCGCCGCCGCCGCGGTACCGACCAGCAAACCGATTTCGGGCGGCAGCCCCCACCATTTGACCGCTACGCCCATTGCGTAACCAGCCATGCCGAGAAAGGCGGCGTGGCCGAACGAGAGCAGGCCGGTGTAGCCAATGAGGAGGTTGAATGCGCACGCGAAGAGCGCGAAGCACAACGCCTGCATCAGGAATATCGGATACAGCACCAGCGGCGCCGCCAGTCCGAGCACGACGAGGAACGCATAGCCGATGGCGCTCATTTTTCCAGAGCCGCTCATTTCTCTCTGCCAAACAAGCCGGCGGGGCGCACCATCAGCACTATGGCCATGATGACGAACACGACGGTGGACGAGGCTTCGGGGTAATAAACCTTGGTCAGCCCTTCGATGATGCCGAGGCCGAGCCCAGTCAATATCGAGCCGAGGATGGAGCCCATGCCGCCGATCACGACCACGGCGAACACTATGATGATGAGGTTCGACCCCATCAGCGGGTTGACCTGAATGATGGGCGCCGCCAGCACGCCGGCAAATGCAGCGAGCGCAACGCCAAAACCATAGGTGAGCGTGACCATCAGCGGCACGTTGATGCCAAAAGCCTGCACGAGCTTCGGGTTCTCGGTGCCGGCGCGCAGGTAAGCGCCGAGCTTGGTGCGCTCGATCACGTACCACGTCATCAGGCATACCGCCAGCGATGCAACAACCACCCAAGCGCGGTAATTGGGCAGCGTCATGAAACCGACGTCGGTCGCGCCGCGCAATGCGTCGGGCACCGCGTAGGGCTGCCCGGACACGCCGTAGACCGAACGCACCAGGCCTTCGAGCATCAGTGTCAGGCCAAAGGTCAGCAGCAGACCGTACAAATGATCGAGCTTGTAGAGCCGGCGCAGCATGGTGCGCTCTATGACCATGCCGAAGATGCCGACCGCCAGTGGTGCCAGGATCAGCGCCGGCCAGTAACCGATGCCGAACGCGCTCATGCCGATGTAGGCGGCGTACGCGCCCAGCATGTAGACCGCGCCGTGCGTGAAATTGATAATGTTGAGCAGGCCGAAGATAACGGCGAGCCCGAGCGACAGCATCGCGTAAAACGATCCATTGACGAGCCCGAGCAGCAACTGCCCGTACATCGCCTGCAATGGAACGCCGAAAATCTCCATGTCCGCGTGCAACTCCGGCGCCCCGCAACGGGACGCCGGAAGTCAGGACTTTACTTCTTGACCAGCGAGCACTTCGATTGCGCGAGCGGCAGGAACGCCTCTGCGGCAGGAATCGTCGCTTTCACGGTGAAATAGTCCCACGGATACTTCGACTCCGACGGTTTTTTCACCTGCATCAGATACATGTCATGCACCATGCGGCCGTCGGCGCGGATATAGCCGTTCTTGGCGAACATGTCGTTGATTTTCATTTTCTTCATCTGCGCCATGACCGCGTCGGCATCGTCGGTCCCCGCGGCCTGAATCGCCTTGAGATAAGTCGTCACCGCCGAATAGACACCGGCCTGGTTCATGCTCGGCATCTTTTTCATCTGCTCGAAATAACGCTTGCCGAATTTGCGCGAGTCGTCGTTCTGGTCCCAGTACCAGCCGTCGGTGAGCATCATGCCCTGCGCAACCTGCAGGCCAAGGCTGTGGATGTCGGTGATGAACACCAGCAGGCCGGCTAAGCTCTGCGTCTTGGTCAGGCCGAATTCGTTCGCGGCCTTGATCGAGTTGATGGTGTCGCCGCCCGCGTTGGCGAGGCCCACCACCTGCGCTTTGGAGGTCTGCGCCTGCAGCAGGAACGACGAGAAATCGGAGGCGTTGAGCGGATGGCGCACCGCACCCAGCACTTGTCCGCCGCCGACTTTCACCACGTTGGCGGTGTCGGACTCGAGCGAATGGCCGAACGCGTAATCCGCGGTCAGGAAGAACCAGGTCTTGCCGCCGCCCTTCACGATGGCGTTGCCGGTGCCGTTGGCAAGCGAGTAAGTGTCATATACGTAGTGCACGGTGTACGGCGAGCAGTCTTCGTTGGTGAGGCGCGTGCTGGCGGCGCCGGTGTCGATGAGGATGCGTTTTTTCTCGGCGGTCAGCTTGGCGACCGACAGCGCGACCGCGGAATTCAGCGCGTCCGTAATCATGTCGACGCCCTGCGTGTCGTACCATTCGCGCGCTTTCTGCGCGCCGACGTCGGCCTTGTTCTGGTGATCGGCGGAGACGAGTTCGATCGGGAATGCTTTGCCTTTTTCCGCCGCCTTGAAATCGTCGATGGCCATTTTGGCCGCGAGCGCGGAGCCGGCGCCGCCGAGGTCCGAATACAAGCCCGACATGTCCGTCAGCACGCCGATTCTGACTACGCCGTCCGACAGCTTGGGGCCGCCCGCTTTGGCCTGGGCAAACGCCGAAGTCAGAGGCGCAGCAGCCAACGCCATACCGACCAGAACTGCAATCAATTTACGTTTCATGGTAGTACCTCCGTTGAAAATTAGACTCCGAGCAAAACGTGCAACCGGTCCATTTTTTTATCTAATTCGGGCATTGTAACCGTTTCGACTATGCGGCCATGTTCTATTACATAGTGACGGTCGGCGAGCGGCGCGGCGAAGCGGAAATTCTGCTCGACGATGATAATCGTGTAGCCGCGCTCCTTTAAGGTGCGTATTACTCGCCCCAGCGTCTGCACGATAACGGGCGCCAGGCCCTCGCTGATTTCATCCAGCAGCAGGAGCTTGGCGCCGGTGCGCAGGATGCGCGCGATGGCCAGCATCTGCTGTTCGCCGCCGGAAAGCCGCATGCCGGGGCTCGCGCGCCGCTCTTTAAGATTCGGAAACATGGCGTAGATTTCGTCCACGCTCATGCCGCCGCTCGCCACCGCGGGCGGCAGCAGCAGGTTTTCCTCGGCTGAGAGGCTGGCGAATATGCCGCGCTCCTCGGGGCAATAACCGATGCCGAGGTGCGCGATCTCATGCGTCGCCATGCCGATCGATTCGCGGCCGTTGATCATGATGGAACCCGCGCGTTTGCCGGTGAGGCCGAGAATCGCGCGCAGCGTCGTCGTGCGCCCGGCGCCATTGCGCCCCAGCAGCGTCACCACTTCGCCGCGATTCACCACGAAGTCGATGCCGTGCAGGATGTGCGACTCGCCGTAAAACGCGTGCAGGTCGGTCACGCGCAACAGTTCGCTGCCGGCCTGGCTGGCGTTATCCATGAGCGGCCGCCGTATCGACATCGCTGGATCCGACGTAGGCTTCAAGCACGCGCGGATTTTTCGAGACTTCAGCGTACGGACCTTCGGCGAGGATCGCGCCGCGCGCCAGCACCGTGATCGTGCTGGACAGATTGGCGACCACGTTGAGATTGTGCTCGACCATCATGATGGTGCGCCCGGCGGCGACCTTGCGGATCAGTTCGACGACGCGGCCGACGTCTTCATGCCCCATACCCTGCGTCGGTTCGTCCAGCAACATCAACTCGGGATCGAGCGCCAGCGTGGTCGCAATCTCCAGCGCGCGCTTGCGGCCGTACGGCAGTTCGATCGTCACGGTATCGGCGAACGTGGCGAGATCGACCGACTCCAGCAATTCCATGGCGCGCGCGTTAAGCGTATCCAGCGTGCGCGCCGATTTCCAGAAATGAAACGAGGTGCCGAGCTTGCGCTGCAAACCGATACGCACGTTTTCGAGCACCGTCAGGTGCGGAAACACCGCCGAGATCTGGAACGAGCGGATGATGCCGCGGCGCGCGATCTCGGCCGGCTTCTCGCCGGTGATGTCGATGCCGTTGAAATGAATGCTGCCGCGCGTGGGCTCGAGAAACTTGGTCAGCAGGTTGAAGCACGTCGTCTTGCCGGCGCCGTTGGGGCCGATCAGCGCGTGTATGCTGCCGCGCCTGACCTTGAGGCTCACGTCATTGACCGCAACGAAGCCCTTGAACTCCTTGACGAGGTTGCGCGTCTCGAGAATGTATTCGCTGTCGCTGCTCATGCCTGTCAATGCAACCGCCGATTAATTCTTTTTAATACCCCCTTGAGGGGTACGCCGATTAACGCCGATAAAAACAAAACGTCGTCCCGAGAATGGTTGAATTTGATCTTCATCGGCGTCTATCGGCGTTCATCGGCGGTTTCCTGCTTGCTTGTTTTAAGAATCTATCGCCGCGGCCGACTTCGCCTGCTCACGCAAAAGGAACTTCTGGATTTTACCCGTAGAAGTTTTCGGCAACACCCCGAATATTATTTTTTTCGGCGCCTTGAAGCGCGCCATATTGGTACGGCAGAAGTCGATGATCTCCTGCTCGGTAGGCTGCGCCCCGGTTTTGAGCTCGACGAATGCGCACGGGACCTCGCCCCATTTTGCGTCAGGCTGCGCGACGACCGCCACCATCAGCACCGCCGCATGCCGGCACAGCACGTCCTCGACCTCCAGCGACGAGATGTTCTCGCCGCCGGAGATAATGACGTCCTTGGAGCGGTCCTTGATCTTCACGTAACCGTCGGCGTGCATGACGGCGAGGTCCCCGCTGTGAAACCAGCCGCCGCCGAACACGTCATCCGTCGCCTGCGGGTTCTTCAGATAGCCTTTCATCGTGATATTGCCGCGGAACATGATTTCGCCCATGGTCTCGCCGTCCCACGGCACGGGCTGCATGGTCGCCGGGTCCATCACCGTCATGCCCTGCTGCAGGTGGTACCACACGCCCTGGCGGCCGTTGAGCCTGACCTGCTCGGCGCGCGGCAACGCCTCCCACTCGGGGTGCTTGGAGCACACGGCCGCGGGGCCGTAGGTTTCGGTCAGGCCGTATACGTGCGTCAAATTGAAACCCATTTTCTGCATGCCTTCGATCACCGTGCCCGGCGGCGCCGCGCCGGCAACGAGACAGTTCACCGTCTGCGCGATGCCTTCCTTCCACTCGGCCGGCGAGTTGATGAGCGTGTTGTGCACGATGGGCTCGCCGCAGTAATGCGTGACGCCATGCTCGCGCATGAGGTCGAATATGGTTTTCGCGTCGACTTTGCGCAAACACACGTTGCTACCGGCATTGGCCGCCATCGTCCACGGAAAACACCAGCCGTTGCAGTGAAACATGGGCAGCGTCCACAAGTACACCGCATGCGGCGGCATGCCCCAGCTGACGATGTTGGAAATCGCGTTCAGGTACGCGCCGCGATGGTGATAGACCACGCCCTTGGGGTTCCCGGTAGTGCCCGAAGTGTAGTTGAGCGAAATGGCGTCCCATTCGTCGGCCGGCAGAAACCATGCGAACTCCGGGTCGCCCTGCGCGATGAATTGTTCGTAGTCCATGGCGCCGAGCATTTCGCCGCCGCTGTAAGCCGGATCGTCGACGTCGATCACCAGCGGCTTGTTTTTTACCTTGGTGAGCGCGTTGGCGATGGTGGCCGAAAATTCGCGGTCGGTGATGAGTACTTTGGCTTCACCATGGTCGAGCATGAACGCAATGGCGTCAGCATCAAGCCGGGTATTAAGCGCATTCAATACCGCGCCCGCCATTGCGACGCCGAAATGCGCTTCGTACATGGCCGGAATATTGGGCAGCATCGCGGCCACGGTCTCGCCGGCGCCTACGCCATGTTTCTTCAAAGCAGAAGCCAGTCGGCGGCAGCGTGCGTAAACCTCAGCCCAGGTGAGCCGCCAATCGCCGTGGATGACGGCAACGCGCTGCGGATAAACATAGGCGGTGCGCGCGATGAGCGACAACGGCGACAGCGGCGTGTAATTCGCCGCGTTCTTGTCGAGCCCCGTGTTGTAGGGATTGCCGCGTGCCATGCTTGGAGTTCTCCTCCGCGCTCCCATCCCCGACATTAGGGCGGGAGCGATCGCGCTGTGTCGACGCAACTCAATTCTTCAAGATGAAACCTGACGCAATTTTCAGTTCTCGGCGCGACTCTACAAGGAGCAGCAGCTATAAGCAACAGGCGATCACCCGCGGACTTATGCCCCGAATCCTTCCCGCATCTGGGCTACCGCATCGGCAACGCGCCGCACCGCGACCACCGTCAGCCCGGGAATCGCCTGTTTCGGCTTGTTCGCCTCCGGTATCAGCGCGTGGGTAAAGCCGAGCTTGGCGGCTTCGCGCAAGCGCTCCTGACCGCGTTGCACCGGGCGCACTTCCCCGGCGAGCCCGACTTCGCCGAACACGACCAGCTTGGCCGGCAATGCGCGGTTGGTCAGCGACGAAACAATGGCCATCAGCACCGCGAGGTCGGCTGCGGGTTCGGTGATTTTCATGCCGCCGACCGCGTTGACGAATACGTCCTGATCAAAGCACGCGATGCCGGCGTGCCGGTGCAGCACCGCGAGCAGCAGCGCCAGCCGGTTCTGCTCGAGGCCGACACCGAGGCGGCGCGGATTCGGCGCGTGCGCATCGTCGACCAGCGCCTGGATTTCCACCAGCAAAGGCCGCGTGCCTTCCTGCGTGACCAGTACGCACGACCCGGCCACCGGTTCCGCGTGCTGCGACAGAAACAGCGCCGACGGGTTCGACACGCCTTTCAGGCCTTTTTCCGTCATCGCGAACACGCCGAGCTCGTTCACCGCGCCGAAACGGTTCTTGACCGCACGGATCAGGCGGAAACTCGAATGCGTGTCGCCTTCGAAATACAGCACGGTGTCGACGATGTGCTCGAGTACGCGCGGGCCGGCGAGCGCGCCCTCCTTCGTCACGTGGCCGACCAGGATGATGGTGATGCCGCTCGACTTGGCAAGCCGCGTCAACTGGGCGGCGCATTCGCGCACCTGCGCGACCGAACCCGGCGCCGACTGCAGTGCATCAGAATACAGCGTCTGGATCGAATCGATCACCGCCACCGCCGGCTTTTCCGCCTGCAGCACGTGCTGGATTTTTTCGAGGCCGATTTCGGCGATCTGGTGCAGCACCGACGCATCGAGCGCCAGGCGCTTGGCGCGCAACGCTATCTGCTGCGACGATTCTTCGCCGCTCACGTACAGCACCTTGTGATTGGCGCCCAGCGCGCACAGCGCCTGCAGCATCAGGGTCGATTTGCCGATGCCCGGATCGCCGCCGATCAGGATGACGGCGCCGCGCACGAGTCCCCCGCCCAGCACGCGGTCGAATTCCGCAATACCGGTCGGCACGCGGCTTTCTTCGTGCGCCTCGACTTCGGAGAGGCGCTGCAGCTTGCCCTTGCCAGCGATCGCGGTAAACCGGTTGGCGCCGGACGACACGGTTTCGGCAACGGTTTCAACCAGTGTGTTCCACGCGGTGCAATGCGGGCATTGGCCCTGCCACTTGACGGCCTGGCCGCCGCATTCGGTGCAGGTGTAGATCGATTTTGCTTTGGCCATACGGGTATCGTGACGGTCTATGCTGCGTGCGGCGCCAGGTGCGGGCGCCTGCCTGCGCGCGAAATTTTCAGTGCGCCGCTGACGCGCCGGAGGTCCCGCCGTGCGCCATCCCAGCGGCGTGCGGATAATGATGGCGCGCGCGGTCGAACGCGTGTTCGAGGCGGCGCACGCGCTCGTGCAGGTTCTCGAACAACATCACGCACAAGGTCGTCATTACCGCGTAGAGGCCGATCTGCATGCGCTCGGATTCAAGCACCGCGCCCAGCGCTTCATGGTCGGTCAGAAAGAAAAAATCTCCCAGCATCAGTCCTGCGGTGGCAGCAAACAGGCCGGACAGCATGCCGCCGTACCAAACTGCCACGATGGCTGCCGGCACGAAGAAAATGAACGCCAGGCGCGTGTCCAGTGTGCCAAACAGGTAATAGCGCAATAAAAATGCCGCGGCCACTACGCCGAGCGCCACGCCGAAGCGCAACATGACCGGGCGGCGGTAGGGCCAGCTTGGATAAGCGTAAAGATGATGATTGGGCAAAGCGTAGTAGCGCGTTAGGTACTCGGCAAATTCCTGCGCCTCCGGGCACAACTGGATATTTTTGTGATGCCGCTCCTGCTCGAGCGCGCGCTCGAACGTGCGGATGCGGCGGTGCAACCGCTCGCACAGCATGACGCACAGCAGCGTGGTCACCGCGTAAGCGCCGACCGCGAGCGACTCGCGGTTGCCGAGCGGCCACAACGCCGTGCGCGACATCATGAAAAAATAATCGCCGAGCAGCAACCCCAGCACCGTCGCGAGTATGCCCGGGCCGAGCCCGCCGTACCAGACCGCCACCATCGCCGCCGGCACGAAAAAAGTGAATACCAGCCGGTTCTGCAGATCGCCGTAAATCATGTAACGGATCGCGAACGCTATCAGCACGGCGAGCACGGCCACGCCATAGCGCATCGCGGCCGAGCGCCGGAACGGCCACACCTGATGACTGTGCGGGGCCGACGGCAGCACGCCTTCCCCCGTGATCTGCTGAGTGCTCATTGCCGGATAATACACCCGCGGGTGGGGCTTTTCATTACCGGCGCTCAGGCTTCAAATACGGGAACGCGGGGTGCGAGCGCGCAGATCAATTCGTAGCTCACGGTGCCGGCGGCGGCGGCAACCTCGTCGGCCGGCAACGCCTCCCCCCACAATTCGACCGCGGTGCCGACGCGAGCGGCGGGAACGGGGGTCAGATCCACGCACAACATGTCCATCGACACGCGTCCCAGCGTGCGCGTGCGGATGCCGTCGACCAGCACCGGGGTGCCGGTCGGCGCATGGCGCGGGTAGCCGTCGGCATAACCGCAGGCGACGGTGCCGATGCGCATAGTCTGCGTGGCTTCGAAAGTACCGGCATAGCCGATGCGGTCGCCGCCGCGCAAGTCCTGCACGGAAATGATTTCACTTGCCAGCGTCATGGCCGGCCTCAAGCCGAGTTCCCGCGCCGTGACATCCGCAAACGGCGTGCAGCCGTAGAGCATGATGCCCGGACGCACCCAGTCGGCATGCGTGTCCGGAAAACGCAAAATGGCTGCCGAATTGGCGATCGAACGCTCCAACTGCTGGCCGACGGCGATTTGTTCGAAGACCTGCATCTGCCAGGCGACGCCGCGCGCGTCATCGGCGGTCGCGAAATGCGTCATCAGTGTCAGCTGCTTTACCGCACGATGTTTTGTCAGCTGCTCGCGCGCCACCAGCGCGTCCTGCGGCGTAAAACCGAGCCGGTTCATGCCGGTATTGATCTTGAGCATGACGTCGAGGCGCGCGCCGGCCGGCGCCGCATCGAGCATCCGCAACTGCTCGTGGCTATGGACCACGATGGTGAGATCGTGCCTGGCGGCCACCGCCACTTCGGAGACTTCGAACAGTCCTTCAAGCAGGGCGAGGCGCTTTGCATATCCGCTTTCGCGCAAGCGCACCGCGGCTTCGATTTCAAGCAGCGCGATGCCGTCTGCCGCCTCGAACGCGCGCGCCGCGCGCGTCACGCCATGACCATAGGCGTTGGCCTTGACTACCGCAAAAACACGCGAGCGCGGCGCCGCCCTGCGCACCACGTCGAGGTTGTGACGCAGGGCGGCGCCGCTGATGAGGGCTTTGATGGGGCGCATACGAGTTAAAGGCGACAAGCGAGAGGCGAGAGGAGAGAGGCGATGGAGTAGCGTAACCACTCGGTCATTATTACCCCTCTCACCTCTCGCCTCTCGCCTCTCCTTTGTCCGCCATCGCGCGCATCTTGCCGGTCGCGAACTCGACAAAAGTGGACAGCAAGCGCGAGCGGAATTTTTCGCGCGGGTAGACCAGCGACAGCGTGCGCATCAGGCGCGGCTCAAGCGGAACGGCCGCCAGCGAACCCAGCTTCATTTCCTTGGCCACCGTGGCGCTCGACATGATCGCCACGCCGATGCCGGTCTCCACCACGCCCTTGATCGCCTCGGGGCTGCCGAGTTCCATCACGATGTTCAGATCTTCGGGAGCAATCCCCGCCTGGCGAAAATAATTGTCGGCAAACTGGCGCGTGCCCGAGCCGCTTTCACGGCTTATGTACGGCTCGCCGGCGATCTGCACCGCGGTGATGGTCTTGAGTTTGGCGAACTTGTATTCCGGCGCGCATATCATCACAAGCTCGTCGTCGCAGCACTCCTCGGTATGCAGGCCCGGCAGATGCGACGGCGACTCGATCAAGCCGAGATCGAGCGTGTGATCGGCCACGCGCATTTCGATGATTTCGGAATTAGCGACCGTCATGTGCGTCTGCACCTGCGGATGGCGCGCCTTGAATTCGCCAAGCACGCGCGGCAGGATGAATTCGGCGATCGTCATGCTGCAGCCGAGCAGCAATGGCCCGCTGACGGCGCCGGTGAGTTCGCTCACGCGCTTGTCGAGTTCGGCCGACAGGCCGAGGATGCGCTCCGCGTAATCGAGCACCAGTTCGCCCGCCGGCGTCAGCGCGATTTTGCCGTGGCTGCGCTCAAAGAGCCGCGCGCTGAAATGCTCTTCCAGCTGCTTGACCTGGAAAGTCACCGCCGGCTGCGTCATAAAGAGCTGCTCGGCCGCCTTGGTAAAGCTCAACTGCCGGGCGACGCTGTGAAAAACCTGCAATCTGCGATCAGCCATGGAATCCCGATAGACGCGGGGCGAGAGAAGATAGGCGGGAAACCGGCCGCCCTGATGAACTCCGCTTCTCGTCTATCGTCTCTCGTCTCTCCAAAAATCAGGGGGGTATTCAACCACAATTCCTCCCCCAAGTCATGACTGGCGGCCGCCCCCAGCCGACGCTTGCGCCATAAAACTATGGTATAAAGCTCCACCTTATAAGAGGGCACGCATCCCCTTCATGCCGTTCGGTTTTTTCATCATAATGGCGGCGCAGTTCTTCTCGTCGCTGGCTGACAACGCGCTGCTGGTTGCCGCCATTGCGACGCTGGCGCTGCTCGATTCGCCGGCGTGGCTGACGCCGATGCTGAAGCTCTTTTTCACCATTTCCTACGTCGTGCTGGCGCCGTTTGTCGGCGCTTTCGCCGACGCCCTGCCCAAGGGCAAGGTGATGTTCGTCGCGAACACCGTCAAGGTTGTGGGCTGCTCGATGATGCTGTTCGGCGTGCACCCGCTCATCGCCTACGGCGTGGTCGGACTGGGTGCGGCCGCCTACTCGCCGGCGAAATACGGCATCCTCACCGAATATCTGCCGCACCCCAAGCTGGTGGTCGCCAACGGCTGGATCGAGGGCCTCACCGTGGGCTCCATCATCCTCGGCACCCTGCTGGGCGGCGCGCTGATCAGCGAGACGATATCGACCAAGCTGCTGAAGATCGACCTGCCGCACTTCGACACCGGCATCGACACGGCGCCGGAAATCGCCATCACGCTGATCATCTCGCTCTACATCATAGCGGCGATCTTCAACCTTTACGTGCCGCGCACCGGCGTCGACCACAAGCCCGCGCGCAAGAACCCGATCTACCTGATCACCGATTTCGCGCACTGCCTGCGTCTCCTGTGGGCGGACAAGCTCGGCCAGATCTCGCTCGCGACCACCACCCTCTTCTGGGGCGCGGGCGCGACGCTGCAGTTCATCGTGCTGAAATGGGCTGAGGTCGCGCTGGGCTATACGCTCGCGCAAGCGACCATCATGCAGGGCATCACCGCGGTGGGCATTGCGGCAGGCGCCATCGTCGCGGCGAAGGTAGTGCCGCTGCACCGCGCCGTCAACGTGCTGCCGGTGGGCATCGCGATGGGCATCATTACCATCAGCCTGATCTTCGTGCGCGACGTCTATGCGGCGATGACCATCATGACGGTGATTGGCGCGCTGGCCGGTTTCTTCGTGGTGCCGATGAACGCGCTGCTGCAGCATCGCGGCCATATCCTGATGGGCGCCGGCCATTCGATCGCCGTGCAGAACTTCAACGAGAACCTCTCCATCCTGACGATGCTCGGCGTCTACTCGCTGCTGATCAAGTTCAATTTCTCGATTTACACGGTGATCGTGCTGTTCGGCCTGTTCGTCGCGGTCACCATGACGCTGGTGCGCGAACGCCACATGCTGAACCTGCGCAGCGGGCCGCTGCCGCAGATTCCGGCGGATGTGAAGCACTGAGTTGCACGAGAGGCGAGAGGCGATAGGAGCGAAACTAAAACGCGCGAGAGCAGGTATTGGTTTTTCTTAC
>Ga0114966_10002106_pt1 | contig 17920 bp, 12 predicted proteins | sample M_130207_XF_Meta_FD_87029 | JGI IMG/M metagenome (GOLD analysis project Ga0114966, IMG submission 87029) | Freshwater microbial communities from Lake Montjoie, Canada to study carbon cycling - M_130207_XF_MetaG | ecosystem: Environmental > Aquatic > Freshwater > Lake | place: Lake Montjoie...
CCCATCGTCGTGACCAAAGACAACGGCGAAGTGCTCACTGGAGTCGTCGTGAATCTCAGCGGCGATGGAGTCACGCTGAACACCGATCTCACCAATCCCGATCAGCGCGTCAACGTGGACCGCAAGACCGTCAAGAGCATCGAACTCAGCAAAGTCTCCCCGATGCCCCCGATGCTGCTCGCCATGCTCAAGAAAGACGAAATCCTCGACCTCATGGCCTACGTCCTCAGCGGCGGGAACAAGGAGAACGCGATGTTTGCAAAGTAGCTTCGACTGGCAATCGAAGCACTGTCAGAATGCAGGTCGAACCACCTTCTGAATGTCCGCCTTCACCTTGGCCCAAATCGTCTTGACCAAGGTTTTAGGCGTTTCTGTTTCCTCGGCGTCATCGAAGTAGATCATGCTGCGCAGAGGGATCATCGGATCGTGGTTGGGAAATTTGCGGGCGTAGCAGTCTAGTACCTTCTCCAATCCCACCTCCTTGAGCAGCGTGTGCAGGTCATAGAAGTCTTTTTTGGCTCCACGATTGCTAATGGCTCCAAGCTTCATCGCAATCACATCCGGCAGGCTCATCATCCGCACGCCCTCGATCGTTTCATAAGGATTAAGCAGCGGATACGGATAGGTCACAAAGTCAACTTTCACGTCCTCGATGAAGGCCATCATACCGTTGCTGTTGTCATTCGTAAGCTGGAAAGACGGGAAGTCCGATGCCAGAGAGGCCGATACGATTTTGTTGTCGAACTTTTCTGGGCGGAAGAAATCGAGATCCACCGACATGCGATGCCCAAAACGAAGCGCCAACGAGGTGCCGCCGACAAGCGCGAAGCCCTCGGTGGACTGATGGGCGCAGAGCTTCTTCAATAGTGCCAGGGTGCTTGGGGGAACGGCTTCGCAGTGCAGCATCGGAAGTCCTCCTTTCTGAGTCCAAGGGCTAAACAGAGCAGCGCGACGTTTTGCGGACTGATGCTACGAATCTGTGTCACCACTGTGCGCAGACGTTCATCTCCGTAGTGTCGGCGGATGGCACGCCATCCTTCCAAGGTTCCGACGACCAATACTCGTTCAATGATCTGCTTGGCGTGCTTCTCAAGACTAAGCTTAGCCGGATCAACATCCCAAAACCACGAAGCAGGCAGCCCCAGAGGTGTTCTGGAACTAGTGTTTCGCAATGTGGGAGACTTCATTACTAGAATGCTAACAGCCGGACGCCAAAGCTCAACTCTCTATCTCCGACTTGTATGCGAAGTAAGACATCCGTTTTGCTGGGAGAACGAAGAATCCTACATCGTTACCAGTTAGTCATGAAACATGTCATCTTACTCTTCGCCCTCTGTGGCGCATCCCTAGCCGCTGAGAAGCCCGCGAAAGCCAAAGGTGGCATCGGGGCCGAAGCACCTGCTGGGAAGCCTTACATCTACAAGACCTCCGGCGGCAAAGAGCGGCAGATGGAGATCTACTTCCCGCCGAATCACGATCCTGCCAAAAGCAAAGTGCCTGGATTGATCTTGTTTCATGGCGGCAGTTGGGCAGGCGGCTCTCTCGGCCAGTTCCGTATCGCCTGCGCTTACTTTGCCAGTCGTGGGCTTGTTTGCGCCACATCGGAATATCAGATGCTTAGCGCTGCCGATGCAAAAATACTGCCAGCAGGCGAAACACGGAAGCGTGTCTGCGTCACCGATGCCAAAAGCGCCATTCGCTGGTTCAAGCAGCACGCGGCTGAGCTCGGCATTGATCCGCAGCGCATCATCACTGGCGGTGGATCGGCTGGTGGACACATCAGCGCTCTCGCCACCATGAATCCCGGCCTAAACGATCCCGCTGACCCAAAGGGCATCGACACCAGCGTCGTCGCCTATCTGTGGTTCAATCCCGCATTTGCCCTTGATGACGACAAAGACCCCGAGATCGACATCCTGCACCATTTGAAGGCCGATCTCCCACCTGCCATCGCCTTCTTCGGCGACAAGGACACCTGGAAAAAAGGCTGGGACATCGCCCACGCGAAATGGAAGTCGCTCGGCACAAAAACCATCGAACTCAACATCGCCCCCGGTCAATCCCACAGTTTCTTCAACAGTGGACCGTGGCAAACCGTCACCCTCATCGCCGCTGACAAGTTCCTCGTGAAACAAGGCCTCCTCACTGGCGAACCAACCAAGACGATGCCTGAGACGGGTGAGAAGTTGATCCCCACTCCATGAAACGCATCTTCATCGCTCTCCTCCTCACCAGTTCATCACTGGTCACTCCGTATTCGTCATTCGCTACGCAGCCAAACATCATCCTCATGATGGGCGATGATCATGGATGGGAGGAGACGGGCTATCATGGTCATCCGCATGTGAAGACGCCGGTGCTGGATGAGATGGCGGCCACGGGGCTGCGGATGGACTGCTTTTATGCGGCGCATCCGAGTTGCTCACCGACGCGAGCGAGTTTTCTCACGGGGCGGCATTCGAACCGCATGGGCACCTTTGCACCGGGTTGGTCGTTTCGGCCGGAGGAGATCACCAGTGCGCACATTCTCGCCAAAGCAGGCTATCAATGCGGTCACTTCGGCAAATGGCATGTGGGCGCGGTGAAGAAGGAGTCGCCCGTGAGTCCAGGTGCGATGGGTTTTCATGAGTGGCTTTCGCACGACAACTTCTTCGAGCTGAATCCATCTCTCTCACGCAACGGCGGCCCGCCGGAGGTCTTCCAGGGAGAAAGCTCAGAGATCCTCATCCGCGAGGCCATGCGCTTCATCGACAGTGCCAAAAAAGCCGACAAGCCGTTCTTCACCATCGTGTGGTTCGGCTCGCCGCATGAGCCCTACAGTGGCCTCCCAGCGGATCTCGCGCTGTATGACGATCTGCCCACCAAATACACGAAGAAGGTCAAACTGACCTCCAACGAGACCGGTGGGCCCACGACGCGGCCTCAAGGCGAAGTCCTGCGCGAGCGATACGCCGAGATCACCGCCATGGACCGTGCCATCGGCACGCTGCGCAAGCATTTGGCCACTGAGGGCCTGCGCGACAACACGCTCGTCTTTTACTGCGGCGACAACGGTACATCGCCCGATGCCGCGCTTGGCTTTCCGCATCGCGGTGTGAAGGGCCAAGTGTATGACGGCGGCATCCTTGTCCCCGGACTCATCGAATGGCCAGCGCGAATCCCTCAACCGCGCACCACCAACGTCCGTGCCACCACCAGCGACCTACTGCCCACGCTTTGCGCCATCATCGGCCAACCACTGCCTTCACGCCCCATCGACGGCATCGACATCAGCCCATTGCTCGATGGCAAAATGACCGACCGCCCTAAGCCGCTCTACTTCTGGGAATACAACACCAGCAACCTCGGCAAGTCCGAGCCCTACATCGACCCCGCGCTGCAACAAGGCACCACACCGCTCGCCAAAAAATCCGGCGGCAAAGCTACTCGCGACTTCAACAACTTCCGCCATCCCACCATCACCGAAACCGATTACCTCGGCGCAGGTGCCATCATCGACGGCTCCTTCAAGCTCGTCATTCACTATAGCAAGAAAGGCGATCCCAAGCTCGAACTCTTCGATCTGAAGTCCGATCCCGCCGAGAAAACCAATCTCATCGAGCAACAACCCGTCACCGCCGAAAAACTCAAAACACAACTCCGTGATTGGCAGCAATCAGTGTTGACCAGCCTCACCGGTGCCGACTATCAAAAGTGAATTAACATATCTCCACCATGAAGCTTCTTCTCATACTAACCTTTCTCTCTGCGCTCAGCCCTTCGCTGTTCGCCGCGAAACCCAACATCGTCTTCATCCTCGCGGATGATCTCGGTTACTCCGACCTCGGTTGCTATGGCAGCGAGATTCAGACGCCGAATCTCGATTCGCTCGCGAAGAACGGCCTGCGCTTCACGCAGTTCTACAACACTGCCCGCTGCTGGCCCACACGCGGTGCTTTGATGACCGGATATTATGCGCAGCAGATTCACCGTGATGCTTTGCCGGAACTCAGTGGTGGCGGCCAAGGCGTGCGTCAGTCATGGGCGCGACTGCTGCCGGATTTTCTCAAACCAGCAGGTTATCGCAGCTATCACAGCGGTAAGTGGCACATCGACGGCAAGGTGCTCGACGGCGGTTTTGATCGCTCGCTCGACATGAAGAACCAGGGCAACTTCTTCACCGCTAAAGGCAACTCCATCGATGATGTGGCCGTCACACCGCCCGCAGATGAAAAAGGCTACTACGCCACCATCGCCACCGCCGACCACGCCATCGAGTGCTTGAAGGATCACGCCGCCAATCATGCCGCGAAGCCGTTTTTTCACTACATCCCATTCATTGCGCCGCATTTCCCGCTGCACGCACTGCCGGAGGACATCGCCAAGTATCGCGACAAATACCTCGCCGGTTGGGATGCATTGCGCGCAGCTCGATTTGACCGCCAGAAGGCCATGGGGCTCACCAACACGACCTTGTCGGCCCTCGAACGTGAAGTCGGCCCGCCGTATGCTTTTCCAGATGCCATGAAAGCACTCGGCTCCGGCGAAGTGAACCGTCCATTGCCATGGACGGAGCTCAACGAAGAGCAGCGTCGCTTCCAAGCCACCAAGATGGCCATCCACGCCGCCATGGTGGACCGCATGGATCAGGAAATCGGCCGCATCCTCGCGCAACTCAAAGAGATGGGTGCATTTGAAAACACGCTCATCTTTTTTGCCTCAGACAACGGTGCCAGTGCCGAGATCATGGTGCGCAATGGTGGTCACGATCAGCAAGCATCCCCCGGCAGCGCCGAAACCTATCTTTGCCTCGGCCCCGGCTTCTCCAGCGCGGCAAACACACCGCATCGTCGTCACAAAACATGGGTGCATGAAGGCGGCATCAGCACGCCCCTCATCGCACACTGGCCCGCAGGAATCCCTGCCAAGAACGAACTGCGCACCACACCCGCGCACGTCATCGACATCGTGCCCACCGTGCTCGAACTCGTCGGCATCGAGAAGCCCAAGGACTGGAACGGCGAACCCATCCCCGCTGCGCCCGGCAAGAGCCTCGTCGCCGCCTTTGCCAAAGACGAAACCATCGCCCGCGACAGCCTCTGGTGGCTGCACGAAGACAACAAAGCCATCCGCATCGGCGACTGGAAGCTCGTCGCCGCCAAAGGCGATCCCTGGGCGCTCTACGACCTCAAAACTGACCGCGCCGAGCAAAACGACCTCGCCGCCAAGATGCCCGATAAAGCCAAAGAACTCGCTGACGCATGGCAAAAGCAAGCCGATGACTTCACCGCACTCGCGAAGAAAACTCTCGTCGATCAACCGAAGGGCAATGCAAAAGGCAAAGCGGCCAAGAAAAAGAAGAAGTAAGCGTCACTCACACAAAACGCCGCGCGATCTGCGTGTAAAAGGCCAGAGCGGCCTCGACTTCGTTGCATTCGACGTATTCGACCGCCGCATGTGCTTGATCAATGCTACCGGGACCGAACAGGATCGTGGGAATGCCCAGGCGTGAAAACTTGCTCGCATCGCTGCCAAACGGCACACCGCTGACACCGTCTTCGCGCTTCATCTCACGCAGCAAGCCACGGGAAAGCTGAACCAGCGGGGCATCGGCATCGGTTTGGAACGACCAGTCCTGTAGCATTGGCTTTTCCATCTCGGCGATCACGTCGGGATGTTGTTTCATCAATGCGTCGAGCATCGACTGATAATGGGCGAGCACCGATTCGACTTCCTCGCCAGGCAGCAGGCGGCGATCTATTTCGATCACGGCCTCATCCGGCACGAAATTCACCTGCACGCCACCATGGATGACGCCCACGTTGCAGGTAGCTGGCCCGAGCAGCGGATGCTGCACCTGCTGCATGCGTTCATGATCTTCCTGCAGCGCCAAAACGATGCGTGACATGGCAGTGATGGCATTGATGCCGAGGTGCGGCTTGGCGCTATGCGCGGCTTTGCCCTTCGTTCGAATGCGCCAGCGCAGCACGCCTTTGCTGGCGATCACGCATTTAAACTCCGTCGGTTCCGCGACCACCGCAGCATCTGCTTTGAGATCTTCGCAGAGTTTGACCACGCCACGGAAAGAAAACTCCTCATCCACCACGGCGACGAGCCAGAGTTCGCAGGGCGGTGGTTCTCCGCTCGCATGAATGTCCGCCACGGCGTGCATCATCGCGGCCAGCCCGGCCTTGTCATCGACGGCCCCGCGTCCGTGCAGTTTGCCATCACGAATCACTGGATCAAACGGGTCAATCGTCATCCCTTTGATCGACACCGTGTCCATGTGAGCCTCGAAGACAATCCTGCGTGATGAATCACGTCCCGGAACACAGGCGATGACATTGTTTCGCCCTGGGAACACCTCTTGCTCCCAGACCTTGATGCCACGCTGTTCAAAAAACCGCCTCACATACGCCGCCGCCTCTTTTTCCCCCGGCCCGCCTTCATACGAGCTGTTGATGCTGTTGATACGCACGAGATCGGCCAGGGTCTGAAGCACGGGAGACATGCGGGAGCCTAGCCATATCGCCTCACACGGCAAGAAGCCCTCTGACTGACCGTATTTTTTCCACACATGAAGGTCACGGCATCCATCATTCTCATCATCGCACTGCATACACGCAGTGCGATGGCTGACGATGCCGGTAAGATTGCCTACTTTGAGAAGACGATTCGTCCGCTACTCATCAACCGCTGCTACGAGTGCCACTCCGTCGAATCCGGCAAGCACAAGGGAGGCTTGTTGCTCGACTCACGCGATGCCGTACTGAAAGGCGGCGACAGCGGCCCCGCCCTCATCGTAGGAAATCCCGAGAAGAGCCGCCTCATCGAATCCGTACGCTATCACAATGAGGATTTGCAAATGCCGCCGAAAGGGGCGTTGCCATCCGCTGAAGTGAAGGCACTCGAGGAATGGGTCAAAATGGGGGCGCCTGATCCACGAGTCGCTGTAGTATCGCCAATACAAAAAAACCCGCGTATCATCGATATTGCAGCAGGCAGCAAGCACTGGGCCTTCAGCCCGATTTCAAAGCCATCCGTGCCTGCTGTGAAGGCGGAGCATCCGATTGATGCCTTCATCATCACGAAACTCGCCGAGAAAGGTCTCTGTCTCGCTGCGCCTGCGGACAAACGCACGCTGATCCGTCGTGCGACCTTCGATCTAACGTGCCTGCCACCGACACCGCAGGAAGTCGATGCTTTCCTGGTAGATGACTCAACCGATGCTTTCGCCAAAGTCGTCGATCGCCTGCTGCGCTCACCGCATTACGGCGAAAAATGGGGCCGCCACTGGCTGGATGTCGCGCGTTACTCCGATTCGAATGGCCTTGATGAAAACATCGCGCTCGGCACAGCCTGGCGTTACCGCGACTATGTTGTGAAGTCGATCAACGCGAACAAACCGTTCGACCAGTTCCTCACGGAGCAGCTCGCGGGTGATTTGCTGGAATCCAAAGACATCCCCACCCGCCACGAGCGCATCACCGCCACCGCCTTCCTCAATCTCGGAGCGAAAGTGCTCGCCGAACCGGACAAGGACAAGCTCACCATGGATGTCGTCGATGAGCAGATCGACGTCATGGGCCGCGCCTTCATGGGCCTCACGCTCGGCTGCGTGCGCTGTCATGATCATAAGTTCGATCCCATCCCGCAAGACGACTACTACGCGCTCGCGGCCATCTTCAAGAGCACGCAAAGCTTCAGCGTGGACCGCATCGGCGCACTGAGCACCGCGTATGAGTCGCCCATGGGGTCACTCGATGACTTCGCGGCGGTCAAATCCTCCGAGCGCATCCTCAAGGAGCAAAAAGACGCCGTCGCCAAGGCTGAAGCGGAGGCAACCAAAGCGCTGCGTGATGAAGTGAGCAAACATGCAGTCGATTACCTCATGGCCGCAGCCGAGCTGCCCGTGGCTCCCACGTTGAGCCAGGTGAAACCTGTGGCGGACAAACACGGCCTGCGTGCGCATGTGCTGTTGAACTGCCGCGTCTATCTCGCCGCCAATGAATCGAATGCCTTCTTCAAGCCGTGGCAGGACGCGGTTGAGGCCAAAGGCAATGCCCAAAGTCTCCGTCCTTACTTCGCCGCCATCTTCGCCGCTGCCGCGAAGATCCAAGTCAATCCGAAGGATAAGGCGGAAGATTCCCTGCTGCATCAGGCACGTGCCGAACTGGACAAAACGGCCGGCTTCCTCGCGCTGCCGCCCGAGCCGATCATCCTCTATCCCAAAGAGATCGCCGACAAGGTCCGTGCCCTGAAGGACACGATGATGACCACGGAGAGCAATCTCCCCGATCTGCCCACGACGCTGGCCGTGTCTGAATCGCCCAAGATTCTCAAGGAACTGCCCATCCACATTCGTGGCAATCACCTCGCGCTCGGCAAGCCGATCCCACGCGGCTTCATCCAGGTTGTTCAGGCCTCGCAGAAATCGAAACCTGTGTTCCCCGGCGATCACAGTGGCCGGCTCGAACTCGCCCGCTGGCTCGCCAGTCCCGAGCATCCGCTCACCTCACGCGTCATCGCCAACCGCATCTGGACCTGGCATTTCAATCAAGGCATCGTCTCCACCACGGACAACTTCGGTCTCCTCGGCCAGCAGCCCACGCAACCCGAGCTGCTTGACTGGCTGGCACGCTGGTTCACCACCAACGGCTGGAGCTTCAAGGATATGCATCGCCTCATCATGAGTTCGCGGACCTATCAGCAAAGCTCGACCGTCCCGGCACAAGCAGCGCTCGCCGATCCCGAAAATCGCCTCCTCAATCATTTTCCCGTGCGCCGTCTTGAGGCCGAAGAAATCCGCGATGCGCTGCTCGATGTCGCCGGCAGTCTCGACACCACCATCGGCGGCAAAACCATCCCGCGCCGCAATCGCGAGTTCGTCTTCAACCATACCTCGAAGGATTTCACCACCTACGGCAGCACCCGCCGCGCGCTCTACATGCCCGTCATCCGCAACAATCTCTACGACCTCTTCCAGCAGTTCGATTACCCCGATCCCTCCACCTCCACCGGCCTGCGCAACAGCACCGTCGTCTCCCCGCAGGCGCTGCTGCTCATGAACAGCGATCTCGCCACCGATGCCGCGCAAACTTTCGTGAAACGTCTGTTCGCAACGTCCCCGGACAAAGAAGCACGCCTCCGCGCCGCCTATCGCATCGCCTTTGCCCGCGAAGCCACCGACGACGACCTGCGCCGCGCTGAAAACTATCTCACCGCCACCAACGCCGCGCTCAATTCCAGCCAGCAGGACTCCGACAAACGCGAACTGCAAACCTGGGCGCAGTTCTGTCAGGCGCTCATGATGAGCAACGAGTTCATTTATCTGCGCTGAGCGTTCAGAGATTGAAACAGCGGCGATCTCTGGCAAGACATCGGCATGAGTCACGAGAAATCGCGCCCGTCCATGCCCACCTTTGCCGAAGCCTTGCGCTACTGGCTCAAACTCGGCTGCATCAGCTTCGGCGGACCTGCTGGGCAGATCGCCATCATGCACAAGGAGCTGGTTGACAAGCGTCGTTGGATCAGTGACGCGCATTTCCTGCATGCGCTGAACTTCTGCATGCTGCTGCCCGGCCCCGAGGCACAACAACTCGCGACCTATCTCGGCTGGCGCTTACACGGTGCGAAGGGCGGCATCGCCGCAGGCGCGTTGTTTGTGCTGCCGTCTGTCTTTATCCTGTTCGGTCTGAGCTGGCTCTACATGGCTGGCGGACACTTGCCTTGGCTCGCGGCCATTTTTCATGGCCTGCTGGGTGCAGTGATCGCCGTCGTCGCCGAAGCCGTACTGCGCATCGGCAAGAAGGCGCTCAAAAGCCCGGCACTTTGGTGCGTGGCGGCGCTGAGCTTCATCGCGATCTACTTCTTTCACATCTCGTTCGTTCTCATCGTGCTCGCCGCTGCTTTGCTTGGCTTTGTTGGCAATCGCTTGTATCCAAAGCAGTTCCCCGCTGGCAAAGGCCACGGCGCAGCCAAAGATACCGCTCCAGCCATCGAATTGCCACCCGCACCGCAAGCCTCGTGGGCACGCACCTTCAGCATCACGGCGTTGTGCCTCACACTTTGGTGGTTGCCGGTCTTCGCCATCGCGTGGTGGCTCGGTTGGAGCAGCACGCAGGCGCAGCAGGGCCTTTTCTTTAGCAAAGCCTCACTCGTCACCTTCGGCGGCGCGTATGCCGTGCTGCCGTATGTCGCGCAGCAGGCCGTCGAAACTCACGGCTGGCTTTCACATCCGCAGATGATGAGCGGACTCGCCCTCGCCGAGACCACGCCCGGTCCGCTCATCATGGTGCTGCAATTCGTCGGCTTCGTCGGTGGCTGGCAGCATCCCGGCACGCTTACGCCGCTCGCCGGAGCCACGCTCGGTGCCCTCATCACCACTTGGACGACATTCTTGCCCTGCTTCCTCTTCATTTTCCTCGGCGCACCGCACATCGAAAAACTCGGCGAGCAACCACGCCTCAGCGCCGCGCTCACCGCCATCACCGCCGCCGTCGTCGGTGTCATCCTCAATCTCGGTGTTAAATTCACCACCCACGCGCTCTGGCCTGCAAGCGGTGGCTTCGATGTCTTTGTTGCCGCGCTTGCCTTCATTGCCTTCGTCGCCATGCAGCGCTTCAAAATCGGCCTCATGCCCGTGATCGGAGCCTGTGCCGTCTTGGGGCTGGTGAAACAACTCGCCCTTGGCTAGCATCGCCTGAAATAATCCGCCCGCTCCACCAGTTACCACGCCCCGCTTCCAACGCCTTCGTCATTCGCCATTCTGATTTCGTCATTCCGCAATGTCCCTCCCCCGCCTCGCCCTCCGCCATCCGTGGTCCATCATCGTTGCTGTCATCGCGGTGCTGCTCGGTGCATGGGTCGCAGTGCAAAAGATGGCGCGGGATGTCTTCCCGCCGCTGGGCATTCCAACGATCTATGTGGCGCAGCCGTTTGGCGGCATGGACCCGCTGCAGATGGAGGGCTACCTGACCTACTACTACGAGTACCACTTCCTCTACATCACGGGCATCGAGCATGTGGAGTCGAAATCAATTCAAGGAGCCTCGATCATGAAGCTCCAGTTTCATCCGGGCACGGACATGTCCGCTGCGCTCGCGGAAACCATCGCCTATGTGAACCGCTCGCGCTCCTTCATGCCGCCTGGCACGCCGGGCGCGTTCGTCACACGCTTTGATGCGGGCAGCGTGCCCGTGGGCAATCTCGTCTTTTCCACCGAGAACCCGAACCGCTCCGTGGCCCAGATGCAGGATGCGGCGCTGAACATGGTGCGCCCGTTGTTCGCCACACTGCCAGGTGTTTCCGCGCCGCCGCCGTTTGGTGGCAGTGCGCGCACGATTGTCATCCAGGTGAAGCCGGACCGCCTCCGCGCCTATGGTTTGTCGCCCGATGACATCGTCAGCGCGATGACAGCAGCGAACACGATCAGCCCCAGCGGCAATCTGTCGTTGCCGAACAGCTATCCCATCGTGCCCATCAACGCAGTGGTGAAAAACATCCAGGATCTCGCCGCCGTGCCGCTCAAGGTCACGCCGCAGGGCGCGGTGTATGTGCGCGACATCGCCACCGTGGCAGATGATCACGACATCATCACCAGCCACGCCCTCGTGAACGGCAAGCGCACCGTGTACATGCCCGTCACGAAGCGCAGCGATGCCTCCACGCTCAGCGTCGTCGAGCTGGTGAAGCAAAACCTCGGCAAATTCAAAGCCGCCTGCCCCGACGACATCAACGTCACCTTCGAGTTCGATCAAAGCCCCTGGATCATCCGCGCCATCAACGACCTCGCCAAAGAAGGCATGCTCGGTGCAGTGCTCACGGGTTTGATGGTGCTGCTGTTCCTGCGCGACTTCCGCAGCGTCTTCATCGTCGTGCTGAACATCCCCATCAGCATCGCTGCGGCGTTGTTTGGCCTGTGGATCGGCGGCCACACGATTAATCTCATGAGCCTCGGCGGTCTTGCCCTCGCTGTCGGCATCCTGGTTGATGAAGCCACGGTCGAAATCGAGAACATCCACCGCCGCATGACGCAACGCGGCGATAAATCCATCGCCCGCGTCGTCCTCGATGCCTCCGAAGAAACCATCGCGCCGCGTTTTCTCTCGATGCTCTGCATCCTCGCCGTCTTCGTTCCGAGCTTCTTCATGACAGGTGCTGCCAAGGCGTTGTTCGTGCCACTCTCACTCGCCGTCGGCTTCAGCATGATTTCGAGCTACCTGCTGTCATCGACCCTCGTGCCCGTATTGAACATCTGGTGGCATAAAAGTGGTGCAACCGTCCCGGTTGCACGAGTCAGGGCAAGCGAGACGCTTGCACTACTTTTCAAACCCAGCATCGCCACCCGCCACATCCTAGTCCCCGCTTACCTCGCTGGCACTGTCTTCGCTCTCATGTTGTTCTTCCCGCGTCTCGGCAGTGAAATTTTCCCGCAGGTCGATGCCGGGCAACTCCAGCTTCGTTTCCGCGCACCCGCAGGCACGAAGCTCGAAACCACCGAGCAGATCGCCAAGCGCATCCTCGCCGCCATCGCCGATGAAGCCGGCGCCGACAAGATCGCCATCACCATGGGCCTCGTCGGCGTGCATGCGCCGAACTATCCCGTCAATCTCATCCACCAATGGAACAGCGGCCCCGAGGAAGGCATGCTGCAAATCCAGCTCAAAGACAACAGCGGCGTCGCCATCGCTCCGTTGCGCGAAAAACTGCGCGAGCGCCTCGCCCGCGAACTCCCCGGCGTGCGGCTCTCCTTTGAGCCTGCCGACATCGTTTCGCGCGTCATGTCGCTCGGTTCGCCCACGCCCATCGAAGTCGCCGTCAGCGGCAAGGACTTCGCCGTCAGCCGCGCCTTTGCCGAGCAGGTGCGCGAAAAAATCGCCGCCATCCCTGCGCTGCGTGATGTGCAGTTCGGCCAGACGCTCGATTATCCAAGTGTCGATGTGAACATCGACCGCGAACGCGCGGGCTTGCTCGGCGTGAAGATGAACGATGCCACGCGCAGCATTGTGGCTGCCACCACCAGCAGCCGCTTCACCGTGCCAAACTACTGGGCCGACACCAAGACCGGCGTCAGCTACAGTTTGCAGGTACAAGTGCCCGCCGAGCAGATGAAGGGCCTCGAAGACCTGCGCAACCTGCCCATCACCGCCAGCAAGGCCACCGTGCCGCTGCGCAACTTCGCCAAAATCAGCGAAGGCAGCATCATCGGCCAGTATGACCGCTACAACATGGCCCGCACCGTCAGCGTCACCGCCAACATCCACGGCAGCGATCTCGGCAGCGTCGTGAGGGAGGTCGAAAAAGCTCTCGCACAACTCACCGCACCCGCCGGCGTCAATGTCGCCCTGCGCGGCCAGGTGCAGCCGATGAAAGAGCTGCAAGCCGGTCTGCGCACCGGTTTGCTAACCACCGTCATTGTCATCTTCCTCCTGCTCATCGCCAATTTCCAAAGCGTGCGCCTCGCGGTGATCGTCGTCAGCACCGTCCCAGCCGTGCTGCTCGGTGTCGTGCTCACGCTGTGGATCACGCAGACCACGCTCAACATCCAGAGCTTCATGGGAGCGATCATGGCCGTCGGTGTTGCTGTAGCCAATGCCATCCTGCTCGTCACCTTCGCGCATCGCGCACAGCTCGGCGGCCTCGCTCGCAAAGACGCCGCCCTCGAAGGCGCCACGTCACGCATCCGCCCCATCCTCATGACCAGCCTCGCCATGATGGCCGGCATGATCCCCATGGCCCTCAGCCGCAGCCAGACTTCACCGCTCGCCATCGCCGTATTAGGAGGCCTCGCCTTCGCCACTGTGGCGACGTTGCTGGTGCTGCCTGCCGTGTATGCGCTGGTGGCATCGAAGATCGCCGCGTCGGCTTCGCTGGAGCCGACGGAGGAATGACGAAACCAGAATGAGTAATGATGAATCAATGACGAAGCTCGAAACGCACCGTTCCCTTCACAAACCCATGTCCCACGCATCCATTCACTCCCTTGGTCATTCGGACTTCACTCGACATTCCTCATTCTGGTTTCGTCATTTGCTGGTTCTGCTCATCCTCGCGCCAAGCGCCCAAGCGTTGGACCTTCCCGCTACCAAACCCACCAGCGGCCTCATATATCGCTGGGTGACGTTGCCTGCGACGCTCGCGCCATGGCAGCAGGCCGTGCTTTACGCTAAGGTCACTGGTTACATCGACAAGATCACCGTCGATAAAGGCGATACCGTCAAAGCGGGTCAGGTGCTCGCCACCATCGAGATTCCTGAACTCCAGGCCGATCTCGCCAAGAACAAGGCCGAGGTTGCCGCTGCTGACATCGAAGTGAAGCGCATGCATGAGGCACGGGCGAAGTCGCCTGACCTCGTGCTGCCGCAAGCTGTAGATGATGTGGAGGCCAAACTCGCCATCGCGAAGGCCACGCTGGAACGCGCTAGCACGATGCTGGCCTTTGCGCAGATCAAAGCGCCCTTCGATGGCATCATCACGATGCGCAGCGTTGATCCTGGAGCACTCGTCAACGCCGGCACCAGCCAGGTGCTGCACATCGTCGATGCCAGCACTATTCGTCTGCAAATTCCTGTCACCGAGATGGAATCAAGTCTCGTGCAAGTCGGCAAGCCGGTGAAGGCCGCGATTGATGCCATTGGCACCACGCCCGTCGAAGCCACCATCTCCCGCATTGCCTACGCGCTCGATCCCGCCACACGCACGATGCTCGCCGAAGCTGATCTGAAAAACACCGACCTCAAATTCCGCCCCGGGATGTATGCCAGCACCAAGATCGCCGTTGAGAAACACGAAAAAGCCACGCTCATCCCCGTGGCCGGACTGGTGATGGAGAAGACCAACGCCTTCGTCTTCAAGCACGTCGATGGCAAAGCCATCAAGACCGCAGTGAAGATCGGCTTCAATGATGGCACGAATGTCGAGATTCCCGAACTCAAAGCCGATGACGTGATCTTGCTGCCCGGAGCGACACTGCTCACCGATAAACAACCTGTCACCCTCGCGAAGCCATGAAACTCGCCCTTTCCTTTCTTTTCATCGCGACACTCGCCCACGCTGATCCCGCGTTCGTCGATCTGCGCACGGTGATGAAGCTCGCGGGTGCGAACAACGATGAGATTCAACTCGCACGTGCAAAGCATGACGAGGCGGTGGCGGAGTCGAAGCAGGCGTGGCAACGCTTCTGGCCCGCGTTGAGTCTTGGGGCCGGTTATCGCGGGCATGACGGGCGATTGCAGGACATTGCGGGCAACGTGTTCAATGCGAACAAGCAGCAGTACAACGTCGGCACTGGCGTGATGATCGACTGGTCGCCCGGTGACATCTATTACGCCGCTTTGGCCGCGAAACAGAAGGCGCTGGCCGCCGAGCATCTCGCTGAAAAGGCACGCATCGACATCGTGACGCAGTCGGTGGAGCGTTACTACGATCTGCTCGCCGCAGAGGCTTCGATGGTGATCATTGAGGACGACCTGCAACTGACCGAAGATTATGCGAAGCAGCTCGAAGGTGCCGTGACTGCCGGAACGGCCTTCCGTGCTGATTTGCTCCGGGTGAAATCGCAGATCAGCCGCGCAAAGCTCGCCATTCGTCAGGGCGAGGAAGCACGTGACCTCGGCGCTGCGAGGCTCGCTGAAATTCTTCGCCTCACGCCCGATGCGGCGCTGCGTCCAGCGAAATCCGATCTCGTGCCGGTGAAGATGATGTCTGGCAAAGGTGTCGCCACGATGATCTCGCTCGCGCAGCAGCATCGTCCCGAGATTCAAGCCGCGCAGGCCATTCACAGCTCGATGGACGCGGAGAAAGATCGTGCGCGCATCGCGCCGATGATTCCGAGCGTGCAGGCTGGTTACACGATGGGTGGATTCGGTGGTGGTCCCGGTGTGGGTGGCCAGCAATGGGGCAACTTCGGCAGGCAGCAGGATTTTTATCTCGGTCTTGGCTGGAAAATCGGTCCCGGTGGCCTGTTTGATAGCCAGCGGCAGAATATCGCGAATGCGCGTGAGGAGGGCGCCTCGCTGCAAACCAGCCAAGTGAGAGCTGCCATCGGTCGTGAGGTAGTCGAAGCCGCCACGCGTTCACAATCCGCCAACGATCAGATCAAAATCAACGATGAAGCCGTTGATGCCGCCGAGGAGATGACCAAGCTCGCCAAAGAACGTCAGGCCAGCCAGATCGGCGTCGTGCTTGAGTATTTGCTGGCACGCGAAGAACTGACCCGTGCGCGCCAAAGCCGCGTGAAAGCGGTGACTGATTTCAACAAGGCGCAACACGCATTGAAGCGTGCGGTCGGGAAGTGATCAATACACCGGGCCTTTGACCGCCCAGCGCTTGAGGACGAAGCCGGGGCCTTTTTCACGCCATTTGGCGACGTGTGGTGTCGTGTAGTGCAGATCGAAGGCGGCTTGATCAACGTAGCTTTCGCTGAGAGCGAAGAGATTCGACTGGGTGTTATCACGACTGACTTCAAAGCGCAGGCAGCCGGGCTCCAAACGCGAGGCGGCGGCGTTGGCGAGGATGACGGCGAGGAATTCGTCGATCTTCTGCGGATCGATCTCAAGGATGACAATGACGTTGACCATGAGCGCAAGAGAGAGGCGATTTTTGCTGAACATGCAACCTGCGTTCTGCGTATGAAGGCAGTAGCATTTACATAGCCATGAAACTCCGTCTCGTCCTTCCCGCGCTGTTTGCCCTCAGCCTCCATGCCCAGGATGCCAAGCCTGCGGCGGCTCCTGCGAAGCCTGCCACATCGCCATCGGCTCCTGCTGCGACGCCCAAGCCGGAGGTCAAGCCTGCTCCAGCGGCTGCGGCCAAGGTGGAAGTGAAACCGGTTGCTCCACCTGCCACACCTCCAGCGCCCGCAAAGGCTGCAACGCCTGCTGCGAAACCGGCCACGACTCCTACGCCTGCTGCCGCTGCCAAACCGGCCGCGCCAGTTCCTGCACCTGTGGCCACGAAACCAGTCACACCTCCAGCCAAGCCTGCGACTCCGGCACCGAAGCCTGCCACACCCGCTCCCCCTGTTGCCGCCAAACCACCACCGCCGAAGCCGGTTGCAGTATTTCCTGACAAGGCACTCGAAGCCGCAGTGCGGAAGCAGGTGTTTGCGAAGCGTGACAACCTGGAGGTGCTGACGGCGGAGGATGTGGCGACGGTTTCGATCATCGAAGGCAAGAAGGCGGGCATCAAGGATCTTACCGGCCTCGAAAAATGCGTCGCGCTGGCATCGCTAACGCTGCCGGAGAACCAGATCACGAACCTGGCACCGATCAAAGGGCTGGAGCGTTTGCAGTTCCTTGATGTGTCGAACAATCAGATCAGCGACATCGCGCCGCTGGCGGCGTGCAAGGCGCTGCAATACGTCGAACTGACTGGAAACAAGGTGACGGATGTTTCCGCGCTCAGCGGCATCCCGGCGCTTACATCGCTTTACTTGGCGAACAACCAGATCAAGGACGCGACGCCGCTCTTCAAGCTACCGAAGGTGTGGACGCTGTATCTCGAAGGCAATCAAGTGACGAACATCACCGGCATCGGCGGCATGAAGTGGCTGTCCATGCTTTCGCTCAAGGGCAATGGCGTGACGGACATTTCGCCACTGGAGCCGCTGACGGAGCTGCAGTTTTTGTTTTTGGAGAACAACAAGGTCACCGACCTCACACCACTGCACCGCATGTGGAAGAAGGACAACGAGGGTGCGCGTGAATGGGCGCCGTACTGCCAGATCTTCATCGACGGCAATGCCATCGACGATGCCTCGAAGAAGGTCGTGGATGAGATGAAGAAGGCCGGAGCACGCATCACCCCGTGAAAGTGAGCGAGCAAAATTCTTGCCGCTGAGGGCAGGCACGGCTTAGCATGGGGGATGAATACGTTTCTCCGCCTCCTTGCCATCGGCCTGCTGTTTTCCATCGCGCACGCCGCCAGTCCGCCGCGTGAG
>Ga0114966_10002107_pt1 | contig 17915 bp, 16 predicted proteins | sample M_130207_XF_Meta_FD_87029 | JGI IMG/M metagenome (GOLD analysis project Ga0114966, IMG submission 87029) | Freshwater microbial communities from Lake Montjoie, Canada to study carbon cycling - M_130207_XF_MetaG | ecosystem: Environmental > Aquatic > Freshwater > Lake | place: Lake Montjoie...
ATATAGACCGCGCCTGTGTTGCGCCCGGCCGTAGCGTCGTTCAGCGTCAGGGGCGCGTCATAGAAATCGGTGGCGATCAGCCGCCCGTCGGCGAGCGGCGCCACCGCGTTCATGGTCGCGCCAGCCGGGGCCATGACGCAGCCGGCCCAGGTCAGCGTCGGCGGTCCCGAGCGCGGGATGACGATGTCAAAAACCTCGATGGCTTCGCGTCCGCCGTGACCGACGGCGTAGAGGATCGCCCTGCCGCGTCCTGCGGCGCGAACGTGCAGGCCATGGGTCGACAGCCGGGCCAGCACGGGCGGGCCTTCGCAGGCGGCAAAAGGTTTGCGCGCCACGCCGGCCGGGGCGGTGAGTTTGGTGGCGGTATGGGCCTTGCGGTCGATCAGAAAGAGGCCGCCGGGCCCCTGCCCCGGGTTCATCACCCACTGCGAGCCGATGATCCAGTCGGTCCCGGGGATCAGGACAAGGTCTTCGGGGTTGCGCACGCCGCAGACAAACCTCACCGCCACGCCCGGATCACAGGCGGGGGCTTGCCCGGCCGCGGCCTGCGGCTGGGCCGGGCTGGGCTGGGCTGCCGCAAGCATCGCCATGGCCGAGACGGCGGCCAGGACTGGAAGTTTCATCACATTCCCCCAAGCTCCGGTGACAGCGCGCCCTATTCGTTGAATGCTGCCGTCACGTAACCTTTCGCTTTTAAGCTAATTCATTGAACTGTCACGCACCCACGATCATAGCGGATTTCATCGCCCGGCAGCCACCCCGCGGCGGGGCGCTGGTCGTCGGCCTCTGTGGCGCGCAGGGATCCGGGAAATCCACGCTAGCGCGGCAGGTTCAGGCCGATCTGGAAGGGCGCGGACTCGCCACCGTGATCCTGTCGCTGGACGATCTCTATCTGACCAAAGCCCGGCGGAACAGGCTGGCGAACGAGGTCCACCCCCTGCTGGCCACGCGCGGGCCGCCGGGCACGCACGATGTGGCGCTGGGCGCGGATCTGCTGGGGCGCCTGAAGGCGGGCGAGAGCGTGGTCCTGCCGGTGTTTGACAAGATCGGGGACGATCGCGCGCCGCCGGAGGCCTTGCGCCGCGCCGGGCCGGCCGATGTGGTGCTGTTCGAAGGCTGGTGCGTGGGCGCAAGGCCGCAGCCTGAGGTGCTGCTGCAGGCGCCGATCAATGCCCTGGAGCGCGAGCGCGACGTGGACGGCCGCTGGCGCGCCTTCGTCAACCGGGCGCTGGCAGAGGACTACCCGGCTCTCTTTGCGCCAATCGACCGCCTGGTCATGCTGCGGGCCCCGGGTTTTGAGGTGGTGGCGCGCTGGCGGCTGGAGCAGGAGGCCTCAAACCTCGCCGGACGCTCAGGCGGGCGCGCCATGGACGAAGGCGAGGTCGGCCAGTTCATCCAGCACTACGAGCGCCTGACCCGCTGGATGCTGGAAGAGACGCCTGGCCGCGCTGACCTGGTTCTGGACCTCGACGCGGCGCGCCAGGCCTTCACACCAGACTAGAGCGTGTTGCGATCTGATGGAATCAGATCGCCGCTCTAGATCTTTGTTTTGTCGCGCGTTTATTCCGAAAACCGGTTCCCGCTTTTCGGAACGCGCACTAGATCGGGTCCGGTTCGGCGCTTTCCAGGCGCGGCACCCAAAGATGCAGCCAGGTCAAGGCGGCCAGATAGGAACAGGCCGCGATGATCAGCAGCGGCGCATAGCCGTGACCGGCGTGCAGCAACTGCCCGGCCAGCCAGACGATGCCCATGCCGGCGAAATTTCCGCACAGGGCGCCGAAGCTCGTGACCCTTCCAACCCTGGCCTTGGGCGTGATGTCGGCAATGGTCGAGAAGACACTGACTGAAAACCCCTGGTGGGCGGCCAGGGTAAGGCCCAGCAAGCCCACGGCCACCCACAGGTTGTGCGCATAGATCGCCAGCGGCACCGGGGTGACCAGCAGGGCGCAAACCAGCATCATGCCCTTGCGCACCGCGTTAAGGCTGTAGCCGCGGGCCATCAGCCGCGAAGCGATCCAGCCGGCGCTGAGCGAGCCGGCGGCTGCCATGCCGTAGACCACGGCAAGCGGCGGGCCGTTCTGAGCGACGGTCAATCCAAACACCCGGTGGAAGAAATCGGGAGCCCAGAACAACAGCAGCCACCAGACCTGGTCGCTCATCGCCTTGGCGCCCGCCAATCCCCAGGTCCGGCGGTCGGCGAACATCACCTTCAGGTCGGCGAAGGTCTGCCGTTTGACCCCGGCCTTGGGAGCGCCAGAGAACTTCACGCCACGGGTCGCCGCGAACCAGAGCAGCGCCCAAACGAGGCCCACGGCGCCGACCACAATATAGGACCCGCGCCAGCCGTACGCGCCCGCCAGCACGGGCAACGCCAGCGGGCCGACAATGGCCCCCACGTTGGACGCCCCGTTGGAGACGCCAAATGCAACCGAGCGCATTTTGGCGGGAAACACCGCACCGATGGTCTTGACCGTGAAGGGCGTGCCCATGGACTCGGTGGCGCCCAGCGCCAGACGCGCCAGGGAAAATTGCCCCATGGTCATGGCCCAGGCGTGGGCCGCGGCCGCCAGACTCCAGGAAACGACGCCAGCCGGTCCCGCCAGCTTCACGCCCAGACGGTCGACAATCCAGCCGGTCGCCAGATAGGCGATGGCCGCAGCGAACTGGAACAAGGTGGCGAGGTTGCCATAGTCGGCGTCGGTCCAGCCCCTGTCGACCTCAATCAGGGGCTTGAGGACCGCCAGTATGGTCCGGTCGACGTAGTTCAGGATCCCTGCCAGGACCAGCAGCGCCAGCAGGATCCAGCGCCGGCGCTCGGCGAGACTCTGGGCGACTGGCCCCATTTATCTCTTATCGCTTCGGCAGGGCGAAGACGAACAGCGTCGCGCTGTCGTTCGGCGAGGTGGCGAGATTGGCCACCGCCGCCACGTCGCGCGATTGCAGGTTGCCGCCGGTCGTCGACACAGCGACGTACTGCACACCGTTCACGGAATAGGTGATCGGCGCGGAGGTCGGGACGTTGTCGAGCCGGGTGCGCCAGAGGATCCGCCCGGTGCGGTCGTCATAGGCCTTGAACCAGCGGTCGGCGTCGCCGTTGAACACCAGGCCCCCGCCGGTGGCGAGCGCCGCGCTGACCGGGGGCGGAACCTCGCGGCTGGTCCAGACCACCCTGCGGGTTTCAAGGTCGATCGCCTGGATGATGCCGTACTTGCCGCGCGTCTCGGCCGTCGGGTTCTTCTGCCATTGCGGTCCGCCCGGTTTGGGCTCGACGCAGGTGTCGCCCAGCGGCACATAGACCAGCCGGGTCGCGGGGCTGTAGGCAGCGTGCATCAGGCTGTGGGAGCCGGCGGCGTTGGGACAGATACCGGGCTTGCGCAGGCCCTGGATCACCTCGTTGGGCGCAGGCACGGCGGCCGGGTTGATGTGCTTTGCGCCGGTGACCGGGTCGATGGCGTCGATGGCGTTCTGCATGCCAAGGTCCATCGAGAACAGGTACTGGCCGGTCCTGGCGTCCATCACTTCATAGATCGCCTGCTTGCCGGCCGTGATCACCACGCGGCGGTTCACGCCGTTCACCTTCATGTCCATGATCTGGCGCTCGAACACCCAGTCGTGGTCGAGCTGGTCGTTTTTCAGGTGCTGGTAGAACCAGACCAGTTTGCCGGTGTCGGGATCCAGCGCGATGGTCGAATTGGTGTAGAGCGCGTCGTTGTTGGCGGTCGGACTGGCCAGCACGCGCATCGGCTGGATGGTGTAGGTGGGCGCAGTGCCGAAGTAGACCAGGCCCGTCTGGGCGTCATAGGTTTCGCCAACCCAGACCGAACCGCCGGACCGGCGGTCCAGAGGCTGATTGTTCCAGCTGTCGCCGCCGGGCTCGCCGGGCCGGGCGATGGTGTAGAACCGCCAGGCTTCACGCCCCGTCGCCAGGTCGATCGCCAGCACGAAATTGCCGCCCTGAACCTGGCCATAGCCGTTCAGGCCAATGATCACCTTGCCCTTGGCGACCAGGGGCGCGGACTTTATCTGGTGTTGGGTGTTGGTCCCCGTATTGATGGCGTGGTCCCAGACCGTGGCCCCGGTCCTGGCGTTCAGCGCCAGGACGTGCAGATCCGAGGTCGGCACCAGCAGTGTGTTGCCCGAGATGGCCAGGCCCTTCTTGCTGGTATAGCCGCCGCCATTGCCGCCAGCGTTGGCCGGACGGGCGGGGCGCGCATAGCGCCACAACAGCTCGCCCGTCGTGGCATCCAGCGCCTCGACCACATCGCCGAAGCTGTAGGCGTAGAGCACCCCGTCGTGGACCAGCGGGGTCATCATGTTGTCGCCGCGCGGCAGCGACCAGCTCCAGGCGACCTTGAGGTTTTTGGCGTTGCCGCGGTTGACCTGGGCCAGCGGACTGAAGCCCGAGCCATCGCGGGTGCGCCGCCAGTTGATCCAGTCGTTCGGCGAGGGGTTGGCCAGCATCTCGTCGGTCACGTCCGTCATGGCGGTCAGCCGTGGCGAACCACGGAAGGTGAGCGCCGGCGCGCCCCCGCCCCGCCCGCCGCGACCGGCGCCAGCGGCCCCGCCGCCACGACCGGCGCCGGCCGCCGCCTGGGGCGCACCGCCGCCAAGGCGCAGGGCCGCGAGTTGGGTGTCGCCGGACGGCAGCGCCGCGCCCGGGGCGCCCAGACGGCTTTCGCGCAGAATGAAGGCCAGCAGGGCTGCGTCGCCGTCGGCCGCGCGCGGCTCGGCGCCGGGCGGCATGCGCCGGATGGTGGACATGAGCTCCAGGGCCGGCCGCCCGCCCCACTTGGTGCGGAACGCATCGTTGCTGAGCGCCGCGGCGGGGCCAGCGCCCTCGAGGTTCGCGCCGTGGCAACCGGAGCAAACCGCCATGTAGGCGGTTCTGCCGGCGTCGGCCTGAGCCGCTGTGAAGGTGAGACCGGCCGGCTGGCCTTGCGCCTGGGCCTCAGGGCGGATGACCAGCGCGACAGTAAGCCCCATGGCCAGCATCGCCGCCGTCGCGGTCAGGGTTCGTTTCGCGGTGATCATGTGCATCTCCCCAGAGCAGGAAGACAGCCTAACCAGCAAATGGCCGCAGAACCAATAGCCGTGTTGAAAAGCGCCCTCGCCTACTTCTTCGGCTTCTTGAACCGCAGCACAAACTGGTCGGTTTTGCCGAGTATGGAGGGGTCGAGCACCATCTTGGTGTGGTCATCGGCGGAGTTGGCCAGAACCGGGCTCTCGCCGTCGAAGACGAAGCCGGCGGCGGTGACTTCCTGCTTGACGATCTCGGGGTCGATGCGGTGCTGGCGATTGGGCGCGGTCATGCCCGAGCCGGCGGCGGCGCGGTGGTCGAGCACCACGAAGACGCCGCCGGGCTTCAGGGCCGCGAAGACCTTGCGGTTGAAGGCCGGCACGTCGATCGTGCCAAACACATTGGCGTGCAGGTCGTGGTAGTTCTGGCGGATGAACACGGCGTCCAGGCCCGAGGGCAAGGCCATGTAATTGAGGGCCGGGTTGAGGAACTCCGTGCTCTTGTAGGCGGCGTCCACCTTGTGCGCGGCTTGCTGGCCAACGGTTTCGGGATAGCGGGACAGCACTTCGGCGGGCGTGACCGCATAGACCTTGCCGCGCGGGCCAACCTGCTTGTTGAAGGCGGTCAGGAAACGGCCGGCGAAGATGTCGGCGATCTTCTGGCCGCGCTTGAGGCCGATGAACTTGATGACCTCCGGGCCCTTGAGCTCGGGATTGTTGAGCGCATCGCCGCGGCTCTCGTCCGTCACGGCCTTGGTGACGTTCGGGCGGGCCTGAGGCGCGCCGGCGGGCGGCTGGGCGAAAGCGGCGGCGGAAAGCACGAGCGCCAGAACGACGGCCGAAGCGGAAATTTGCTTGATCATGGGGGTCCCCTTGGATTTGAACCAAGCCTAGCCTCGAAACGCGCGACGTCCACGCCTTTTCGCGTTAGCTTGGCCACAGCGCAGCGATGCGTCCTCAACGCGGCCGCCCAGACATTCGGAGCGCAAATGCCCACGAACCGCCAGATCATTCTCGACACCGTTCCCACCGACAAGCTGACGCCGGGCCATTTCCGCCAGTCGGAGGGACCGATGCCCTCGCCGGCCGATGGCGAGCTGTTGCTCAAGACCCGCATTGTCTCGATCGATGCGGCGGCGCGGGCCTGGATGCAGGGGCCGACCTATCGGCCGGCGGTGCTGGCCGGGGATGTGATGGCCGGGTACGGCCTGGCGGAAGTGGTCGAGAGCCGGAGCCCGGCGTTCAGGCCTGGCGACCTGGTTTTCGTCGAAACCGGCTGGCAGGACTATTCAGTGCAGCCGGCGAGCGCCGCCACCAAGGCCGGATCGGCCGAGCCGCTCAGCCATCTGATCAGCATCTATGGCGTGGCGGGCCTGACCGCCTATTTCGGCTTGCTCGAGTGTGGTCAGCCGAAAGCCGGCGAGACGGTGCTGGTTTCAGCGGCGGCCGGGGCGGTGGGCTCGATCGTCGGCCAGATCGCGAAGATCAAGGGCTGCCGCGCAGTCGGCATCGCCGGTGGGGCCGACAAGTGCGCCATCCTGACCGACGAACTCGGCTATGACGCGGCCGTCGACTACAAGGCCTTCGGCGAGGATCAACGGGCGCTCGGGCGGGCGGTTTACGAGGCCTGTGGCGGCGCCGGCGCCAACGTCTATTTCGACAATGTCGGCGGCTCGATGTTCGACGTGGCGATGTTCTGCATGGCCAACCAGGGGCGTGTCGTCTGTTGCGGGAGTCTCGCCTCCTACGATGGCCCGCGCCGGGGCGTGATGACCGTGCCGGGCCTGGTGGTGGTCAAGCGCCTGACGCTGAAGGGCTTTATCGTCACCGACTACTATGGCGGGCGCGAGGCGGCGGTGGCCGAACTGAAGGGCTGGGTCGACAGCGGCCAGCTGAAAGTCCGCGAAGACGTTATCGACGGCCTGGAATACCTGCCGGACGCTTTGATCGGTCTGCTGGCCGGCGGCAATGTCGGCAAACGCATGGTCAGGGTGGCGTAAGGCTCCACCTCCCCACGAGACCTGTCTTCTTTTTGGCCGGGATCGCTCGTCTCGGCGTCCTTCCCCTGTGGCAACGCCCGCCGCAGGCAGGATCATCGCGCCGATCAGGTCGAGAACACAAGATCCGGAACCATCGAAAAGCTTCCAGGATTCGACTTGATTGTGGTTAAGAGATTTTAATACTAATTTGTTGTTGACAGTAAAGGCGTGATTTACTGTCCGTTACTTAAATTTTCTTGATTTTGTTTAGTCATCATCCTAGCTTCCAGCTTGGCCATTCGGGCCGGGGAGGTTAAGCCGCCATGTCTCGATACCGTGGGATCCTTGGGTCCGCCGCCGCACTTGCGGCTTTGTCGCTCACCTGTTCAGCCGCCCAGGCGGCGGAAGTCGCCGACGCCCATGCCGGCTTGCCCGGCCCCGGCGTGGTCGGCCAGATCTTCGGGCCGGGGATGTTCAACGCCGCCGTCGCCCAGACCTTCACCGCCGAACACTCCGGCGCAGTTTCACGTCTGACCCTCAACGCCGGCTGGTTCAGCAACCCGCCGCCCGGGCTACAGGCGAGCCTCGTGCTGCTCGACGGCCTCGGCCTTCCCGCGGCGACCCTGGCGAGCGCCAGCCTGACCAACCCGGTGAGCAACACGGGGGAGTTCCTGACAACGCCGGTCATCTTCGACTTCACGGGCACGGGCGCAAAAGTAACGGCCGGCGCCCAGTACGCCGTCGTCCTGAACGCCTCGGCCTGTTGCGGCGGGGTGAGCCTGGCGCCCGACGACGGCTACCTGGGCGGCCACGGGCTGGTGCAGTCCGACTCCGGGATCTGGAGCGACATCATCGGGTCGGATCTCGTTTTCCAGCTCTATGTCAACGAGGCCGCGAGCGCTCCGCCGCCGCGCAAGGGTCCGGTCAGCAAGGACGACTGCAAGGGTAACGGCTGGAAAGCCTTTTCCAGTCCCTCGTTCAGGAACCAGGGCCTGTGCGTGGCCTACACCAACCACAACTGACCGCGAGCAGACCGCTATTCGGCGATCATCTCGCCTGAGCCGCCGAATTCGGCCGGGAAGTCCTTCAGCTTGGGCAGGCCATCGCGCATCGGCAACACCGTCTCGGCGTAGTTGATGTGGACGCCCGGCGCGAAGTCCAGGGTCGGGATGGTGGCGGCGAATACGTCCACCAGGCCAAGAGGCGGATGGTTGGTCATCAGATGGCCGCCGCATTTGGTGCAGTACTGGCGCTGGCTGACCTCGGTCTTCTGATAGGTCGCGAGGTGCTCGGCGCCCCTGGTCACCTTCACTGTCTCGGGCTTCCACAAGGTGAAGGCGTTGACCGGCCCTCCTGACCACGAGCGGCACGAGCGGCAGTGGCAATAGCCCATCCCCTCCGGCGCGCCTTCGACCTCCAGTTCCACCGCTCCGCAGAAACAGCTTCCGACGTGCGCCATGATTGCCTCCATTCCTTCGGCGGTCCTCTCCGCCCCCAGGAGCACTGAATACCCGGGTTGCGGAAGTGACAAGGGCAAGCCTCTTTTCTCCACCGCGACGGGGCGTTAGGTTCACTCTCCATGAGCAAGGCCGGGTGGGCGGTGCTGTTGATGATCCTGGTCAGCGGCTGCGCCCCGCCGCCGAAAGCCCAGGATTTCTGGAAGGGCCGCAAGCCAGGGCTGTGGCGCTTGATCACCCACAGCACGGCGACAACCGACAGCGTGGTCGAGCAGTGCGTCTTGCCCGAAAAAGACGATGTTCTCGACGTTCCGGTCGCCTTTCCGCCCGGCTGTGACGGACCGATCAACTTCGATGTCCGGGACAAGCGCTGGGTGTTCCAGATAACCTGCCCCATCGCACCGAAGGTGACGACCCGCTTTCTGGGAACGGTCAGCGGCAATTTCCAGGACAGCTATGAAATCCGCATGACGGTCGGCAACCCGGACGCGCCGGCTGACGTCAAACCCGTGGTGCAGACTACCCAGGCGGTGTGGCTGGGCGACACCTGCCCGCCCGGATCTGCCCCCTGAAGCCTGTACCCTGGTGGCCCGTCCGGGCTAATCTAGCAGTGCAAAGGGGGGATTCATGACCAAAGCCCGTATTCTGTTCGCCGCATTCGCTGTCACGGCCGTACTCGCGCCGCTGGCCCTGGCCCGGACGGCCAACGCGCCGTCTCCGGCGAAGGCCAAGGCCCCTGCCCCGAAAGCCTGGAAGGCGCCCCACAACAGTTTCGGTCAACCGGACTTCAGCGGCGCCTGGTCCAACGCGACCCTCACGCCAACGACCCGCGTGGCCAGTTTCGGCGCCCGCGCCACCTATTCGCCCAACGAGGTCGCGGCGCTGGAAGGCGCCCTGCAGGCCGGTATTGAGGCCGGCAACAAGCGTATCGACAATTCCAAGCCCCTGACGGACGGCGTGATCCTGGCGCGCGGCGGGGCCACCATCGCCGGCAACTATGACCGCGGCTTCATGGATCCCGGCACCTACGTCATGCGGGTGGGCGGCGAGCCGCGCAATTCGCTGATCACCACGCCGAACGGTCAGGTTCCGGCCCGCAAGGGCGCGATAGCTGTGACGGCGCCGGCGCGCGGCGGAGCGGCTCCGACAAGAGGCGGCTCTGCGCCGGCCGCCGGCGCGCCGGCCAGGGGCGCGGTCACCCTTCCCGCCCGGGGCGGACAGTTCGACAATCCGGAATCGATGCCCAACGGCGACCGGTGCCTGGTCTCGTTCGGCCGCAACGCCGGCCCGCCGATGCTGCCCAATGGCTTTTACAACAACAACTACCAGATCGCGCAGGGCAAGGACTCGGTGGCGATCATGTCCGAGATGGTCCACGACGCGCGTATCGTGCGGCTGGGCGGCAAGCACCGCACCGACGGCGTGCGTCCCTGGTTCGGCGATACCATCGGCCACTACGAGGGCGAGACCCTGGTAGTGGAGACGACCAACATTCCACAGAGCCAAGCCTACAACACCTCATGGCGAAATCTGAAGGTGACCGAGAAGTTCACCCGCGTCGCGCCCACCCGACTGCTCTACCAGTTCACCGTCGAGGACCCGGACACCTGGGACGCGGCCTGGGGCGGTGAATACGAGTTTTCGGCCTTGCCCCGCGGCATGCGGGTTGAGGAATACGCCTGCCACGAAGGCAACTACGCCATGGAAGACATGCTTGCCGGGGCCCGCGCGGCCGAACAGGCGGCGAGGCCGACGGCGGTGAGATAGGCCTGGGTGGCGCACGGGAGGCCAAGCGCCGGGCGCGAGAAAAATCCGCTGTGTCCGGAGGCTGACGCGGCTTGACTGGGCCGCGCCTTTCGCCACCCTGCCGCCTGGCCGCGCATGGCCGAACTTTGGGACCCGCGTATGACCCTGTTGAGCGAAGACGCCCTTGTCGCCCGGGTGCTCGGGCACATCGACGCCGGCACGACCGATCTGGCCGACGAAGTTTATGAAGTTCCGGTCGACCACTATGCGTCGGGCGAACGTCTTGAGACGGAGCTGGAGCGCGTCTTCCGCCGCACCGCAACGCCCTTCTGTCCTTCCGCCGCCCTGCCCGAGACCGGGTCCTACGTAGCGCGCACCGTCGCAGGCCGGCCGCTGGTGGCGACGCGGGGCCAGGACGGGGTGGCGCGGGTGTTCATGAACGCCTGCCGGCATCGCGGCATGCAGGTGGCCGAGGGCGCGGGCTGCAAGAAGGTGCTGACCTGCCGCTATCACGCCTGGACCTATGGTCTGGACGGATCATTGCGCGGCGTGCCGGACGAATACGGTTTTCCGGGCCTCGACAAGCGCGAGTACGGGCTGGTTCCGGTCAAGGCCATCGAGCGGCACGGCCTGGTTTTCGTGGTTCAGGACGGCGAGGCCGAGCTCGATCCGGCTCTGGGCCAGATGGCCGGGCTGATCGGCGGGAAAACCCGGGTGCTCGACCAAACCATCGTCGAGATGGAAGCGAACTGGAAGCTGATCTGCGAGGGGTTTCTCGAGGGGTATCACATCCGCTCGACCCACACCGAGACCTTCTATCCTCGGCAGTATGACAACGTGAACGTCATCGAAGACTTCGGGCGCGGGAACCGGGTGACCTTCCCCTATCAGGCGGTCGAAAAGCAGCGCGCCTTCCCGCCGGGCCAGCGCAGGGCGGGCGGCGGCATGACCAGCGTCTGGCACATCTTCCCCAATGTGGTGATTTCGACCTTCCCCAAGACCCGCAAGATCACCATCGTCGAGCCCCTGGCGCCCGACCGGTCCAGGCTGGAGACCTTCATCGTCACCGATGCGCCTGAGACCCCGGAGGACAACCGCCTGGTCGACATCAGTCGCGACTTCGTCGCCGCCGGCGCCGAGGAAGACCGCATGGTGGTCAGCGCCGTCCAGAAGGGGCTGGCGACCGGCGCCAACGCGGTGCTCACCTTCGGCCTGTTCGAAGGCGCCCTGACACGCCTGCACAAGGAGATCGACGCCGCTATCAGGGGTGAGCCACAGCGCCCCTCAGGGCCTCAAGCTTCCTGACCAGCCGCTCGCCGCCGATGCGGGGCGTAATAATCACCACCAGGTCACCCGGCCGGCCGCGGGCCAGGGTTAAATCGCACGCTTCATCATAACTGCCGGCGCGTGTGATCCGGTCGGAGGCGACGCCGCCGGACGTGAGCCATGCGATCAGCCGCTCGCACGCCTCGCCCGGCTCCCGGCCGCGCAGCAGGTCCCAGTCGCTGACGACGTATTGGTCAAACGCATCGACGGCGGCCAGAGCGGCCATGGTCTCTTCCATGAAAGCGTCGGTACGATCGCCCATCATGCTGAACATCAGGATTTTCGATCCTTCCGCCGACGTGTTCGCCACAAATCGGCCGAGCGCGGCAAAGGGCGCGGGCCCGTCGGCCCAGGTCAGCCACAACGGGCAGGCAAAACCCTCGAACAGGTTGATCCGGAACGGGTTGGTCTCCTGGGTCGATTCAAAGCCGCTGAGCGCCGCGCGGGTCACCTCGAAATCCACGCCCAGCCCCTGGGCGATCGCGGCGGCGTAAAGGGCGCTGATCAGGGGTGGCTCGAACCGCCCCCCAAGGCTGGCGGGGATCTCGTCCGCCGTCATGGCGCCGATCAGCTTCTCGCCCTCGAACAGGCGGATTTCAGAGAGGCGGTCGTCCCCGTCCGACCTTACCAGCAGACCCGCCGCGCCCCCGGCGGCCTGATGCTCGCGCAAGGCTTGGTTGCCGGCCGCGGCCGAGATCAGACAGACCCTGGGCGCGGTGACCCGCTCGCGCATCTGCAGGCACAGGGGATCGTCCGCGTTGAGGATGGCAAGCCTGCGGGCATGACGCACCACCAGACCCTTCACCTCGGCCAGTTCCTCACGGGTATTGATCCCGTCCAGACCCAGGTGATTGTCGTGGACATTGAGCATGGCCCCGACATCGACTGCGTCGATAACCATGCCGTATCGGGCCAGCCCGCCGCGGGCGAGTTCGAAGACGCCGGCCTCCACCGTCGGGTCGAGCAGCAGGCTCGTGGCCGCGCCACCCCCGGCATAGTCTCCGGTAAGGATCTTCTCCTCGCCGATCCAGGCGCCCTGGGTGGTCGACCGGCCGACCACCCAACCGGCCTTGTCCAATATGGCTGCGACCATGTGGCAGGTGGTCGACTTGCCGAGACTGCCGGTCACCCCGACCGTGGGTATCCGGCCGTTGCAGCCGCCGGGGAACAGCCGCTCCAGCGTCGCGGGCGGGCTTTCGCGAACGAGCGAGGTGGGTGGGGCCAGGGCGCCGGGCGGCGCCTTGACCTGCAGAATCACACCGGGGGTCTCGCGCCACGAGGCGGCGATATCCGGCGTTCGAATGACCACGTCCGCGTTGCCAAGCCCGATCACCCGCGCCGCCCGCTCGGCCAGGATGCGGTTTTCAGGATGGGCCGCGGCGGCGCCGACTGGTAGACACCGGCCGCCGCTCACCCGCAGGCTGTGATCCAGACCTTCGAGGGGGCGCTCCATGAGGACGCCGTCCCGGATCGGACCGGCCTGTACCAGCGCCTCGGCCAGCCCGGCCTCGCTCTCGACGAGGATCATCGCCCTGCGGCCGCCCTTTCGGGGCCTGACCGTCAGCGGATAGCCCAGGGTTCCCGCCAGCCGCTCGGCCTGGCGTGGCGTGTTTGCCAGATCCCACTCCGGAGTCGGCAGGGTTTGACGCCGCAGAACCGAAAGGGTGAGGTGATCGTCGGCCGATATCAGTGCTGCCGAGACCCCGGTCTCGTCGGCCGCGCCGTTGATGACCCGGCGCCCATGAGCGCCCTCGCCCAGCGCCTGCACCTGGATTTGCCGGGTCAGACGATGCACGGGGATGTCGCGAGCAAGTGCGGCGCGCGCCAGCGCCATCGACGGGGCTGCGAGGCCCTCGCTGCGAAGGAACGCTTGCACCTGGTTGTATTTTTCCGCCAGATCAGGAGGTCCAGCGCTTCTCGCGACCGCCTCGCCCGCCATCAGCGCAAAGACCAGCGCCGAAGTGGCGATGCGGTTTTCGTCGCACGGCAGAAAGACCTGGACCTGATCTTCGCCCCGCGAGACGATGCGCCCGGCCGCCTGTCGCAGGCTGTAGTCCCGGGTGAGATGATCGAACACGACGAAGATCAGTTCGAAAAACGGCGGCGATCCCGCCACGACCCGATCCCCGGCTTGCAGAAGCGCAGCGTCCGGCGCAAGGGTCAGCGCCTGCCCCAGCCTGGCGGCAAACCCGGCGCCCGGCTTCCATTCCAGGAGGGGCTTTTCGGCGCTATCCCAGACGATCGTCGCCAGAAGACCCGAGGTCGAGCCGTGAATATTGGGACCCCTCAGATGTCGCGATGTCTGCAGCTTCATGAGGCCCACTTTGCCTGAGGCCCGTAACCGATCAAGCGGGCGCTGGCGGATGGGGGCGCTGCTGGTCGTGGCGCTCGCCACCGGTTGCGGGCCGGCGAAACCCACCTGGAGCGGACGCCGGCCTGGGCTCTGGCGCCTGACCATGACCAGCGAAGCCCTGGCTCTCAACGGTGGGGTGGCGACGACCACCCAGTGCGTCGATCCAACGCCGAAGGGCGCCACCGATCTGCCGGTCAATCTGCCGCCCGGATGTTTCGGGCCTTTGACGTTTTCGGGACCGCCGCCGAGCTGGACGTTCAACAAGACCTGCCCTTCGCCGTCCGGAGAGACGGTCACCATCTCGGGAACCGCAGCCGGCGACTTCAAGGACCGCTACAGCGTGCAGATGACGCTGACGACGAGCGGGGCCACCGATCCGGCCCGCAACGGGGTGGTGCGCCAGTCCCTGCAGGCGCAGTGGATCGACAAGATCTGCCATTAAGCCGGGGCGCGGGCCCGCCTCGCCATCCGCCGGTTTCCTGTTAGGGTCGGCGGCGGAGGAGAGACATCATGGCGTTGAAGGTTGTTGGGTCGGGGCTTGGCCGCACCGGGACAAAGTCGCTGCAGACCGCGCTCAACATGCTGGGCGTCGGGCCCTGTCATCACATGGTCGAGGTCTTCCAGCATCCCGACAGCGTGCCCCTGTGGGTCGAAGCCGGGGCCGGACGGCCGGACTGGGATGCGATCTTCGCCGGCTATCATTCGATGGTCGACTATCCGGGCGCCCGCTACTGGCGCGAACTTGCCGCCTTCTATCCCGACGCGAAGGTGCTGCACTCCGTGCGCGATCCGGACGCGTGGTTCGAGTCGACCCAGTCGACGATCTTTTCGCCGACGTCCCGGGCGCTCGCCGAAGGGCCGATGTCGGCCTTCTTCAACAGCTTCCTGGGCGACATCCGCCCGCACCTACATGATCGCGGGTTCATGACCGACCACTTTCGCCGCCACACCGAAGAAGTAGTGAACACCATTCCGGCCGAACGCCTGCTGATCTACGAGGCCGGTCAGGGCTGGGAGCCGCTGTGCGATTTCCTGGGCGTGTCCGTTCCCGATGAGCCCTACCCTTCCGAAAACTCGCGCGCCGAGTTCATGGCGCGCATGGCGGCGGGTCCGCAGTCGCCGCTGGCCCGCCAGATCGCCGAACAGGGCAAACCTTAGACCGCGAAGCAGTTGCGACACACTGTGTCCCGGTTTGTTGCATGTGTTGCAAAGCTGAAAAATAACTTGCTCTTCTGGACATTTCGTGGTCACTTTAACCATCGCGCGCCCTCTCAGTCGGGCGGCGGAACAGACCAGGGCAGGCTATCATGGCTATGGTGCATGGTGTTTTTGAAGACCGGCTTCACGAATCGGTCGTTGAACCCCTACCCCGTGAGGTCCACCCGTACTGGGGTTTGCTGACCCTGGCCCTTATCTTCATTGTCGGCATCGCCTCGGGCCTGGGCTGGGCGGCGACCCGTCCGCAATTCCATAATCAGGTCACCGGCACGGTCGGCAGCGCACACGAACTGCTGCGCGACGAAAAGCGCGAGATCGCCTTTACCACCGACCAGGTCATCGCCTTCAATACCGGTCAGAAAGACATCATCGTTCCTTACGAAACCAAGGCTCCCGTGGCCAAGGGTGAAGTCCTGACTGTGACCTTCAATCCGGCCGATCCCCATGAATACAGCGTCTATGACACCAAGCTGTTCGGACGCGTGCTGCAGGTCATCGCCGTACTGGCTCTGCTGCTCGGTGGGTTGGGCGCCTGGATGACATTCAGGGCGATCCGCCGTCAGGAAGACAAAGAATTGTCCGAAATGAAGGGCCCCAAAGCCTAACCTCGGCCTTCACCCCGCCCTTCCCAGACGGTATCAGGGGCGGGGAGTACCTTCATGAGTGAACTGATTTCGGCCAGGGCCGTATTCGTGGGCGTGGCCCGCGACAGCGGCGAGGCCCTGGCGCCGATGCTGGAAAACGTGGAACGGCTGCAGGGCCTGTTCACCCAGTCGGCCGCCGTTTTTTTCGAAAACGACTCGACCGACAACACCAAGGCCGACCTTGCTGCGTGGTGCGCGCGCCACGAGAATGCCAGGGTTGTCGAAATGGACGGCCTGCTGGCTTCCTGCCCGCTGCGCACCGTGCGCATGGCACAGGTGCGAAACCGGGCTCTCGCTCTGATCCGCGAGGATTTCAGCGATTGGGACTTTCTGTTCCTGATGGATTGTAGCGAAGCCAACGGCGGGGTCATCGACCTCGATATCGCCGCGCGCGCGATCCGCTACATGATCCGCGAGCCCAGTTGCGCCGGGCTATTCGCCAACCAGGACGGCTATTACGAGGACCTGTGGGCGCTGCGGCATCCGACCTGGTGTCCGGGCGATATATGGGAAGCGACCCTTGATCACTTTGTGCAGCACGGCGGGTCGGATCAGGAGGTGTTCAAGGCGGTCTTCACGCCGCGGGTGGGTAATGTGCCGGCCTCCGATCCGCCGATGCGGGTCACCTCCGCCTTCGGCGGCATGGCCGTCTACAAGATCCCAAGTGTGCTCCAGAACCCTAACGCCTATGTCGGCTACAAGCGCCGCACGTTGCTGACCAGCAGTGGCCGCCGCGAGGTGGGCTGGCAAAAGTGCGAGCACGTCAGTTTCAACGAGGGGTTTTCGGCCATAGGCCAGGGGCTCTACATCATGCCAAATCTGATCAACCGGACGACCATCGACGCGGACAGCGCACTGGGCGGCGCCATCTACGCCTCGGCCTTCCGCACCTTCATCTTCGAGCTTTCGGACCTCGGCGAAAACGCGTGATCATGGCGCTGAGAACCCTGCGAACGCCCGACGAGAGATTTGCCGACCTCCCGGACTGGCCCTATGCGCCGCACTACACCGAGGACCTGCCGGGCTATGAGGGGCTGCGGGCCCACTACGTCGATGAGGGCCCGAGGAACGCCTCCCGAACTTTCCTTTGCCTGCACGGCGAGCCAAGCTGGGGCTACCTCTACCGAAAGATGATCCCGGTCTTTCTGGAGTCCGGGGCGCGGGTCGTGGCTCCGGATTTTCTGGGGTTCGGCCGGTCGGACAAGCCGATCGACGACGCGGCCTACACGTTCGGTTTCCACCGCAACCTGCTGATCGCGCTCGTGGAACGTCTGAACCTTTCGAACATTACGCTGGTCGTCCAGGACTGGGGCGGGCTGCTGGGGCTGACCTTGCCCGTCACCATGCCAGAGCGCATCGCGCGACTTCTCATCATGAACACGGCCTTTCCGACCGGGACCGAACCCAGCGAGGGTTTCCTGGCGTGGCGCGACTATGTGGCCCGCACGCCCAACCTCGACGTCGGCGCCCTCTTCCGGCGCAGCGACAAGACCCTGACGGCCGCCGAGGCGGCCGCCTATGACGCACCTTTCCCGACCGCCGCATTCAAGGCCGGCGTGCGGCGGTTCCCCCAGCTCGTTCCGGTGCGTGGTGAGGATGCAGACGAGGGGGCCATGGCCATCGGCCGCGCGGCTCGCGACTGGTGGCGCGATTCGTTCGACGGACTATCGTTCATGGGTATCGGCGCGGCGGATCCTGTGCTTGGCCCCCCGATCATGACGCGCCTGCGCAAGGACATTCGCGGCTGTCCCGAGCCTATGATGCTTCCCGGGGTGGGCCACTTTGTTCAGGAGCATGGCGCCCCGCTGGCGCGGGCGGCCCTTGAGCGGTGGGGCGATCTACCCGGCGCCCGAACAGGGCAATGAAAGACATCATCGATGCTCGCATTGTCGTGGTCGGCCTGGCGCGCGACTGCGCCGATCAGCTGATGGCGGTGTTCCTGAACATCGACCGCATGGCCAGCTGCTTCAGCGACAAGGCTTACATCTATCTCGAAAACGACTCGGCCGACCGCACGCGCGATTATCTGGAAGCCTATCGCGACGTGCGGCCCAATACCCGGCTGGAGCATTTCGACGGCCTTGCGGCCTCGCATCCGGTGGCGAGTGTGCGGCGGGCCTGGCTCCGCGACCACGCCCTGTCGCTGATCAACGCGCCCTACCCCGACCACGACAAC
>Ga0114966_10002108_pt1 | contig 17915 bp, 13 predicted proteins | sample M_130207_XF_Meta_FD_87029 | JGI IMG/M metagenome (GOLD analysis project Ga0114966, IMG submission 87029) | Freshwater microbial communities from Lake Montjoie, Canada to study carbon cycling - M_130207_XF_MetaG | ecosystem: Environmental > Aquatic > Freshwater > Lake | place: Lake Montjoie...
GCCGATAGCGAAACGTGGCCAAGGTGACCGGCGCGACCGATAGCTCCACGCAACAAATGCCCATCCACCATCGCTGCTCCCCCGACGCCGGTGCCCAGCGTTAACAGGATGACATTGGTTTCACCTTGCGCTGCCCCGCTTCGAACTTCTCCCAGCAAGGCGGCCTGAGCATCGTTGAGCACAGGAATGGGCTGTGGCGCGTTGAGGAATTCTGTCCAATCAAAGTTTTCAAGTCCCTCTAGCCGACCTGGCATATATGCGATCGCCCTCGTGTTCGCAGCAACAAGGCCGGGGGCAGCTAAGCCGATCACCGCCGAAGGCACCGCGAGGAATTGATTCAGATCAATAACGGCTTCTTTGACCTTCTCGGACCAATCCATCGGGATTGTGATGTCGAAAGGACGGTTGAGTTGGTGGAGGATTTCGCCATCGGCCGTCATCGCCACGGCCTTCAGGCTCGAGCCACCAAGATCGAGACCCAGAGCAATTCGCTTGTCCATCGCAGTAAATTTATCCGCCAGATTCGTCACGCCGATTAGCCTCCGCTCAGGCACCATCCGCCGTCAACCGCCAACACTTGGCCCGTGACGAATTTAGAGGCATCGGACATAAAAAAAACCGCTGCCGCATCAAGATCCGAGGGTATCCCAATCCTCCCACCGTCGAGAGGTTGCTTGGTTTTGATAAACTCCATGATCGCTGGATTTTGTTGGGCGCGGCCTGACATCGGGGTCTCAACCAATGCGGGCGCGATGACATTCAACCGAATATTTTTCGATGCGTAATAGGAGGCCGCAGACTGAGTGAGACCTACGATCGCTGCCTTCGAGGCTGCGTAAGCGTGGGTCGTAAAAAATTCGGGAGACGGCGAAAAACTCAACACCGAACCCATGTTCAAAATGGTTCCGCCATTTGACTGTTTGAGAAATTGTTGGATCGCCGCACGGTTTGAATAAAAAAGAGAATTGAGGTTCAGATCCAAAGTAAACGCCCAGCCTTCGTTGGTGATTTCCGCCAAGGGACCGTCTCCACGCCGCCGCCCGCTGCCGCCAGCCACGTGATAAAGGCCATCGAAACCACCAAAATGTTGCAACGATAGGTCGATCGCGGTCACTGCCGTCGTGGACAAAGTAGCGTCTGCTACTAAAGCACGCGCTTCTGATCCGATGAGTTTTAATGCAGCGTCTGCACTATCGGCACTGCGTCCGACGAGAACCACACGGGCACCTGCGTTTACAAAAGCTTGGGCAGCCGATAGCCCGAGGCCAGTCGTGCCACCAATGATCACTATGGATTTTTCTTGGAGTGAGTCAGACATACGTTGATCCCTCCTCACAGTAGGATTCCAGAACGGAACCTAAAAGAAATTTGTGGTCCTGATTTTAAGAAACGAGAACCGGAGTTGTACAGAAGGAAGCGAAGTTAACAAAGCAGTTCGTTGGGCTTGGTTTCCTTCGTTAGCTTCTGCCCTGTCTGAACCGATGAAAACCTGACTTCACTGACCTCGACCCTTCAGCCCCTGCAGGCGGATTTGCCTTAGTTCCGCCAGTGTTTCTTGGATTTCGGAATCTGCTGGATCTAGTTCTAGACATCGGGTGAAACATCGTTCGGCATTGGTCGCATCTCCCAGTTCTGCAAAGACGAACCCAAGATAGCCGTGGGTCTTGGCGGACTTCGGGTCGAGACGTAAGGCGGTTTCAAATTCAGCCTTTGCCTCGACGAGACGTTGTTCAGTTTTTAGGATGACGCCCAGTTCTATGTGAGGTTTATCCGATTGCGGTGCCAGTATCGCAGCTTGTTTTAGCCGAGTTTTAGCCTCCTCGAATTTGCCTTCAGCGGCCAGAAAAACGGCGAGTTCGATGCTGGCTTCTGTGTCTTTGGGGTTCAGTTTTAAACGATGCTCGGCGGAAACCCTGAACTTACTTTTTAAGTGGTTATTAAAAGCCTCTTCTAATTGAGATGTTTCTTCGGGGTTGACCGCCAGTGTTTGCAACCGCACCTCACACATTTCATCACTCGATTGTGACCCATAGATCACACGTCTTAGCGGCGGACCGGAATTGTAAATGTTGTTGGTGGAATTGTCGTAGGTGAAATGCAAATGCACGATGGAACCCTTCGGCAAAATCATCCGCTCCGCATACTCATAAGTCCCCTGCCATTTGAAATCCCACCTCTTGATCATGATTAACCACTTCTTGGTTCCGTCCGGGAGAATTGCATAACTTTGCATCTCTTTCGCCAGATAATGTGCATGGGGTAAAATGGACAGAATCTGAGTATCCACAGGAATTGTGAGTTGATCAGTTACCACATAATTGGAATCTCCGGCGGGAATATCCAAGGTGAAGGAGGTCAGGGTGGCCTTGATGGCAACCTTTGTGGGGGGTACATTCGTGAAATACAGGCCGATGCTCGAACGGATTTTTTCAGGTTTGCCGGATCGGTTCATGTGCAACTGCAAAACCAAATCAGCCGTCCCCGGCAACACCCAGCTCAACCCTTCGGGCGAGACCACAGGAAGGCGACCGGGTTGCCAGGAAAGAAATTGACCCGCAGGAATCTGCGCTGGGATATTCATCCCCGCAAACCCAGTCTCCACATCCTGAGCGTCCCTGAAACGGGACGCACGCTTTTCATCCACCATGAAAAAGGCATGGTGAACAATCCTCGGGTTGCCGGGAGAAAACTCGAGAGCACGCACAAACCGATTGGTTCCAGTTGGCACTGGAATCACAAAATTGCGGTAAACATCGATGCCTTCCGCCCCTAGAAAATAATCTTGAGGCATCGTGACCACCAGATCCGGACGGCCCAAAAACCAGCCTTCTGGAAACTGCGGTGTAGGGGGTGCCTTGGAATTGCCTTCGGGGGCTCCCTCCTTGACCCATTGTGCGATGAGTCCTTTTTCTTCGACGCTCAGCCGACGTTCGTTCGCAAATCTCCCATAGCCTTCCGCTGGAAGCCATGGGGGCATCAGGTTCCGCTGAGTCACTTCTAGAATCTGTTGGGCTCGGTGCGCAACATCTTGGTAAGTAATCAGGTTAAACGGTGGAGACTGGCCGGTGTGATGACACTGTGCACACTTCGCAAAAATAATCGGGGCAATATCATGGTTGAAACTGAGGGTGCCTGGGGGCCGTGGCTGATAATCTGCCATAACAGTCGAAATACCCACCATCGCGATTACAACAAACAACAGACCAAGAATACCAGTCCACGATGGCTCGCTCCGAGTTGGGCGAAACCCTCGAAGGTCTGATTCATGAGTGAAGGTGCTGTTTTCCGTCCTATCCAACATATAAAAACCACCTATGATCAAATCACTTAGCAAGTGCCTTGCCAATCTGTGACTTCGCTTCAAAGATTTGTACGGATTTGCTTCTGCAGGAAAATGGTGGATGCCATCGCACAGGTTTGACTCAGGAACTGTTTGAAAACCGAACTAAAGCCCGAGTTTTTTAAAGCGAGATTTTACCTGTTTGAAGTGGAAATCTAAGCTACACAGCTTATCCAGTTCGGTTTTCGAAAGACAGGCCGCAACTTCGGGATCTGCCATCAGTTGGGTTTTAAAATCCGCGTCACATTGGCCCGCGTGTTTCGCCTGCCAAGTTTTCATCGCGTTACGCTGCACCAACTCATAAGCCTGCTCACGGGTCAGCCCCTTCTTGATCAATGCTAGCAAGACGGTCTGAGAATTCCACATCCCTAGGGACAACCCCAGATTTCGCTTCATGTTCTCGGGATAAATAATTAACCCCTCGGTGAGCTTGGTCAGCGTGGTCAACATGTAGTCGAGCAGCGTGCATGAATCTGGAAAAATAATTCGTTCCACACTGCTATGGCTAATATCGCGTTCGTGCCAAAGGGCGACATTTTCAAGAGCAGCAACCGCGTTACCACGGATTACTCGGGCAAGCCCGGTGAGTCGTTCACCCGTGATCGGATTCCGTTTATGTGGCATCGCGCTCGAACCTTTTTGCCCCTTGCTAAAAAATTCCTCAGCCTCGAGCACTTCCGTCCGTTGCAGGTGCCTAAACTCCGTTGCCCACCTTTCGATGCTCGCCGCCACAAGGGCCAGCGTCGTGATAAACTCCGCGTGAATATCACGCTGAATGACCTGCGTGGCGATAGTTGCTGCGGCCAAGCCTAATTTTTTGCAGACATAAGTCTCAATTTTTGGCCCGAGATGCGCATTCGTGCCAACCGCGCCCGAGAGTTTGCCGACGGCCACACGTTTGCGAGCGGCCTGGAGCCGTTCCAAGCTGCGTCCAAATTCATCGTGCATCAACGCCATCTTCAAACCAAAAGTCGTCGGTTCAGCGTGGATTCCGTGACTCCGTCCAATCATCGGCGTGAATTGATGTTCGCGGGCTTTGGCAGCGATGACTTTGCGCAGCGCCTCCACATCCTTGATCAGGATGTCGGCGGATTGCACCATCTGAACAGCGAACGCGGTGTCGCCGATGTCGCTCGAAGTCAAGCCGAAGTGCAGCCAACGGCTGGCTTGATCATTGATGTTTTCGGCCACGTTCGTCGTGAAGGCGATCACATCATGGTTCAACGTGCGTTCAAGTTCCTTCGCCCGCTCCAAACTGAAAGCGGCTTTCGCTTTCATGATCGCAAGATCTTTTGCAGGCACCAACCCCGCCGCAGAAAGTGCCTCACTTGCCAGCAATTCAATTTGTAGCCAAATTTCGAGTTTGCGTTGTTCCGTCCAAATCTCCCTCATTTCAGGGCGCGAATAGCGTTGTATCATGAACTCAGAGAGTAACTGCCAACCAGCCGTTGGGCAAGTCAACGCCTTGGTGCGTCAGCTTGTGCGTGCCTTTCAGAAGCGAATACGATCATTCCAACGCTCCTCATTTCTTCAGAGTGTGAGTAGTTGTTTTCAGCCGGAGGGCGTTTCCGATAATGATGAGGTCTGACAATCCCATCGCTGCCGCTGAAAGGATCGGACTCAGGAATCCGAACATGGCGAGGGGGATAGCTGCAGCGTTATAAAAAAAGGCCCAGAACAGGTTCTGCTTAATGGTTCGCAGCGTCGCCTGAGCAAGGCGAAGTGCTTCGGGGATGGTCTCAATGTCGGAATTCAGGAGCAGAATATCAGCCGCTTCCCGTGCCGCATCGCTGGCTCGAGTGATCGCAATCCCAAGATCCGATTGCTCCAGTGCTGGTGCATCGTTGCAACCATCACCAACAAAGGCCACCTTTTGCCCTTGCGCTTGGAGTTGGAGGATTAAATCGGCCTTGCCCGCAGGTCGAACCTCGGCGTGGACAAAATTCGATGGGATACCCAATTGTTCGGCCAATGCCAGCGCGGTTTGCCTATGGTCCCCCGTGACAAGATGCAGGGCGTAACCCGCTGCCGCCAATTCACGTAGAGTTTCGGCCGCACGGGGCTTCAACACGTCAACTAAGGCAAAAAGTGCGGTCACCCGTTGATCCACAGCCAACGCTAAAACGGTAGCTCCACGCAGGGTGTGTTTATCCAAAAATGCGGATACCCAATCGGGAATAGTTTGGTTTTCAAGAACCCAGCGGAGCGAACCCAGACGTATCCTAAAACTTTGATTTTCGCTCTCGAAATATCCCGTTAAACCCGATCCATGAGTTTCTTGAAATTCAGCGAAATCAAAAACGGTCGTGCTTTGGGCAGCGATCGCTTTGCTGAGGGGGTGGTTGGAGTGTCGGGCTAGCGCGGCTGCTAACACTTCTGCTTGGGGAAAGTTACTGGGATATTGTGGTGCCGCCTGCGTATCGGTCACCACCAACTGGCCTTGAGTAAGAGTGCCCGTCTTATCAAAAAGAATCGTGGTAATGGTTCCAGATTTTTCTAATGCACCGCCATCCCGGATCAAGATGCCCCGCCGTGCGGCCGCATTGGTCCCAGCCATGATAGCAATCGGCGTCGCCAAACCCATCGCGCAGGGGCAAGCAATAATCAGAACCGCTGTCGCATGAAAAACCGCGCTCGCCAAAGCCGACTCAGGGACGTGTGGAGCCCAAAGAAACCCGGCAAAGAAATTAGCCACAGCGTGAGCATTCTGGGGAAAAAAGCCCCACCAGAACCCTGTGAGAATTGCGATCATGATGACCACAGGCACAAAAATATTACTGACCCGATCACCGAGTCGTTGGATATTGGCGCGGCTGGACTGAGCTCGCCGCACGACTTTAATGATCTGCGCTAGTGCCGTTTCATCACCCATGGCGGTCACGCGCACCACCAGTCGTGCAGATTCGTTGAGGGTTCCACCAAAAACTTTTGCCCCGACCCTTTTGTCGACGGGCAAAGATTCACCTGTGAGCGTCGCTTCGTTGACGGTTGAATGCCCTTCAGTCACCTCCGCATCGGTGGGCACACGATCCCCAGCGCGTAGCACCAGTCGATCACCGGGGTGCAAGAGTGAAACCGGCACGTCTGTTTCCACGCCATCCGAATCGAGGCGTCGGGCTCGATCAGGTGCAAGCTTCAACAAGGCGCGCAGAGAGCTTTCCGCACGGGCGGAAACTCGAGCTTCTAGAAAATGCCCAAGGCTAATCAGGGTAATGATGGCGGCGGCATCCATAAAATACAAATGACCATGCCATCCAGCCACTAGCCCCCAAACGCTGAAGAGATAAGCCGCCGTCGATCCAAGGCTTACAAGCGTATCCATATTGCTGCTGCCAGAACGCAACTGCAACCATGCGCCATAATAAAACCGAACCCCGCACACGATCTGCACCACGCTCGAGAGAGCAAAAGCCGCGAGTAAATAACGACGATCAGCTCCAAGACCGAAAAACCATTCTGCCACAACCATTGGTAAGGTCGCAGATAATCCGAGTAGCACATTGAGTTTCCATCCCCCACCCAGAGACCAAGAGGATTTCGGTGCATCGGTTGGACGATTGATGGTCGAACTGTAGCCTGCCTTTTTTAACGCCGAAATGAGTGCGGAATCATTGGCTGTAGCCCCAACTTTCCAGTCCACTTGGACGGAGCTTGTTTCGAGAGTTACCTCAACCGAAGCAACCCCAGAGATAGCGCGTAAAACTTCCCCGACATGGCGTGCACAATTGCTGCAAGTCATCCCTGAGACTCTCAACATGGTAACAGTCTGACTCATAGTTTGGCTCCGAAGTCTAAAAGTCGATTATTTCCCACATGTCATGTGGTTGCTAAGGCGGTTGCAGGCAAGGTGTTTTACGCATTTGTCTTCGCCTGCCGTGAATGTTATAAAGCTTGGGGTGATATCTGACCAAGCCTTTTGGAAGAAGCTGAGCCAACGCCGGTCCTTTTTTTTATTGGCGGGACCCTGCGTGATAGAAAGTGAAACACTCTGTCTACGCATCGCTGAATCGCTCAAAAAAGTCTGCGATCAACGTCAAATTCTCTACGTCTTTAAAGCGAGTTACGACAAAGCTAACCGTACTTCGGCGGGCTCATTTCGAGGCCCAGGTTTGGAGGAAGGTCTCGCGATTCTCGAAAAGGTTCGAAATAAAATCGGAGTGAAAATCGTCACGGATGTCCACACCGAGGAACAGGTGCGTGCCGCTGCTGAGGTTGCAGATGTGTTGCAGATTCCAGCCTTTCTTTGTCGCCAGACCGATCTTATCTTGGCTGCCGTCAAAACAGGAAAGGTTGTGAACATCAAAAAGGGACAATTCCTTTCGCCCTACGATATGGCACATGTGGTCCGAAAGGCGATCGATCAGGGTGGATCAAAAATTTTGCTTACCGAACGCGGAACCACGTTTGGCTACAACAATCTCGTTGTGGACATGCGTGCAATCCCGATCATGCAACAATTGGGTTTTCCGGTAGTGATGGACGCGACGCACTCTGTGCAACTCCCCGGAGGTGCCGGTAATAAATCTAGTGGCCAGAGCGAATTTGCCCCGGTGCTGGCTCGCGCCGCGATGGCAGCGGGCGCGGACGGACTGTTCATCGAAACACACCCTGATCCGGAGAATGCCTTGAGCGATGGCCCGAACATGATCCCACTGAAGAAAATGCCTCGGCTATTGGAGCAGTTGAAAAAAATTCACGAACTCTCACGATTTTGAGAGCTTCCGTGGACACTAATGAACCCTGAGGCGATTGGGAAAAACCGTGCATTATTATTTGGAATGATGAAGGTTGGTGTTTCAATGTTACGTCATAAAATTCAGCGAATCATTTGGCCGTGTCTGGCCGCTTTGGCTTGCGCGGTCAGCGGTCTGGGTCAAGTCGCTGTGCAGTTTAAGGATTTCTCCGCCTTAGGCTCAGATCGTGCGGGTAAACGTTCAGTGTTGAAAGGCAGTGACGCACGCCAAGCCGCCAATGGAATGCTTGAGATTCTGAATGCTCATGTCGATTTATTTAACGCTGACAACAGCCTCGATCTGACAATCGAAACGCCCCAATGTTTGTATCAAAACACGACCAAGGTAGCTTCTTCCAGTCGTGAGCTTTCTGTGAAAACAGGCGATGGCCGCCTGACGTTGCAAGGAGTCGGATTTTCTTGGCAACAGAACAATTCGAGCTTGGTTGTTTCCAACAGCGTTCGGGCTGTCCTGCAACGAGCGGCTTTTTCCAAGGAAATGTTAGGCCAAGGAAAAACAAGAACAACTTCGACAGCCTCGTCCCCGCTTCATGTCACTGCATCTCGCTTGGAATACGCAGGGGATACTGTGATCTTTCGTGGTCGAGTCCACGTTAATGATGAGATCAGTTCGTTAGATTGCGAAGTGCTTCGACTTCAGTTGGGGCAGGGTGAAACACGGCTCAAGAAAGTTGAAGCCGAGCAAAATGTAGTGATGCAGCAGGGTCAAACAAAGGCCGCAGGTGCTCGTGCCTCCTACGATTTGAGTGTGGGGCTTCTCCGTCTTGATGAGGGTGTTACTTGGCAGTTGGGTGCTCGTTCGGGAAAAAGTGCGTGGGTGCAAGTGAACCGCACGAACAACACAGTCCTCGCCGGAGGTTCTGTGCATATGGTTCTGCCTGCGGCGGGATTCATGCAAGGGGTTGCGACCAACGCGGCTACAAAGAAAACCAGTCTCGAAATTGATTCAGAGAATTTTGAATATCGAGAAAGTGGAGGCACATCTAAAAATACGACCGCACTTTTTACGGGCAGAGTCAAAGCGCGTGAGACTGAATCGAGCCTCACGAGCGAGCGGCTAACAATCGAATTTCAGGGCACGAACGAATTGCGCCGCGTCGTTGCTGAAGGAGGAACGGAACTGATTCGTGGTCGCGATCGCATCACCGGTGAAAAGGTGGTTTACGAAGTCGCCACCGAAGAGGTTACCGTGACAGGGCAGCCTGCTTGGAAGTTCGAAAACAAACAGGGTCGCAGTCAAATTGTGAAGTTCAACACTCGGACTCGCAGCATTAAGGCTGAGAACAATGTTGAACTGGAGATGCCGACGGATGGGGATTTCACGGCCCAACTATTGCCGGGTCGTTCAGGAACCAATTCAGTGCCTACCAATCATGTATCCATCGTGAAGGTGAAAGCTGACCAATTCTATTTCAACGAAAACACCGGGACTTTTGACAAAAATGTACAGGTCACCGATGCAAAAGGAGTGTTACGATGTGGAAAACTTCAATTAATAACCGGCACCAGCAACCAATTGCAGCAATTACGTGCGAGTGTTGATGTCATTCTGATTCAAGAAGCTTCCACCGCCACCGGTCAACTCGCGGTCTACACGGCGACGAATGGAATTTTAACACTGACTGGTTCCCCCAAAATCTTTACCGCCACACAACAAGTCACGGCTGAGGAATTCCATGTTAACCGCCTGCAAGGCACGTTTGCAGCGAAAGGCCCTTACAAGATCCAAGTTTCAAAAGCGGGAATGAAAAAACCCTCATCTTCTAATTCCGTTAAAGAAAAAATATCTCCATGATCGCCAGAACTGGAACTAGCCTTTTCAAAGTGAATCTAGACATCTGAACAAAACCTTGTTTCTGTCGAGCCGCCATGAAACCGACCATCGTAACTTTAGACCTTGAGGGTGTTTTAGTACCCGAGATTTGGATCGCCTTTGCCGAAAAAACCGGCATCAAAGAGCTTGAACTCACCACGCGCGATGTGCCTGACTATGACGTGCTCATGCAAGGCAGGCTGAAAATCCTCGATCAGCACGGACTCAAGCTGAACGATATTCAGGAGGTAATCGGCACCCTCTCTCCGATGGAAGGAGCGAGGAGTTTTCTTAACGAAGTGCGTTCGTTGACACAGGTGATCATTCTTTCCGACACGTTTCAGGAGTTCGCGTCCCCGCTCATGCGTCAGCTCGATTGGCCCTGTATTTTCTGCCATAATCTTGAGGTTGTGGACGGACGCATCATCGGGTATCGGCTTCGTCAGACAAATCAGAAGCAGAAATCCGTCGCTTCACTCAAGGCTCTCAACTACCAGATCATCGCAGCCGGAGACTCTTTCAATGACACCACAATGTTAGCTGAGGCTGATCACGGTTTTCTCTTTCGTTCACCGGATTCCATCCAAAAACAGTTCCCCCAATTTGAAGCACTAGAGGAGTATGGTGAGCTGTTGGCTAAGATCAAACAGGCACTCTGAAGCTAAGTGGCATCAAGCGTTATTCCGATTTGGACTCCCGCAGCGTGAGATCGCGTAACGCATCTTTGAGGTTCTTACCCTCATAGAGCATGGAATAAACTTCCGAGATGATGGGAACCTCCACTCCATGTTTGGCTGCTAATTGCCAAGCAGCACGTGCGGTGGGATAACCTTCAGCAACAGTTTTTGTAGACTCCAAAATGTGTTGGATGGACTCGCCTCTTCCAAGCCGTTCGCCAAAACTACGGTTACGACTCAGTTTTGAAAAACAAGTCACCGTGACATCACCCAGGCCACTCAATCCAGAAAATGTATCCGGCTGTGCGCTGCAGGCCACTCCAAGCCGGCGCATTTCCACAATCGCTCGAGTGATGAGTGCAGCCTTCGCATTATCACCCAACCCCAGCCCGTCGCAAACCCCAGCACCAATCGCGATGACGTTTTTTAACGCACCCGCGAGCTCCACTCCACGCAGATCACTGCTAGTGTAAACTCTGAAATAAGGGCGATGAAAAAGGTTTTGAATTTCCAGACTCAGTGCCAAAGTTTCGCTCGCCGCCACCACAGCCGTGGGGATTTTTAGTGCAACTTCCATCGCTAAGGTGGGCCCAGAAAGTGCCGCAACCGGTGCGTCAGGAACACACTCCCGCAGCACGGATGACATGGTCAACCCAGTATTAAATTCGATGCCTTTAGTCACAGAAATCAGAGGAACGTTCAACCCCTTCAACTCGGTGCCAATCTCGCGCATGGCCTTGGAAGGCACTGCCAGCACAATAAAGTTTGCGCCTCGAACGGCCTCCTTGAGATCGGTCTCGAATCTGAGATCCGAAGGGATGGGCACCCCGGGTAGATAGGATCGGTTCTCGCCAGCACTGCGAATTTCTTCCAGAAGTTGAGCGCGATGTCCCCAAAGCGTTACCGAATGATTTCCGCTTCGCAAAACAATCGAGAGTGCCGTGCCCCACGCTCCAGCTCCTAAGACAGTGACTTTCATCAGTTTAATGGGGGATTTTTTTCTTCGAAATAAAACGACTTTCAGTACCGTTGAGGAGTCGCTGAATGTTTGCTTGATGCTTGTAAATGGCCAGTGCTGAAAACACCGACGTCAGCACAATCATCCCGTTAGTTCCTCCGCAGAACCAAACCGAAAAAGGCAAAATCAACGCGGCAACGAGTGAGGCTACTGAGACATAACGGGTGATTAAAAAAACAAGGATCCAAGTTCCCAACGCCCATGCGAGGCCGAGAGGAGTGAGTGCGAGCAAAACACCTGCGGAGGTTGCGATGCCCTTGCCACCCTTGAACTTTAACCAACAAGTATAGTTGTGACCGAGGATCACACAGAGACCGGCCAACATTCCTTGGCTCTCTAACGGTGCGGTTGCAAATAATTCAGGTAAAACTCGAACCGCAAGAAATCCTTTTAGCGCATCGGCCAATAAAACCAAGGTGCCTGCAGTTTTTCCGAGCACCCGAAAAGCGTTTGTCGCACCGATATTTCCGCTGCCAACCTTGGTAATATCCACACCCCGAGCCCTCGCCACGAGAAACCCAGAAGGAATGGAGCCTAGCAAATAAGCCCCGACCGCAATTAAAAAATTTACCCACTCAATCACATTCAGAACATACGGAGAGACCTGATCGAATTCCAGAACAACTCGATCCCAACAGTCGGGGCTAATAAAACTCAGCACGTCAGAGAGTTGGCAAACGTCCCGTTTACTGATAGTTCTTTGGCCGATGAAATCTCGACGTGAGTTTATTGGAACCCTAGCTACGGCTGGAGCGGTTGTCACCTATGTCGGTGGATCGTCCAGTAGGGGTGCTACCGAACGAAAAATCAAACTGGGTATCGATAATTTCGCAGTGCGTGCGATGAATTGGAAGGCAGACGCACTCATTGATTATGCGGCGAAACTCAAAACAGATTCGTTACTCATTTCTGATTTAAACGCATTCACGAATCACGAAGAGTCTTACCTCAAGGGGCTCCGTAAAAAGGCAGCAGACCTTGGGTTACAAATTCAATTAGGAACTTGGAGTATCTGTCCAACCTCCAAGACCTTCAAAAAAGACTGGGGCACAGCGGAGGAACATTTGGCACTCGGCATACGGATGGCACACACTCTGGGATCCCCAGTCATTCGCGTGGTCTTAGGCTCGGGCGAGGATCGGAAATCAGCGGGGGGAATCGAGGCTCGAATCGAGGATACGGTCAAAGTGTGTCAGAAACTTAAAACACAAGCGGTCGATGCCGGAGTAAAAATCGCAGTGGAAAATCACGCCGGCGACTTGCAGTCATGGGAACTGGTCCAACTGATCACAGCCGCTGGAAAAGATTTCGTTGGTGCGAACATGGACTCTGGCAACGCGACCTGGACGTTGGAAGATCCGATGACCAGTTTAGAAATTCTCGGCCCTTATGCTTTAACCACTAGCTTGCGAGATTCAGCAGTTTGGGAATCAGAGAAAGGTGCAACCGTCCAATGGACAGCAATGGGAGAAGGCACAGTGGACATGAAAGCCTACTTCAAACGGTTTGCGGAATTGTGCCCCAATGTTCCCGTTCACGTTGAGACGATTTCGGGATTTAACCGCGAGATCCCGTATCTTGACCCCGGATTTTGGACGACATTCCCTAAAGCCCGTGCTTCCGATTTTGCTAAATTTGTCGCCCTCGCTAAAAAAGGCAAGGCACGCGCACCTCACCAACACCCGCCGGGTAGTGACGGAAAATTGGCGGAGCAAGAATACCAGCAAGCCGAGATCGAGCGGAGCATCAAGAATTGTAAAACACTCTTCGGTCTCGGTGAAAAAAGCTGAGCAAGAAACCGCATTTTAAAATTATGAAGCTAAGAAATTTCATCCAGTTCGGCACGATGGTGCTCGTCGCGTTAGGCACTCTTACGGTTCAAGCCCAAGATCAGAGCTTTAAAGTGGGTGAGTTCAATTTTAAAACTCCCTCAGGTTGGAAATGGATTTCAGGGGAGACAGGGATGCGGAAAGCACAGCTTGCGTTTACTGACGAAAAAACAGCGGAAAAAGCTGAGGTTGTATTCTACCACTTTGGTGCCGGGCAGGGCGGCACCGCCAAGGCGAATGTGGATCGGTGGCTCGGTCAATTTCAAGAACCTCGCGAGAAACTCAACGCCAAAGTAGAGCCAAAGAAAATCGGCAACGGTCAGGTTACTTTTGTCCAAGCAGAAGGGACCTATCTGAGCGGAATGCCCGGTGGCCCGAAGACCGCTGTGCCGAATGCAAAATTGCACGGAGCCATTGTTGATGGAGCCGATGGCAACGTGTTCATCCGGATGACAGGCCCAAAGTCAGTCGTTGAAAAAGCAGCATCCGCATTCACCCAGATGGTTGAAGCCCCGCTCAAACAATGAAGTCCAGAGGGATTATTTAGCAACCTCTGGCTTCGAGGAAAACTCGGTGCCAAAATTTCTATCGCCGTCGTGAGCTGGGTTGGTTATCTCAAGGAATGCATCCATTTTTTTCGTGCCTAACAATTGCTCTGACGCTTGGCGCCTCGACATTATTGGCCGCCCCTCCGCGTGCCTTGCCCGTGGGTCAACTTCCGAAGGACATCCGTCTCGAGCCATTGAAGGATCTCAACGGCTACTTTCCATTCACGCCTCCTGTAACCACTGAAGATTGGTCGCGGCGTTCTGGGAAAATTCGCACAAATTTACTCGTTTCATTGGGGCTTTTCCCAATGCCCACCCGTCACGCGCTCAATCCCGTCATTCATGGTCGTATTGATCGAGGTGATTACACGGTTGAGAAAGTTTATTTCGAGAGTTGGCCCGGCTTCTACGTCACCGGCAATCTTTACCGACCCAAAACCAAGGGCGGACGTCATCCGGGTGTGCTTTTCCCACACGGACACTGGGACAACGGTCGCTTTTATGATTTGGGTCCCGATGGGATCAAGCAAGAGGTCGCTTCAGGTTCGGAAAAATATATGGAGGGCGGCCGCAGTCTCTTGCAAGCTCTCCCGGTGCAACTGGCTCGTATGGGTTGCATTGTTTTTCAATACGACATGCTGGGCTACGCCGATAGTCAGCAAATATCTATGGGGGTCGCCCATCAGTTTTCAAAGCAGCGACCCGAGATGAACACGGTTGAAAACTGGGGGTTGTTCAGCCCTCAAGCTGAGGCACATCTCCAAAGCATCATGGGGCTTCAAACTTGGAACTCGATCCGCGCGCTCGATTTTCTCGAGACCATCCCGGAGATTGATCAAACTCGAATTGGAGTGACGGGTGCCAGCGGAGGGGGAACTCAGACATTTATTCTGGCCGCGATTGATCCCCGTCCCGCCGCAATATTTCCCGCTGTCATGGTATCCACAGGGATGCAGGGCGGGTGTACCTGCGAAAATGCCTCACTCCTGAGGGTTCACGCCGGTAATGTTGAGATCGCCGGGGTTTTCGCTCCCAAACCAATGGCCATGACCGCCGCAGATGATTGGACTAAGGAAATGTCCTCGAAAGGTTATCCCGAACTTCAAAAACTTTATCAACTCCTCGGCCATCGAGAAAATGTTCACCTCGCAGCCCATCTCCAGTTTGGGCATAATTACAACTACCCCAGCCGTGCGGATATGTATCAATGGTTCAACCGCCATTTACGAATTGGGGCACCCGAGCCTATCGTCGAACCGGATTATCAGCGCCTCTCCCGCGAAGAAATGACCGTTTGGGATGCGCAACATCCTCAACCCGCCAGTGGAGCCGATTTTGAGCGACGCCTACTGCGTGAAATGCACGACGATTCCCAAAAATCACTCGCGAATGATCGGACACTCTCGGTCGCTCGCAACGCTTGGTCCGTTCTCATCGGTCGCAATTACGACAGCGCGGGGGTCGTTGAATGGAACCGAACGGCGAAAGTAGACCGTGGTTCCTTCATTGAAATGCCCGGCACTCTCCGTAACACCACCTATGCCGAGGAGGTGCCTGTGCTTTTCCTTTACCCCAAAAACTGGAACGGAAGCACAGTCCTTTTTCTTCATCCCGAAGGCAAGAGTGGCATTTATTTAGGCGATGGCAGCCTCCGACCCGAGGTGCAAAAATCCTTGGATGAAGGATCCACCGTGGCAGGAATTGATCTATTGAGCCAAGGCGAATTCTTAGCAACAAATGAAACTTTCACGACAACTCGTAAGGTGAACAACCCTCGCGAAGCCCCTTCCTATACCTTTGGTTACAACGCATCTGTTTTCTCCCAGCGCGTCCACGACATCCTGACATTCGTCCGCTACGTGCGCACACAGCACGAACCTCCCACTAAAAAACTTTCTCTCGTCGCGCTCGACGGCACAACTCCCCTCGCTGCGGCAGCTCTCGCGTTGCCCCGGACACCAGTCGATGCCTCAGTTCTGCCTCCAACGGACTTTCGTTTTGGTCAACTGTTGGATTATCGTAGCCCGCAGTTTCTTCCCGGAGCCGCTAAGTACGGCGATGTTCCCATGCTTCTTCGGCTCGCAAAAACCGCTTCTGGCGAGTAACTTTACGATTAAATTCTATCGTTCACGGATTTTCTTCCAGTTAATCCATGACTTCTGCACGGCAAGCTGACATGATCCCAGTCGCTGGTGAAATTTGGACTGCCTTGGCGTGACTGAGATGTCCGAAGTATTGGGGCTGAATTTTCAAATTTCTCCGGATGAGTAGTTTCTATGAGCGAACATATTGAAGTTGAAGGTCGCGTTCTCGCGGTGCTTGCCGGAACCATGTTCCGTGTCGAACTGGACAATAAGCACCCTGTCCTTGCGACTATCTCCGGCAAGATGCGCAAGCGTTTCGTTCGTATCACTGCGGGCGATCGTGTTAAAATGGAAATGTCCCCTTACGACCTCGACAAGGCCCGCATTGTTTGGCGTATTGGTTGATAATTTTCAATCCTCTCTAGATTGGACGGTTTTGTTTCTCGTGGTCACCTCAATTTCATGAAGTCCTTCACCTAATGATTTGACCCCGTTGACATAGCACGGTATCAAATGGCGCCACGTCAATAACCCGCGCTGTGATACAAATCGCTCAATACCAAGATGGCCGGATCGAACTGCAAGAGGTTCCGGTTCCTACTCCTCCACCCGGTGGAGTTTTAGTCCGAGTCGCTCATTCCGTCATCAGTCTCGGGACAGAAAAAATGAAGGTCGAACAGGCCAAAATGAACCTGTTCCAAAAGGCTAAAGCTCGCCCCGATCAAGTGCGTAAAGTGCTCGAGACCGCTCGGAATTTAGGGTGGCGCAACGCATTGGAAAAAGTTCGCAACCGGCTCGCCTCTCCCACTCCCATGGGATACAGTGCTGCGGGTATTGTCACTCAGGTTGACTCAGGAAATTCCCGTTTTCGCGTTGGTGATGTCGTGGCTTGCGGCGGTGCGGAATGCGCTTTCCACGCTGAATTCATCGCCGTCCCCGATTTTCTTGCGGCTCCCGTTCCAAAGCCTGTCCCCACTTGGCAAGCAGCCTACACAACTCTGACCTCCATCGCCCTGCAAGCCGTCCGCCAGACCGAGCCTAAGCTAGGAGAACGAGTGCTTGTCATGGGCCAAGGTCTCGTCGGTTTGCTCATCACGAACCTGCTCAAACTTTCGGGAGCACGCGTGATGGCAGTGGATCTCATCCCTAACCGCCGTGGTTTTGCTGAGGCGATGGGTGCTGAGAAAACCGTCATTCTTGGAGAACAAAACCTCTCGGATGAGGTCCGCTTGTGGACCGATGGCTACGGCGTTGATTCGGTCGTCATTTGCACAGCCAGCCAAAGCAACACCCCCATCGAACAGGCTGCAGAGGCTTGTCGTGATCGCGGACGTATAGTCGATGTCGGCATCACGAAGATTGAATTGCCGTGGCGGTTGTTTGCTGAAAAAGAATTAGATTTTCGATTCTCCAGATCTTATGGCCCCGGTCGTTATGACGCCTCCTACGAATGGGGCGGGCAAGACTACCCCATCGGATACGTGCGATGGACCGAGCAACGTAATTTTCAAGCCTGCCTCCATCTGATGGCCGGTAACCAACTCAACCTCGCAGCCATCACCACGAAGCGGGTTCCTTTTCGCGATGCCCTGGAGGTCTATAAAGATTTGGCCGCTGGGACGAGCGAGATCGGCATTGTGCTCGAATACGCTGCAGCGATTCCCTCTGAAATATCATCGATATTATCAACGAAAGCCGAAATCAAGGCAGAGAAAAGTGAAGTCCCCAAAGCGACTCGGGTTCCAGCACCGATTCGTCATCTCGATATCATCGGCGCGGGCAACTTCGCTCGCACCATGCTCCTGCCACATCTGAAGGGTCAGATTGATTTTGGCACGGTCGTCAATGCGACC
>Ga0114966_10002109_pt1 | contig 17914 bp, 15 predicted proteins | sample M_130207_XF_Meta_FD_87029 | JGI IMG/M metagenome (GOLD analysis project Ga0114966, IMG submission 87029) | Freshwater microbial communities from Lake Montjoie, Canada to study carbon cycling - M_130207_XF_MetaG | ecosystem: Environmental > Aquatic > Freshwater > Lake | place: Lake Montjoie...
GCCTCGGTGGCGATCTGTGCGCGCAACGCCGACGAGGTGACTGCAGCGGTTGCCGAGATGTCGAAGAAGGGCAAGGTTGTCGGTGCCTCGGTGGACGTCGGCAACCCCGAAGCACTGCGTGCCTGGGTGGCGTCGTCGGCCGAGCAACTCGGCGGCATCGACATCTACGTGCACAACACCTCCGCCATGCCGGCACGCAAGCTCGACGGCTGGATCAACAACTTCAACGTGGACCTCATGGCCCTCGTGCACGGAACCGAGGCCGCCACTGCGCACCTCGCCGCCGCCAACGGCACGCTCATCAGCATCGGCACCATCTCCAACGTCGAGCACTTTGCCACCGGTTCGGGTAGTTACAGCGCACTCAAGGCCGCCATGACCAACTGGACGCTCGGCCAGGCACAGGTGCTGGGCGCGCAGGGCATCCGCTGCAACGTGGTGTCCCCCGGCCCGATCTTTTTCGAGAACGGCGCGTGGGACATGATCAAGACCCACATGGCCCCGTTCTTCGAGGCCACCCTGAAGACACACCCCGGTGGGCAGATGGGCGACCCGCTCGACGTGGCGAATGCCGTTGCGTTCCTCGCGAGCAACAAGGCCAAGCACATCAACGGTGCCAACGTCACCGTCGACGGTGGCTTCCTGAAGCGCGTCGACTACTGAGCCGAACCGGCGGCTGACGGCTTCCCGTCAGCCGCCATCGGTCACGAGTCGCCCGGCCGTCACGCCGCGGCGAAACAGGTCGGTGAGACCCTCGTCGGGCGTGCGGAGGATCTCGTCAATCCATCCGTGCACGTACTGCGCTCCGGGCTCGTTGCGCCCGAACACCACTGCCTGTCTCGTGCCGGTCTTCAGCGCGCGCTGGATCCCAAGGCCGGTTGCGTAGTCCTCGTCGCGCACCACTCGCTCGAGGAAGTCGATCTGCTTGTTGGCCCTCGCCACGTACTCGTCGGTGAGCGGCGCCGTGGTGATGAAGTCAAGGTGGGTGATCGACTCATCCGCGTTCGTGCCCGGGAAGATCTGCGCCACCTGGTAAATCATGTGGTCGCCGAGCGCAAACCCCGCGATTGAGGCGTGCGGGAACACGCTCCACACGCCGCTCGTGAGCAGTGCGTCCGGCCATTCGCCGTGCGGCAGTGTCTCGAGCGATTCCCAGGGCCCGCGCGGCACGGTGACGCGCTGGTGTGAACCAACACGGTGGAACACGGCCTCGGACGGGAACGCCGGCCCGAACGTGTCCTTGTGCAGGATCGGCAGGTGGTAGAAGTCCACGTAGCCATCGAAGGCCACCTTCCAGTTAGGGCCCACCAACCGACGGGACGCGAGGTGGTTCATCCCGGCAAAGCCACACGCACCCAGCAGTTCGTCGTAGCCGGCAAAGAACGCATCCGGGTCCAGCACCGGTCGCGGCGTGAGCGTGACCCACACGAGACCAGCACGCTCCTCCACGGGTAGCGCCGTGAGGCCGAGGCACGAGGTGTCCACCTCGCCGAAGTCCTCCCGCCTGTAGATGCCGACGAGGTCTCCCTGCTGGTCGTACGTCCAGGCGTGATAGGGGCAGGAGAACCTGCGGGCCGTGCCCGCTCCCTCGGCGGCGAGTAGTGCGCCGCGGTGGCTGCACATGTTGACAAACGCCCGCAGCACACCCTCCCCGTCGCGGGACAGCAGCACCGGCACGCCGCACACCTCAATGGCCCTGTACGCATGAGGTCCACGCAGTTCGGCGGTGGTGGCCACCAAGAGCGGCAGCCGCTTGAAAATGAGGTCCACCTCCTGCTGCCACCGAACCGGGTCGAAATAGTTCGCTGCCGGGACGGTGACAACCGACTCGGTTCGATCGGTGGTGCCGGCGCGCACGTGCACCAGCGTGCGCTCGGCCATCGCGACGAGTTGATCACGCACGTTCACGGGGTACCGCCTGCGGGTGCAAAGTCGACATCGAGCCGGGTGAGGCCGCGCAGGATGAAGCTGGGGAAGTACTCGAAGGTGTTCGGCTCGGGAAGCGTGAAACTGTCGATGCGCTTCGACAGTTCCTCGAGCGCCACCCTGCCCTCCAGACGTGAGAGGTTCGCACCGATACAGAAGTGGATGCCCTTGCCGAAGGCGAGATGATCCCTGAGGTGCTCCCGGTCGGGGTCGAACCCGTCGGGGTCGGGGAACAGGCGCTCGTCCCGATTGGCGGAGGCGAACACCACGACGACGCGGGAACCCTTCGGGAGCGGACAGCCGCCGAGTTCGGTATCGGCGGTAACCACGCGGAACATGCCTTGTGTTGGCGTGGACAGCCGGAGGGTTTCCTCCACAATCCGCTCGATGCGGGCCGGGTCGTCCTTCAGCATCTGCCACTGCTCCGGGTGCTCGCCAAGCAACCGCATCATCTCGGTGAGCATCTTGGTGGTGGTCTCATTGCCGGCCACGAGGAGTTGCTGCACAATGCTGAGCATCTCGGCCATGTCGAGCGGCCGACGGTCGGGCACCTCAGCGTCGCCGTCGGCGTCATCGATGCGCGCGTTCAGCAGGTTGGTGAGCAGGTCGTCCTGCGGCACGGCGCGGCGCATCTCGATCTGCTCCGCGAAGTACCGCTGGAACTCGTTCACGCCCATCTCCGCGCGCACCCGCTCGTCGATCGACACGTTCGTGCCGATGCCGGCCACCGAGTCATCCGACCACCGCTTGAAGTCCGCGAGCCGGCTGTAGGGAACATTGAGCGCCCGGGCGATCACCTCGACGGGCAGTGGCACGGCGAAGTCCTCCACGAACTCGATGCTGCCCCGGTCGATCCAGGAGTCGATCAGGCGGCTTGCGATCGACCGGATGGCCGGCTCCAGTTCGGCGATCGCCCGCGGGTGGAACGCCCGGGCCACGAGGCTGCGGTACCGCGTGTGCTCGGGCTGGTCGGCGGTCAGCATCGTGCTCACCCTGGGGTACCCCTGCTCAAACACCTCAAGGAGGCGCTTGCGGGCCTCGGGATTGCCCGGCACGTTGGTTACCACGAACCTCGACGAGTAGGTGGCGGTGTCCCGCAGCACCTGCAGCACGAGGTCGTGGCGGGTGACGAGGTACATGCCCAACGCAGGGAGATGGAGTACCGGGGCGTCGGAACGCATCCGGGCGTAGGCCGGGAACGGGCACTGCAGCGCAGCCGGGTCGAAGGGGTTGAAGATGCCCAGATCGGTATCCATCCCGCCCACCACCTCCCCCGAGTCGGTCGTTGCTGCCAACGTAACGGACCCGCCGCCCGGGCGCCACGGGTACCGCCGCCAGCGGTTGGATCCGACTCGCACGGCCCCCCGGTCACCCGATTACATTGCAGGTAACTACGTCGAGGGGACCCCAATGAGCGACAACGACACCCTGCCTGCAGCCGAGGTCGAGGCGTTCCGCCAGAAGTGCCGTGACTTCCTGCAGCAGCACGCCACGGGCCTGTCCCGTGCGGAGCGCGCCAACGACCGCGGTGCCTCGATGATGGCCGCTGCCAAGGCGTTCCAGAACGCTCTTGCGGATGCGAACCTCGCCGGTCTCACTTACGAAAAGGCCTACGGCGGTGCCGGCCTCACCAAAATGCACGACCTCATTTGGCGCGAGGAATACGCAAACTTCGCCGACATGACGGGCGAGCTCACCATCAGCCACGGCATGTGCCTCCCGGTACTCAACCAGTTCGGCAGCGAGGAGCAGAAGAAGCGCTTTCTCCCCGACAACATCGCCGGCCGCACGGTGTGGTGCCAGATGTTCTCCGAGCCGGGCGCCGGCTCCGACGTGGCCAGCCTGCAGACCAAGGCAGAGCGCGATGGTGACGAATGGATCATCAACGGCCAGAAGGTGTGGACCACCCTCGCCCACCTCTCGCAGTACGGCATCATCATCGCCCGCACGAATCCCGAGGCACCCAAGCACGCTGGCATCTCAATGTTCATCATGGACATGAACCTCCCGGGCGTGGACATGCGCCCGATCCACCAGATCGACGGCGGCAAGCACTTCAACGAGATCTTCTTCACCGACGTGCGCATCCCGGCCGACTGGCTCGTCGGTGAGCTGAACAACGGCTGGAACCAGGCCACCGCAATGCTCATGTACGAGCGTGTTGCCATCGGCACCGGCTCCACGAGCGGCGTCAACCACCAGAACGCGGACCGCCTCATCGAGGAGGCCAAGCGTCGCGGGCTCATCAACGACCCGAACCTGCGCCAGCAGCTCATGAAGATCTACAGCGAGGAGACCACCAAGTCCCTCGTCTCTATGCGCACCCGGGCGGAGATGAAGGCCGGCCGCACGCCCGGTCCCGGCGGCTCGCTCGGCAAGCTGCACGGCGCCATCATCTCCCGACTGCTGCGCACCGTCATCGGCGAGGTATTCGGCCCGGATCTCGTGGCCAACACCGAGGGCGACAAGGCTGAACTGTGGGGCACCATCATGCTCACGAGCTTCTCGGCCAACATCGCAGGCGGCACGGACGAGATCCAGAAGAACATCATTGGCGACCGTGTGCTCGGCCTCCCGCGTGAGCCCATGGTCGACAAGGACATGCCGTTCAAGGACCTCAAGGTCGGCACCCAGCGCTGACCAGTCACTGCTCGTGCTACCCGGGCCGTCCGGTTGGGGGCGCTGCCCCCTAACGACCAGGCCGGGTGGTCCGACCTAACTCGTCGTGCGGAGTGGTTCGAACAGGTACGGGTCCAGACTTTCCTGCGCGCTCTTACGGATGCGGTGCCACTGGTTCCCGCCGTAGTACGACAGGCTCCCCGGCTCGGCGTCGCCGTGACCGTTGTAGTAGCTGAGGCAGTCGCGCAGCGGGGCCGTGGCGATGTCCGCGTCGCGGCAGTGCTCGGCGTAACGCTCCTCTGACTCCTCGGTGACGTCCACGGTGGACAGTTCACGGTCGCGCATGGTGGTGAGCATCCAGACGGCGTAGCTCACGTGCGCCTCGATGGCATCCGTGAAGTTGAAGGTGCCGCCACCGCCCTGCGGGCCGGTCATGATGAACAGGTTCGGGAAGCCGTTGCTGTGCAGGCCGAGGAACGTGCGTGTGCCGCGGTCCTTCCACTTCTGGCTGAGGGTCTGCCCACCGCGGCCCGTGATCATGTTGAACGTCGAGGTTGCCATCCACTGGAAGCCCGTCGCGTAGATGAGCACGTCGAGGCCGTACTGGGTGCCGTCGTGCACCACACCGCCCTCGTTGATCTCCTTGACCCCCATCGGGGCAACGTCCACAAGCGTCACGTTCGGCTGGTTGAAGCACGGGAGGTACTCGTCGTGGAACGTTGGCCGCTTGCAGCCGTACGGGTAGTACGGCTTCAGGGCTGCAGCAGTAATCGGGTCCGTAACAATCGCATCGACGCGTGCTCGCACCTGCTCCATGATGCGGAAGTTCGTCTCGAGCTGCTTCTGGAGGAGCTCCTCGGGCGTCAGCTTGCGCTCGTACTCCTTGCGCTCCTTGAAGTCCTGCACCTTGCCAGCGAGGTAGTCGTCGTTACCCTGAATGGCCGTGCGGCCCGACGAGATGCGCGCGAAACGTTCGCGCCGGGCGCGGGCCCAGCCGGGCTCGTGGGACCACTCCTCCACCTGCTCCTCGGTGGTGGCGCGCTGGTCACGCACATCGATCGTGGACGGCGTGCGCTGGAAGACGTACAGGTGCCCGGCAACCTTCGCGAGCTCCGGGATCACCTGTACGGCTGTTGCGCCGGTGCCGATGATGCCGATGCGCTTGCCCTCGAGGTCCACGTGATAGTTCCAGCGTGACGTGTGGAAGGTCTCGCCGCGGAACTTCTCCATGCCGTCGATTCGGGCAAGCTTGGGGGTCGTGAGGATGCCGTTGGCGAGGATGACGTACTTCGCCCGCACGGCGTCACCGCGGTTGGTGCGCACGGTCCACGTTGCCGAGTTCTCGTCCCAGTCGGTGCGCTCCACTGTCGTGTGAAATAGGCAGCGGTCGTAGAACCCGAACTTGGTGGCCATCGCCTGGCAGTACTCGAGGATCTCGAAGCCCGAGGCGAACTTCATGCTCGGGAAGTAGCCCATCTCCTCGAGTAGAGGGAAATAGCTGTACGACTCGACGTCGCAGGCAACGCCCGGATATCGGTTCCAATACCAGGTGCCCCCAACGTCGCCACCCTTCTCGCAGAACCGGACATCGGTGAAGCCGGCCTCGCGCAGGCGGTGCCAGAGCAACAGTCCCGCGAAGCCGGCGCCGACGACAAGGATCTCGCACGAGTCGGTGAGGGCCTCGCGCTCCACGGGTGGCGCGGAGTAGACGTCCTCGAGGTACTTCGCGAACTCGCCCTCCATCGCCATGTACTCGGCCGCGCCACGGCGGGCCTCCTTGAACGCTTGATACTTGGCCTGCTCGTCCGCGTCGAAGCGGGCACCGGCAGGCTGTTCCGGCATCGCCTTGAGCGACTCGTCGTCGATCACGGCGTAGCCCTTGCCCTGAATACGTTCCGTGGCCTTGGCGGCGCGAGTGTTGAAAGTTTTCAGCCCCGTCACCGGATCGATGTTGATCGCGTTCGGCATGATGAATCCTCCTGTGCCTGCCACACGCAGGCTCGATTCCCCGTTTTGGTCAGCGTACGTCGGGATGCCGCCACCGGGCGAGTCTCAGACCGGGTCGAAGGCGTTCACCCGGTTCACAAACCGCGGGAGATCGACCAGATGGGGGTAGTGGCCATGGTTGGCCCACACCTCAGTCGATGCGGCAGAGCAGTACGAGGCCAACCAGTCGGCGTACGAGGGTCCGGGGTCCGAGCCGAACAGGGCGAGGTATGGCACCTGAATACGGGACGCGAACTGCCCGAGCTGTTCGTTGATCGTCTCGACGGATTGCTCGAAAATCACCGACCAGTAGCCGAGCACCACCGACTGCACGGGGCGGCGGAGGGCCTCGAGCCGCTGCCGATCCGGCAGCCCGAGGGCGCCGTACAGCGGGTCGAAGAGGGCCAGCATCACCTGCTGGAAACCCTCATCCGGTCCTCGCAACAACGGTTCGACAGCCTCGAGGTTCGCCTTGAGGTCCCCGAGAGTCAGTACTTGATCAATGTTGATCACGGCCCGCATGGGGAACAGCGCCCCATATGCCGTGGCGACCACGCCACCGAGGGAGTGGCCGATGATCAGGGGGAGGTCCGCATCGGTGAACCCGGCGGCCAACAGGGTTTCGTGGATGTCGGTGGCCGCCTCCTCCATGCGGTACGTGTCGGCAAGCGCGGACTCGCCGTGGCCCCGGAGGTCCACGGCGAGCACGGTGCGGTTGGTGGCGAGTGCCTCGGTGAGCGGTCGCGTGATCTTGCGGGACTCGGTGATCCCATGGATCACCACCGTCAGTGGACCAGAGCCAAGTACCTCATGCGCGAGGAGCATGGCACCGACTCTAGGCGCTGCCTGCGAGCCGGGTTGTCAGACGGGCGCGACGACCGCTCCCGGGTCCTTGACGACGCCGAGCACGGACGACACCTGGGCAACCTGGCCCGATTCCGTCGTGGTGTACGTGACCTTGGTGATCCGGCCGTCCACGAGCGTCACGACAAGCGTTGCCGTGCCCGTACCGGCCACGCCGAGGTCTGCGAGCGACACGACAGCGGCGTACTCCACGCCCTCGACCGGGTTCGGCACCTTCGCAACGACCGACGGCCGGGCGAGCGCGCTGATCGGGTCCGCACTGGCTGGCGGGATGTCGAGTTCGGCCCAGTCCCCGTTCTCCGGCTTGGCCCAACTTCCTGCCTCCGTGATCACGTAGGAAACCAGACCGGCATCAGAGGTGAGGGTGATCCGGGCCCCGGTGCCGACGCGGTCGCCCTCTGCTGAGAGCACCCGGACACCGTTGACTTCGGCCGTCGTCGTGAAGTGGTAGCTCGTGCCGAGTTGCGCGAGGGCCTTGCCCAGTGCATCGGCATCGGCCGCCGTGGGCGCCTGGGTGGCAACGGGCGCACCCACAGCCGATGTGCTGGTGACCGACGACTCAGTGGTGGTGGGTGCGGCCTGGGAACCCCCACCACAGGCACCGAGCGCTACCGTCAGGAGGCCTGCTGCAGCCGCAGCAATGAGGCGACCGCGGCGGTCAGTCATCGTTGCCACGGCTACGGCCACTCTCCCCACGGGGGCCTGAGTCACGACCGGACCCTGAGCCCTGCTCGTCGTCCTGCTCGTCTTCGTGCTCACCCTCCTGCTCGTCCTCGTGCTCACCCTCGCTCCCGCTGTCACCGCGTGGGCCGGTCGAGTGGTCGTCGTCCTCGCCGCCACCGTCACGACCGTGGTCGTCACCGGGCTCGAGCGCCACATCGGCGTTGGTGCCCGGCACTGTTGCGCAGCGGAAGGATTCCGAGACGTCGAGCGTGATCAGGCCACCCTCCAGCTCGGCACGCAGGTGTACCCGCTCCCCGGTTGCGAACCGGACCTGGGTGCTGTGGTCGCCACCGCGGACCGAATCGGGGGCTGGCGTAGCGCTCACGCCCGAGATGGTCCCGTCGAGACCGACGACGTAGTCGATGTGGGCAGGGGTGGCGTTGCAGAGTTGGCGGTCCCACGTGTGCGGGCCGGCTACATCAGCAGCCGGTTGGGCCACGCCGCGGGTCCGGCCGAGCGTGACCCGCAACGAGGCCTGCTGCACGCCGTCCTCGTTGGACACCTCGACCCGAATCCCCACTGTGCGGGACTCGGCTCCGGAGACGAACTTGATGACTGCCTTGGCCCCCTGTTCGCCATCGTCGGTCGAGTACTGAGTGGCACCGATCTCGGCAGTGGCGTCGCTGGTGGTCACCCCGGTGATGTCGGGTGAACCGTCGCCCTTGTCCCCCACCGTGAAGTCGACCGTTGTGGCGCTGCCCGTGCCGAAAAGGTCACCGCTCCAGTGGCCTGCGCCGCTGACGTCCGCGAGGCTCCCGGCGCGCACGGTGACGGACTGACGCCCGTTCCGATTGGTGACGGTGACGGTGCCGGTTCCCGCTGCGTTCTCGAACACCACACGGTTCGGCTTCAGCGCGATTGCGGTCAGCCCGTCTGCCGGGTTCACCGCAACGTTCGTCAACGATCCGGTTGCGTCGGTGGTGACGTCCACCGTGAGCGGAGCACCGAAGAGCGGGAGGGTGATCGACGTGGGCACCGGATCGACCGCGGGCAGCGTGAGTGCGTGCGCGGCCCCGGTAACCAGCATCGGCGCGGCGAGGGCAACCAGTGCCCCGAGCGCCCCGGCGCCCTTGCGAAACCTCGATGTGCGTGCCATCTGTGTACCCCTCTGTCCGTTGACCGGCCCGCGATGCGGGTGGCCCAGGTTCGTGTCTGTGGAGGACACGACCGACGGGGCGGTCCGGTTTGGTTCCGTGCAAACATTCTCGGGCTAGCCCGACGCGTGTTCCGCCTTCGCGATGGCCGAACGCAGGATTGCCTCGAACGAGACCACGTCACCGTGCAGGTCACGGAGATCCTCCGGCCCGAGCAACCGGACCTGATCGCGCCCCGAGTGGCCGATCACCACGGGGAGCGGGCCTGCGAGTGATCGCAGCCCATCATCGAGATCGTCACGATGCAGGTACTCGATCGGCAGGCCGACGCGATCGGCGCACGCCCGGAACGAGGGCTTGCGGCGCCAGCGACTGTGGGTGACATCGCACAGCGTGCAGTGCGGCGCCCCGAGCAGCGTCCCGAACCAGTATCTCAGCTCGCCGACAACGGTGCCGTCGGCGTCGTACACGAAGGTAAGACGGTCGATCCGGGTTTCCCCTGCTGCAGTCATGGTGCAAGTGAAGCACCTACCGACCGGGTGCGCCCCCTCTCGCCCGCAGCCGGGCAGGGCTAGCGTCAGGTCATGACGAACCGCACCGTCCCCCGCTGGAGCACGTTCGCCCCACTGCTCCAGCGCCGCACCGGCTCGTCGCGACTTCAGCGCAGGCTCGATGGTGCCGCAGACATTGCGGACCTGTCGCGCCTCGCATACCGGCGTGCACCCAAGGCGGTGTTCGACTACGTCGACGGGGCCGCGAGCGGCGAGGTGACCAAGGCGCGCAACGCGGAGGCATTCGGGCGCGTGGAGTTCCACCCAAGGGTGCTGTGTGATGTGGAGACGGTGGATACCGAGACCACCATCCTCGGCCTGCCGTCATCTATGCCGTTCGCGTTCGGGCCAACGGGGTTCACGCGCATGATGCACACCGAAGGCGAAGCCGCTGTTGCCCGGGTGGCGGCGCGCAACGGAATCCCGTACGCGCTCTCCACGGTAGGCACAACGACGATCGAGGACGTTGCCCATGCCTCGGGTGACGGCAGACGCTGGTTCCAGCTGTACGTCGTGAAGGACCGCGATCGCAGCCGCGAGATGCTGCAGCGCGCCCGACGCCACGGCTTCGACGTGCTGATGCTCACGGTTGACGTGCCGGTGAGTGGTGCCCGACTGCGCGATGCACGGTCCGGAATCTCCATCCCGCCGTCGCTCACCTGGCGCACGTTCCTCAACGGAGCGATGCACCCGGCGTGGCTCTTCGACTTTCTCACCACACCCCCGCCGAACTTCGAGACGATGGGAACCGGTGACGGTCTGCCGATGACCACGGTGCAGCTCGGCACCACCTCCGCGGCTGCGTTCGACTCCTCCGTCGGCTACGAGGACGTTGCCTGGTTTCGCGAGGTCTGGCAGGGCAAGGTGGTGGTGAAAGGGGTGCAGCGCGTCGACGACGCCATCCGCTGCGCGGATCTCGGCGTCGAGGGGATCGTCGTGTCCAATCACGGTGGCCGCCAGCTGGACCGGGCCGTTGCCACGCTGGACCTGCTGCCTGACGTGGTTGCTGCCGTGGGCGGCCGCACCGAGGTGCTCGTGGACGGCGGCGTGCGCAGCGGTGCCGACGTGGTGGCGGCGATGGCGCTCGGGGCGAGCGGTGTACTCGTTGGACGCGCCTACCTCTACGGCCTGATGGCCGGAGGCGAGGCGGGTGTACAGCGGGCCTTCGACCTGCTCGCACAGGACGTGCGCCGCTCCATGCAATTGCTCGGGGTGAACACCGTTGCCGAACTGTCGCCGTCGGTGAATCCGGGAATGGTTACGTTGCGCCCATGACCGAGACGCCCGACTGGCTCGCGATCATCACGCGCTACTACGACGCGTGTTCCAACGGCGACGTGGACGAATTGATGGCGGTGCTCCACCCCGACGTGGTGCACTGGTTCCTCGCCCCGAACGTCGGGAGCCCAGCCGTGCGCGGCAACGAGCACCTCGCCCGCTATTGGCGCAAGGTTGCCGCGATGTTGCGCGCCGTGTGGCTGGTGGACTCCATCGTGCAGTCTGACCAGCACGCCGTGATCGAGTGGACGATGTACTGGCAGCCGGTCGACGCTGAGAGAGCACGAGTGGGAACCCGCGGTTCGGAGTGGTTCGACATGGTGGACGGGCACATCCACGAGATCCGCTCGTACTACCGACAGGAGCCATTCACGAGCGAGCTCACGCGCCGACGTCACCTGACGGGCGGACGTTCCAGAATCCCAAGTACTTCTTCATGCGGACGAGCGATCACGTGCGCCGAGCGCACGGTGCCCACCAACTTCGCTGCTGCCGCACCGGCGTCCACTGCGGCCTTCACCGCACCAACGTCGCCGCGCACAATGATCGTGATGATGCCACCACCGGGATGCTGCTTGCCAACCAATTCGACATTCGCCGACTTGACCATGGCATCGGCCGCCTGCGTGGCAGCCGCCAAGCCGAATGTCTCCACGAAACCCAACGCTCCTCCGCTTACTTCACTCATGAGGTTCCCTCTTCTGTGATCTGCCCGAGCGCCAACCGGATGGCCGCACTTCGGTTCGGAGCGACGGAGAACACTCTCAGTCCGGCGCCGTACATGTCAACCGCAAGACTCGGCGACGTGCCGCTTCCGCATTCGACTCCAAGGCGCACCGCACTTCGGACTTTCTCCGTTGCTGATGTGACGGCTTCAAGGAGGACCGGAGCCAGCCTGAGCCGGGGATTGAAACTTACCAAGCCCTCCGAGACGTAGCTCTCGAACACTTCGTCGGCGAGAGACAGAGCGCTCGGCAGGCCGAAGAACGAACGAGTGATTTCCATGATGTCCAGCCATATCGCGTGGCCACCCGCAGCAAAGCCTTCCACCGCGTACAGTGCACCGACGTTCTGGATGCTCACCCCGACTGCGAGCGATCCGTTGGAGCAACTGAGTTCGGCAAGGGCATTGATCTCGCCGCAGTCCGTCACCCCGCCGAGCAACACCGTCGTTCTTGTTTCCGGCGAGTCCGCAGCGGCTGCCGCCACTCCACGAATCAGCGCTCGCTGAAGCGTCTTGAGCCCCATCGGCAGGAAAAGTTGCGGGGCGAGATTCATCCAATCGCCAATGAGCCGCTGGGCCCGCGCCGAGCCGAGGTTCGGCAAACGAATGTCAACATCAAGCCCTCTCGCCGCGCCGAGCATCGGTCGGCATGCGGAAGCCGCTAGGGCGGCTATCTGCCCCTGTACTGCGAGGTCTGCAGGTTGCTCGCTCAGGCGGCCGATGGCCGCCACGAAGTCGTCCAGCGATCCCGCTGCGATGAGAAGATCGGTGAGTCCGACCGGGCCGAAGCCGGCGGGCACTGGGCCAGCGTCGCCGCTGACACCGTCGGAAGCACTCGTCACCCAATACCGACAACCGGACGCGGAGTCGGCCAAACTCAAAAGCCGGTTGACTGCCGAGCGATCGTGCGATGCCGATTCGAACGGCAGGACCCCTCGATAGATGGCGCCGGTCGTGCCGTCGATCGAGATCTCTGTACCCTCGGGGAACTCGGTGTCGCCGATTCTGAAGGTCCGTGCACCCTCGTCGACCTCGATGCTCTCGCACCCGACGATGCAAGGCTTGTCGAGGGCACGTGACACAACGGCGGCGTGGCTGAGCGCACCGCCGCGAACCGTGACGATCCCGTCGGCACTGATCATTCCCCGGATGTCCTGCGGGCTCGTCGTGGGCCGCAGGAGGACGGCCCGATTGCCGCTCGCAACGGACTCGACGGCGCGTTCTGCATCGAGGATCACTCGCCCGACCGAATGCCCCGGTGAGGACCCGACTCCGATCGCCAACTGCTCCGCCGCGCCCATCGCTACCGGATCGAACGACGGCCGCAGGAGCCTGACCAATTGGTCGACCGCAACGCGGCGCAGGCCCTCGCTGGGGGAGACCATCTGTTCATCGATGAGCGCAAGCGCGATTCTCACGGCTGCCGCAGCGGTCCGTTTCGCCGCGCGCACCTGCAGGAGATAGAGCTTCGAACCCTCCACCGTGAACTCGATGTCCACCGCATCGCTGTACATGAGCTCAAGCGCGTCCGAGGCCTCCGAGAGTTCCGCAAGCAGTGTCCCACCGAGACCTTCAGGATGATCGAACGGCACCGGGGTGTGCGAGCCGGACACGAGGTCCTCGCCCTGGCGACCGCGGAGGTACTCACCGTAAAGCCGCGCCTCGCCGGTGTTCGGGTTACGGGAGAAGGCAACGCCCGATCCCGAGTTCTCGTCAAGATTCCCGAACACCATGGCCTGGACCACAACTGCCGTTCCGAGATCGTCGGGAATCCCGTGGTGCTGCCGGTAGGCCCGGGCCCTGCGGCTGTTCCATGACTCGAACACAGCCGTCACGGCCTGGAGCAACTGATCCCGGGGATCGTGCGGCGCAGCAGCGTCCTGCCGGCTCACGGCCGTCGCGATCGCTGTCGCGAGTTCCTTATAGGCATCCGGGGTGTTCTTGGCGGCCGCACGATCCTTCTGGGCTTGCACCGCATCGCTCAACCCGTCGGCATCGATTTGAAGGACGATCTCACCGAACATCCGCCAGAACCGGACAAGTGTGTCAGCGGCAAACTCCGGCCTACCGCTCACACGAGCCAGTTCTGCAGCGGCCGATGCGGTGATCCCCAAGTTGAGGACCGTGTCCATCATGCCTGGCATGCTGACCTTTGCGCCCGACCGAACCGACACGAGCAAGGGAAGATGCCCGTCGCCACCCAGATGCTTGCCCGTCCGGCGCTCCAGCTCGTCCACGGCGAGCATGACCTGCTTGATCAATCCGGCAGGCAACTTGCCGCCCTCGCTCACCCACCATCCATACGCGTCGGTGCCAATCACGAACGCCGGCGGGACCGGGAGACCCGCTGCAACCATGCGCGCAAGACCGGTGCCTTTCCCACCGAAGCGTCCCGTATTGTGCGGATCGATTTCGTCGATGGCGAAGACCATCTGAGTGTCAGACACAGCAGTCACCCATTCACGTCGTGTCGCGCGGACGGCCGAGTACGGCCAGGATGTCCTCGTGGAACTCGAACCAAACGTTGTGGATGGAATCCTTCGTCGGGTTCGAGACGTAGTCGCTGTCTCCGGCGTCGACCTTTGCGATCGCCAACGCGAATCGGCGCGCGTACGACTCGTACCGTGCGATATCGGGCTCGAGTTCCCCGATCGCCTTCATGAGCCGTTCCACCACCTGGATCGCCCTGCCGAGTGACGTGGCATCACCTCCAGAGCGTTGCCACTCGCTGATGAGCGCTATGAACCGGGTGTTGATCACCTCGAACCGCTCGTACCACGCTCCAAGGCCCGACTGGAGCCTCAGCGCCTCGTATGTCTCGTGGTAGTACTCGAGAACCAATTCGGTACCACTCGGCATCAACATCACCCCGCTGGGCGTCGAGAACACGGTTTCCGAGACGACGTACTGTCCGGCGAGACGTTCGACCGTCTCGCCGGACAGACCCGTAATGACCCCGATATCCTCGAGGGGTGCGAGCTTCTTCAGGTAGATCGCGTTGAGGAACGCGAACTCCTCGATTCCGATCACGACCAGAAGTACTTCGACCGTCGCCGGTCTGCATTGTCCGAGAACGGCAGATAGCCCTCTCCCGAGAAGATCTTCTGAGGAACCGTCGCCTGGGCAAACCCACGCTTGGTGATGTCGTAGTAGTAGTTCGACACCCGCTGGTCGATCTCCCAGAAGTTGTAGTCCGTACACGCCTTGTCGTATACGCCGGCGAGACGCAGGTGCGGCAGGATCATGTCGATGTAGTACACGTACATCCCGTTGGTAATCAACTGCCTACGAGACATCCGTGAAATCTTCGAGTACAACTTCAGTGTTGCGTTCTGGACATCGGTCAGACGAGTCGCGAGATCCTTGATCGGAACGTTGTAGACCTCCGACATCGGGGTGTCCCACTTCTCGCGCGCGAACACCGCACCCTTGCGAACGAACGGGATGTAGTTCTTTGGCCGGGTGAACGTGGTCGAGATGTCGTTGACGCGGATCTCATCGAGACCCATCGCGTTCGCGTCGATCTCCAGCAGGAGCGTGTAACAGTGCGGGATGTTCTCGTGGTCGCAGACGTCGCTCCAGTGGTAGGCCTCCTCGTTGGTGAACAAGTCACGCACGATGAGCAGGTTGCCGTTCGGGAGCGGGTAGGGGCCCGTGTCGCCGAGACCGAGACGACAGTCGTAGTGATCCAGGAACGACAACAACTCGGCCGCCGCGTTGAAGCGGATGAAGTTATCGTGCACTTCACTGCCGTTCGGAGTTTCCTCCATCTGACCGATGAGATCATCGAGAACGTCCTGCTCGTGGATCTGGCACCGGTAGCGGTCTTGCGAGTTCAGGATGTAACCGTCCTGGCGCTTGCCCCACAGGACACGCTGCATGAACTTTAGGATGGTGTTGCTCTCCTCGATGTAGTCATCCGGTTGGATGACCTCAAGAGCGAGAAGACCACAGCGACCCATGCCGAAGCCGACAGCGCCGATGCTCCAGTCGTGAACACTGTTGATCTTGGTGCCGATCTCGCGTCGGGCGCTTGCACCAATGTCCATGATTCCCTGGGCGCCGACCTCGTCGGTCGCCATGCGGAGAATCTCGGGCCAGCGCAGGAATTCCTGCATGAAGGCCAGGATCTCGTATTCCTGTCGGGGGATCATCCCCGACACGCCCTCGGTGGCACGCATCACGAGCACGTCCCAGATATTCCAGGCGAGGTAGTTATTCAGGTCGTTGAGTTCATCGATAGAGAACTCGTCGTTCAGGACATCCTGTTTACTGACCCTCTCGAGCACTTTCGACTTCGCGCGCTCCTTGAGGATGCGGTCGCCGAGAATGCCATCGGGCACAGGTGGCATGCCCTTGAAGTTGCCGATGTACTGGAGGTCCTGAAAGCGCAGCCCCTCGTCGTTCGGCTCATAACGCTTGGTGTAGTCAGCCATGTCGTTCCTCCTCAATCCGCCAGTTCGATCTGGCCAGTTTCAACGTCGGTGCAACGGAGCCGCACCTTCTTGCCGTCAAGGGCTGCGATCATCTCTGCGAAATGAGCGCTGTTATCTCCCCCCGTCTCGTAACGGGAGTCGCTGTCCGTCAGGTGCGCGGTCATGACACACGGGAGCTGGAACTCGCGGGACAGAATGCCGAGGTGTGATTCAGGCGCGCCTGACAGCGTGATCACACCGAGGGCGCCCATGCTCAACGCTGGAGCGAGGAACGTGGTGGTACCGCCCTGGGCAAGGATGATGTGTTCTTTCAATTTGCCCGAGCTGATCAAGTTGATCACCGACTTCGGGTCTGGCAAATACTTGATCGTGCCGACCGGCATCTTGTCAGTCTCAAAACTATTGAAACCTTCTGCAATGATTTTCATGGTTGCGTGCCTTTCTTCTTGGTTGGATCTGGTACTGAGGGTGTTGGGGTTGGGGTTGGGGATCTTGCTGCTCATCCCGTACGCATAGTTTGTGCAAGGGCACGCTGCAACTCGGTGTTCCGAGCCAGGCTGGGTCGCGACTGAGTCACAGGCGATGCGGCACGGGGAATCCGCGCGGCTAAACGGCTGTCGGTTTGAACACTGCGGCGACGGTCCAAGGTTGCAACGGACGACGGCCCTGACCCTTGATCGCTTGATCGGCCCACACGGTCGGTACCCGCGGTCGGTGCGCACGCATTGGTGCTGCAAGATGTTGCGCCCCCGGCGCAGCCGGTGCACGAGCAGTAGTCCGGACGTGTCGAGCGCCAGTCGGCGAACCAAGTCGTGAGCTCCTGGGGCCAGAGCGCCACAAAGGCCGCTCCCGCTTCTAGAAGCTTGTCGGGCTCGTGCATACCCCACGAGACGCCGATGGTCGTGATACCTACCTTGTTCGCGTCGGCGACGTCGCCGCTCGTATCTGTAACGAGGAAGACGTTGTCCAGAGTCAACTCAACGCGCGCCTCATCTAGATAACTCGGAGTGCAGTGCCTGAGTGCCCCATAGCTCTGGTCCTGCAGGAACCTGTGCATGGCATGCACCTTGGATGGCTCTACGTCACCCGAGAAGACGTGCGAGAAACATGTGGCCACCCCGGCTGCTTCAAGCGTTCGGCGGATCACCGCCATCGCATTCGTCGTCAGCACCACCAACGTGTGCGTGGGCGACAGGTTCTTGATCACATCCACGATCCCAGGAATGAGGCGCGGGTGGTAATCGGTCTTCAGGAGTTCCATGAAGTGATCCTTGGCTTCCTCCATCTTGGCCTTGTCGGTGAACATGGTCGCGAACGATTCGAAGAAGTTTCCTTTGAAGATCTGGAAGAACTGGTCTCGCGTATCGATCCCGAGCGAGAACTTCTTGTTCGTCTCGAGGAAGAGCTTCCATGCCGACTCGCGCACGTCAACCAACGTGCCATCGAAGTCAAAGAGAATTGCGCCGCTGGACATAGTTTCGGTCAGGATCGTGAGCGGTTGTGTGAATCAGACGTACGGAGCCGCCGGCCAGGATGGCCCGTCAGGCAACCCACCCTGTCATTGACCAATCCGGTGGAGCCGGTCGCTGCCGCGCCGACGCGCGACTCACGGCCCCGACGTCCGCCGGCTCGTTGGCCGAGCGCGTCCTTCCTCCAACGGCTCACTCTCATGTCGGCGATCTTTAAACGGATTGCTATCCACATCCATGATCC
>Ga0114966_10002110_pt1 | contig 17898 bp, 12 predicted proteins | sample M_130207_XF_Meta_FD_87029 | JGI IMG/M metagenome (GOLD analysis project Ga0114966, IMG submission 87029) | Freshwater microbial communities from Lake Montjoie, Canada to study carbon cycling - M_130207_XF_MetaG | ecosystem: Environmental > Aquatic > Freshwater > Lake | place: Lake Montjoie...
TAGTTAATTAGTTAATTAGTTAATTAGTTAATTAGTTAATTAGTTATAGTAAATAATAAATAATAAATTATTTAGTTTTTATACATTATATTATTATAAGATTATATTTTAGTATCATTCAATATATCATTTATATTTTTATCAGCAATTGTAATTTCACTAACATGAAGACTACTATTATTACTACTTTTTCTTTTTTTATTGTTCTTACTAATCATCATATCAACATTAATACGCGATATAATACGTTCTAATATTTTTTTAATATATCTAACACCACCCTTCCTATTATTCATATTCATATTCATATTCATATTATTCACATTCTTCACATTCTTCATATTATTCATATTATTCATATTTTGACTTGTATTATTACTATAATAATTTAATAATTGTCTTCCTCCAGAATACTTTTTATGTCTAGATACATTTTTCATTATCTTTCCTAAATTAGTTTTACATTTATTTTCATTGCTTTTAAATAAACTTCTTCCTCCATAACTTACTCTGCAACTACCGACACCGCTTGTAACTATTCTTTCTAATTGCTTATCAGATATAACAACTTTAATACTTTTATCATTATAAATATTTTTCATTATGCTAGGTAGTAAGAACTCTCTAGAAATTACTACTTTCTCCTTAACTGAATAAGAATTAAATTTAATTACTTCCATACGATCTAGTAATACTGGTGATATCTTAGTCTTATCATTAAAAGAAAAAACAAAGGTTGCTCTAGATAGATCAATTGCAATTCCATCCATATAATCATCCATGAAATGACTATTTTGTGTATAGTCTGTTAAATGTACTAATAAATTAACAATTTCATTACCCTTTTCTGTTTCGGATATTTTATCCAATTCATCAAAGTAAAATATAGGATTCATACATTGAGATTGTTTAAGACTCTGTATTATCTTACCGCATGCGCTACCTTCATATACATAATTACTACCAGCTAGCGTTGCCCTATCTTGAGCTCCCCCTAGAGAAATGAATATAAAAGGCAGTCCAAATATATGTGAAAGCCCATCTTGTATTAGGGTAGTTTTACCAGTACCTGGTTCTCCATATATTGCGAATACGCTGCCAAATGTTTTAGGGTTTGTTATCATTTTTCCTATAATTTCTATAATATGTTGTTTTGTTTTATCTTGACCATATATAACCGTGTCCAGATGCTTTTTCGAATCTAGTAAATATTGACCTGGATTAGCAATGATTTTTTCATCTAGATAAGAAGGGATTTTATATTTATTAAATGGTATTTCTAAAAATGTATCTAGCCATTGAGTCAATTTGAAATACTCATTATCACTTCGCAACATTGTTTCTAGAATCTGTAATTTATTCATTGCAATTTTCTTATGATATGTATCCAGATTAGAATTAAGTATTTTAAATACTTTTGGTACTTTAGTATCTGAAAGTGATGAAATAGAGATTAGACTATCTAGAATGATTAATCTTTGTTCATCATTTTGTTCAATAAAATATGTAATATGTTCCTTAATAGCTGTAAGAGATAGCTGTGGTTGATTATGTTTTAACTTATTATAGAATTCAGTTGCTTGTTCTTTTAAATGTTCTTTTACATGTTGTTCCAGAGTAGTATTATTTATATTATTTATATTATTTATATTTTTAATAAATTTTAATATATCCTTATCATATTTATTATTTAATATAGTATCTGGACAAGTAGTATCTGGACAAGTATCATTTTTATTAATACTTTTTAAATTGTAAGTATTAGTATTATGATTATTATTAATAGTATCATATAAATCTTCCAAATTGTTATCCATTTCTTCATAATGATCTTTCATATCAACAACTTTAGTTTCTACTTTACGAAGTCTTTTTTCTAAACGACTAATAATAATATCTGTCATTTTGAAATAATTACTATTTAATTATTATTACAGATTTCCTATAAAGTAATTTATTATATTTTCCTTACAAAATAAAAATTAATTTATTTTGAAATATATAATATTATTATTTTTATCTTTATTAATTTCTGTTATATCTCCTTCAATAAAACCCTTATTAGTTATATACCATTCCCACTCTCCATCATTTAGTAAAGATATATGGGGATAAACATCAATATATACATGCCTCTTCATATTTCCCTTTCTATTATTGTTAGTTAAAAACCATCTACCAATTTTGCCAGAGTATATAACAATATCATCACCATTAGTCAATATAGTTATTATATCCTTTAATATATTATTAGTATTAGGTATAGTATCTAGATACTGTTCTAGATAACTATCTAGAACATTATTTACTATAGTATTACTATCTATTTGAGTAGCCATAATGTAATGTGTAATGTGTAATGTGTAATGTGTAATATGTATTGTATAGTTTGGAATATTTCCTATAAATATAAAAAATCAATTTTTATAATAAAATAAATATCATCATAATACTCACACATAATCTTCAAATTCATCATAACTAAAAAATTGATAATTATATTGTTAAATAGATATAATAAATACAATTACTAAATATTACTATTTAAAAATATTATATATAATTAAATATTAATCTAATACCATTATAATATAATAATAGGTAGAAAGAATCATTACATATTACATATTACATATTACCTATTACCTAATACATAATATATAATAAAATGTCTTTACGTGATTCTGATACTAATTATGAGGTTGGTTTTATTAATGGTATTCAATTTGGAGTTTATAGTCCAGAGATAATATTGAAAAAATCAGTGGTTCATGTTAATGTTGATACTTTATATGATAGTAATGGTGAACCACGTATTAATGGTTTATTTGACCCTCGTATGGGATATATTGAACCACGACTAAAATGTAAAACTTGTGATCAAACATATATTAATTGTCCAGGGCATTTTGGTCATATTGAATTACCTAAACCTGTATTTAATTTACAATTTGAAGATTATATAGTTAAGATTTTGAAGTGTGTATGTATAAAATGTAGCCACCTTCTAATTAATAAGAATAGCCAAATAATCAAAAATATTATGGCATCTACTAAAGGAAATTATAAAGACCGATTTGAAAAGATATTTAAGATTGCTCAAAAAGTTAAAACTTGCGGTGCAATTGAAAAGAAAAGTGAAAAAAATGATAATCTATATGATAATGGAGGGTGTGGAGCAATTCAACCTAGTAAATATAATAGTAGCAATTTTAGAACTGAATATGTAATAGCAGCGGACTGGAAATATGAAAGCGGTGAAAATCCTATTAATATATCACAAGAACTAAATGCCGATATAATACTGTCTATCTTTAAACGTATTCCAGATGATGATGCCTATGTAATGGGTTTTAGTTCTAAATGGTGTATGCCTAGCTGGCTTATTATTACCGCTCTTCCTGTAGTCCCGCCTAGTGTTAGACCCAGTGTTAGGCAATATAATAGCCAGAGGAGCGAAGATGATTTAACAAATAAATATTATGATATTATTAAAAGTTGTCAAATGCTGCGTGATAAACTGGCGAAGAATGTTAATATTTCTCTAGACCAGATTAAACAATACAGTAATTTAGTACAATATAATGTGATAACACTATTTAATAATGATATTAAAGGTATTCCTCAGGCATTGACCCGCGGCGGCCGGCCTATGAAAACACTTCGTCAAAGGCTTTCTGGAAAGGAAGGGCGTATTAGAAATAATCTTATGGGTAAGCGTGTTGATTTCAGTGCGCGCAGTGTTATTTCACCAGATGCCAATTTGTCTATTGAGGAATTGGGAGTTCCTAAGAAAATCTGTATGAATTTAACATTTCCAGAAGTAGTAAATAAGCATAATATTAATAGATTATATCAATTAGTACGAAATGGAAATAAAATATATCCTGGTGCTAGGAGCATTAAACGTATTAGTGATGGCAAACAGCGGCTTATTTTGGAAGATAAGGATACATCTACAATAATTTTAAATCTAGGCGATACAGTAAATAGGCATTTAGTCAATGATGACATAGTTCTGTTTAATCGTCAGCCATCGCTCCATAGAATGAGTATGATGGCGCATAAAGTGCGTGTTATGGAAGGCAATACATTTAGATTAAATGTTGATGTTTGCAAACCATATAATGCTGATTTCGATAAACTGGTTGTTCTTAAACAAAACAACTTGTTGAGCATTACATCTATGTAATGCTTTTCTCTGTCGGAAACAGGAGGGCTTAAAAGGCTGAAACCTCCTAGTGCTTAAATTAATATTTAAGTGCGAAACACCTTGCAGCGGGAAACCCCTTAGAGCCTTAGCTACCACTCTTTATTGGAAACTTTAAAGAGGAACTCGGTTAATAGCCGAACCCAATGGTAATAATGTTAAGGATTGGGCAATCCGCAGTGAGACTACCTAATTCCGTTATAGTAGGATATGGTAGCCCTTCAACGACTGAACGGGTGTTGGTGAGTAGTGATAGTCTAACTAACTTGAACTTGCTTAAGATACAGTCTGGCTCCATATGAAAGTATGGAGGTTTCCTAAATTAGTAAAAACTAAAATTATAATAAATATTTTTAAAAATAAATATGAAAATATAAATAATTTTAAGTATTAAAACTGATTTGGGCGGAGATTCGACAAATTTCACCGGGAGATGAAATGAATTTGCACGTTCCTCAGAGTCTTCAGACTTCTGTGGAACTAAAATATTTGGCTTCAGTGTCAAAACATATTATAAGTCCTAGTACTAATGCGCCTATAATTGGGCCGGCACAGGACAACTTATTAGGATTATTTAAAATAACTGACGATAATGTATTCTTTACACATCAAGAAATAATGAATTTATTAGTTGGGGTACAAAAATTTACAGGTATATTGCCAGAACCAATTACTATTAGTAAAAAAAGTAATAGTGGTAATGATATTAAACTTATAAGATGGACTGGTAAACAGTTATATTCTGTTATCCTGCCTCCTATTACATATTATAATAAGATGTCATCTAAGAATCCTAATTTAAAAGATGTAATTATAGAAAATGGAATTTTAAAACAGGGTCAATTAGAAAAAACATGTTCTGTTGCTATTCTTCATTATATATGTAATGATTATGGTAATAAAGAAGCTACACGTTATCTTAATGATCTACAAAAAATAGTATCACGATATTTAATTAGAAGTGGATTTAGTGTAGGTATTAGTGATTTAATAGTTGATAAAGAAATTAGGAAACGTAATGAAGAAATAATTCTACAAAGTAAAAAAGATATTGTTGAATTAACTAAGAAAGTACATTTAAATATTCTTGAAGATATTACTGATGGTCTCGATATTTTATATGAAACTAAAATTAGAGCTATTAATAAAAATACATCAGATGGTATTAGAGATGATATTATGAAGAAATTACCATTGACTAATCGTATTAATTATATTGTAACTAGCGGTTCTAAAGGTGCCGCCATTAATATTATGCAAATGATGTGTCTTCTTGGAGAACAGGCAATAGATGGTAAGCGAGTACCTATGGGATTTGCCGATCGTACATTACCTCATTATCCACGATTTGAAAATGGTGCCGAAAGCCGCGGATTTATTAGCAGTAATTTTATTAATGGTCTCAATCCACAGGAATTCTTCTTCCATGCTATGGCAGGTAGAGAAGGTGTAATTGATACTGCTGTTAAGACGGCAACTTCTGGTTATCTTCAAAGAAAACTTGTTAAATCTATGGAAGATTTAAAGGTTGCTCATGATTTTTCAGTACGCGGAAGCAATAATGATATTGTACAGTTTTGCTATGGTTATGATGGATTTAATTCTACAGATTTAGAAAAACAAACTAGTAATTTTATTAAGATTGATATTGATAAATTGAATAAGAATTATTATATTGATATTACAGATAAATTTGAATATGTTGCAAAATCGGAAATTGATAAAATGAAGAAAATAGATGGATGGAAGAAAATAATACAAGAATATAATGAATATATTAAGAACAAAGTTGAAGATTTTCATAGAATCTATAGTAAATTTAACTTTAGTTCTAATAAAAAAATAGATGATGTAGTACTTTATTATCCCATTAATTTTAGCCGGCTTATTCTTACAACAACTAAACAATTTAATTTAGATGATGTAAATAAGTCCGATATTCACCCAATTGAAATCATAAAGGAAATTAAGGAATTGATTAAATATTGTAGTATAGATAATAGATATAATTTATCATGTGAAATATTAATTTGGGATAATCTGTCCCCTAAAATTCTTCTCCGTGATAAAAAGTTTAATCGTATCGCATTTATGCATGTTATTAACGCAATTAAAAGCCGCTTCAAATATTCTTTGGCAGAGGGAGGTGATATGGTTGGGCCACTTGCGGCTCAGAGTTTGGGGGAGCAATCGACACAAATGACACTGAACAGTGTTGATTGGGAAACTGAAATTGTAATTGCTAAGAATGGTGAATTGCTTTTACCTAAAATTGGTGAATTTATTGATGATTATTATGAAGCTTGTTTAGCAGATCCTGCTAGAGCATCCACAATCCAATATATAAAATGTCCTGGTAAGGATGACCAAATTTATATACCATTAGATGATGGTAATGACTGGCGAGCCTACTCTTGTGATGAGAATGGAAATGTAATGTGGACTAAATTAGAAGCAATTACAAGGCATCCTGTCGTAAATGAAGATGGTAGTGAAACTATTTTAGAAGTAGAATTGGAATGCGGCCGAACCGTAAAAGCTACAAAAGGTAGATCATTCTTGGTTTATGATGAAGCCAATAATATTATTATTGATAAAAATGGTAGTGATTTGAAAGAAGATGATTTAATACCTGTTTGTGAAGGATTGGAATTAGAAAATTCATATTTTAATGAAATTACACATTTGGATGTTAAAAAATATTTATTACCATCTGAATATATTTACCGGGATGAAGTTGATAAAGCTTTAACTGAAATGAATAGTGGTGATAGAAGATGGTTCTTTAGTGGTCAAGGAATCAAATTTACCGTTCCTTATAATAGAATTGATAGTTTTAAGGAAGCATTTATTGGAACTAGCAGAAGAGAAAGCATATTATTAAATATAAAAGAAGGATGTGTATATCCTAAAAATACTAGCAGTTGTAAATCTAATATTCCTTCCATGATACCACTCAATAATGATTTTGGTTATTTTATCGGTGCATATTTGGCAGATGGTATGGCTAATGAACTGCGTATTATAATTAGTAAAGGCGATAATGATTTCATAGCTCCTATTAAAACATTAATGGCTTCCTGGGATATTGGATATCGATTTGTTAATTCTGTTAAGAAAGAAGCTGATATTGAGAATGATAAAAAAGCCTGGGAATCAAATGATCATATATTTCAATCTACATTACTTGCTGATTTACTTGGAAAAGTATTTGGCAAAACTAGTAATGATAAGTTAATTCCTACTTGGATATTACAGACACCTAAAGAATTTCTTAAAGGTATAATATCTGGTTATTTTAGTGGGGATGGTTGTGTTGATAAAGATGGATCTATTAGTGCTAGTTCTATAGGAAAGCAAATGTTAGAAATAATAGGTTTAATATTGAATAGATTTAGTATAAGCTGGACTATTCATAAAACTAAACAGGATAGAAATAAATATCCAAATGCTAAAGAATATATTTATAATATTTCTATACCTCGAGAATATAATTTAAAATTTAGTGAAAATTTTAAATTTACTATACAATCTAAAGCTGAAAGATTATTAAAATATAATAATAAAGATTCGAAAACAAAAAAAAAGTTTTATAAACACTTCAAAAATGTATTGTTACGTAAAGTTAAAACAATTACTGAAGTATTGCCAACTGAGAAGGAGTATAATAAAACAAAAAAGAGATGGGTTTATGATTTAACTGTTGAAAAAACAAGAAATTTTGCCTCGAGTAGTCTATATGTTGTAAAAGATACTTTCCATCAAGCCGGGGTTGCTGAAAAGTCAGCGGTAACTCAAGGTACTGCTAGATTAACAGAATTATTAAGTAATACGAAATTGCCTAAGAATAGTTCCTGTGAAATTTTCCTAGATGAAGACCACAGGTATTCTCAGGAATTGGCGGAAAAGGTAGCTAATAATATTGAATTAACTACTATTCGTGATGTTTTATCGTCTACTGCTATATATTTGGAGCCTAATAATGATTATGGAAGTGTATTAGAAGAGGATCGGGAATTTTTAGAAATATATCGTACATTCAGTGAAATGGATAGTCAATCTACGCAAATACCTGATAATCCTTGGTTAATAAGGTTAGAGTTTGATAGGCGAAAGATCATTGATAAGAAAATTACTATGGAAGATATTAGTATTATTTTGAAGACAAATTATCCTCAAGCATCAATGATGTTTATGGATGATAATGCTGCTAAGTTAGTATTTCGATTACGTCTTACATTTCAATCAAACCTTAATAAGGCAAATGATGATATTCTTTTCCTCGAAGAGAAAATTAATGAGATTAGTGATATTGTAATTAAAGGTGTAGATGGTATTAATTATGTCCATCTTATTACTGATAAAGATAAATTAGCACAAATTGTTGTAAAAGAAAATGGCTCATTTGTAGAAAAGAAAGAGTATAAAATGAGTACAGGTGGATCAAATCTATTTGATATATTGATACGTAAAGGTGTTGATAGTACTAGAACATATAGTATTGATCCAAATGAAATGTACTCTATATTTGGTATTGAGGCAGCCCGCTTTCAAATTAAGTATGAATTGAATAATGTATTACTTGCAAGTGATATTAAATTGAGCCCTAGACACTTAGACTTGCTCTGTGATAAAATGTGTCAACATGGAGATATTATGTCTGTAAGCAGGCACGGTATTAAGAATGAAAATATAGGTCCACTAGCAAAGGCCAGTTTTGAGCAAACTACCGATCAATTATTAGAGGCCAGTTTATTTGGAGCATTTGATAATATTAAAGGTGTTTCTAGTAATATTATGGTAGGTCAAATACCTACTTGCGGAACTGGTGATAGTACAGTATTATTGGATGAAGATTTATTGAATACGCAGGAAGATCTAATTCCGGAAGAAGAAGTTAATATTGAAGAATATTTTAAGACTTCGGAATATTGTGAAGGTGTTGATATTAAATTAAGTTTAGGTGATATTAATCCGAATGATGGTGAATATGACGACTATCCAGATGTCTTTGTCGAATGAGATATCCCTCCTCCCTCCTTCCCTCCTTTTTAATTTATAAAAAATATTAACTATTTTTATAATTATTATAATAATTATTAATTTTTTTATGTTTTCTAATTTTGTAATATAAAACTATCTATAAGTATATATCTAGAAATCATAGAAATGTTAATAATAGATAATCGAGAAGGTAAATTAATAGAGCTCATAAAAGCAACTTCAGGTTTTATAATTCCTTATGAATTAAAAAGTTTGCAAGTAGGTGATATAATTATTTCAAATGATAGTCATCCAGATAAGAGTATTATAATAGAAAGGAAATGTATTGCGGATATGTTGGCAAGTATTAAAGATGGTCGTTATAAGGAGCAAAAGATTCGCCTACAGGCAGAAGTTTCTCAAAATCCTAACAATACAATTATTTGTTATTTAGTAGAAGGTACTGTACAAGAAGTTAGATATCCAAATGAGAAGAAAGTATTTCATGGAAGTCTAGTGAGTTCAATATTCCGTGATAAGATACCATTAATCAGAACTACATCACTTAATGAAACTTTAGAAATGATTATTAGAATACATGAACGTATGAGCAAAGATATTACTGATTTTTTTAGACCTAATCATACACCTACACCTACAGCTACAACTATACCTACAAATATACCTGTCGAGCAACAAGAAACACAACTAGATATACAAACAGGTTCACAAGGAGTTCAACCTTTAGAACTGCAAATAAATATTCAGAATGGCACAGATAATACATATTTAAATACAATAAAAAAATGTAAAAAGGAAAATTTAAATCCTAAAATCTGGAATCAGATATGTCTTACAAATATACCAGGAGTTAGTACAAATATTGCTATTAAGATTACAGAAACATTTCCATCTATTAAAAACCTTTTAGCCGAATATGGTAAGTGTGAGACAGATGAAAAACGAATATTATTAATTTCTGAAATATGTTTAGTTGATAATGGTAAAACAAAGCGTCGTATTGGAGAAGTTGTTAGTAAACGTATAATGGAATATTTATATGAAGAACCAAGTTTATAATTGTTTATTTTTTGGAAATTTTTGGTAATTTTGGAAATTTCAAACAAAAATTGAATTTCGTAATATTTAATAATTATATTACTATATTATTGAAAACAATAATTTTCAGAATGGCTTCAGTTTCTAATGTGTTTAACCCGGTAGTGTGCTTTGAGTCTTTTAAGACTTGCAATCCTCTTCTAGTTCCACGCGAATTTAAAGATATAGAGAATGCTTTGGAAGGTAATCACGGTTTCCTTTTGGAAGTTGGACAGTCATGTACCGGCACCTCTATTCAAAAAGGCCCCTCTGCTGATGTGATTCATTTAACCCTTGAAGGCGAAGTATATCTTGTCTACGCGGATAAATTCGAACCGAATAAAAAGTCTCCGATTGTCCCGCCCTTGAAAGAACCGCGTCGCTGTGGTGAAGCCCCTAAAATAGGCTACAAGACTGCAAGTGATCAATGGCTTAATAAATTAGGCCTTACAACAAGAAGTCTTGGACTCGATGGAACGAATTCGTCATTTTGGTTTGGAAACGAATTTGAAGTTCTCTGTTTGGAGAACAATAATCGTTATTCGGTCTATCAGATCTCTGGCGGTGGATTAAAGAAACCAATTAAAGTTTTTGCAACCCACTTCTCGCCTCCATCTTTGACAGTTGACGTCATGACGTTTACACCGCAAAAAAATGGCAAGTGGCTTACCTACGTTCTATCAAAAGGAGCACGTGAAGGTTCAATTGCTAAAGGCTGTGACTTTCCTCGTTCATATGCAACAACAGGTGGACAGACAGGAACTGCAAGTGCTAAGTCACAAATGGAAGCGGAAAAATCCGAAGAACAAGGCGAACTTGCAAATAGTTGTAAGCTAATTCATACTGCTCCCATGCCTCCTATTTCAAATTATGTTAGGGACTCTCGGTATGGTGAAATGACAATGACTAATGAAGATGGTGATTCTGTCATCATTGGCTTTGAGCGGCTCCAATTTAATGAAAGCAAAATTGAAGTTTCGGTTTCAACAGTACATGGCGTGCCTGTTTCTTACTCAAATCACACTGATGTAGGAGAGATTGAAGGCGGACAGTTTGTTGATCCAGAATGGTTTTGTGGTTTAGAGCCAAAGTATCCTTTACGTGAAGGTATGAACGGCGATGACCTTTATGGTGTAGCTTTTCCCGATCATCAACGCAATGTGCGCGACGGCCTTCGTTATTTGGAACAGAATCTAGACGAGATCTATAGCAAGATGCCCGAATTAGTCCAGGCCCTCTTTTCTGCTACGGATTAAACTCTTCGTTTTCAATATATCTTATGTTGAATAATTAGTTTTGTAAATGTTTTTGTAATATGTAATATGTAATATGTAATATGTAATTTGTATTTTCTAAAAATAATTTTTTTTATATTTTTAAAATACATCATCTCTATATTTTTCATAAATAATAAGCTTGTCTAGAATATATTGACAGTTCTTTCTATTTATTGTTTTACAAAATATATAATCATTTATAATTTTCAAATACTCAACAATAATTTTCTTAGTTTTATCATCTATATTAAGAAATGGAAATAAAGAATTATATTTAGTATCATCATTATTATTATTTCCATTCACATTTCCACTTGTCATATTATTCTTACCTATATATTTTCCTTCAATTCTATTTTTAATATTTGCTATAAAATCTTGATTATATCCTTTTTTTAAATTTATATCTAGCTTTTCAAAAAATAATAATAATTTTATAAATATCATTCCCAGACATAATAAATCATATTTTTGCGATATTGCCAAATAATCAGAATCACCTAATTCATCTATAATATTATCAGTAATTTCTATTGGTGTATAATTATTAGTATTACAATTATTAAATTTATAAAATACATCATCTTTAGATATTTGTGGTCCTGTAAAATTCATTCTATTTCCGCATCCTAAACCAAAGTCAGTAAATTTAACTTTTATCTCACCTGGTTGTTCATAAGTTGATATTAGTATGGAATTATTATTTATATTTTGATGTGCTATATTTGTTTGATGTATTTTTGCCATGCCATGTAAAATAGTTTTAATAAGATGAAAAATAATTTTATAATATTCACCATGTTTCAATTGTGATAAATATTTTATTAAATGTTGTAGACTATAACCATTAAATACAGGAAATACTGTAAATACTTCATTATTGACAATCTTGTGTTCTAGACAAGTATTTACATGTTCTTTAGTAGTTTTATTTGATGATAAATATTTAAGAATATTTAGTTCAAATTCGATTTGCTTAGTTTGATTATTTATATCAGCTTGACCAGATTGACCAGATTGACCAGATTGATCAGATTGACTATTATTTAGAATAATTTTTTTACATATATATCTTTTATTACTATTATTATTATTATTACTATTATTAGTAGCATTATTATCATTAGCTAGATATAAACTACCCTGTATTCCTTCACCCAAGTATTTGACAATATTATATTTTCTAGATACATTATTGTTAAAAATATTGTTTATAGTACCAATATCAGAATTATCATATCCATTAATATTTTTTATGACACCTATACTACCTATACTACCTATATTACCTATATTACCTATATTACCATTTGGATTTGTTGTTAATATTCTATTTATATTTAATAATTGCGCATTTGGTAGAGATAAGTTTTTGAGTGTTCTACCTCTCATTTATATTTATATTATTTCTATTATTTTTAATATTCCTATTAAATACATAGATAAATATTAAAAATACTTAATAAAAATATAAAAAACAATAAAATAATAAAACAATAAAATAACAATATAATCACTAATCAATATAATTAATTTATATGTAAGGTTTGCTAAATGGTTCTTCCTGATAATTAAATTTAGGTAACATACTGCCTACATTTGTCAAACTTACATCTGATTCCTTATCTGCAATATCACCATCAGGGTTTAATTCCAAAACATTAAGTGGAAGACCTCTATCAACTAATCCTGTTAATTTGCGAACATTTGGAAGTTTACGACAGACGCCAGGATATTTTTGAGGTACGTCCCAATTTACAGGTGGAACATAAGTATATCCAGGCATCCATTTTTTAGCTTGTGTATATTCTCTGACAACAATATTACCAGCTTGATCTGTATCAATATCATTATAGTCTGCACATTTTTTTGTTGTACTTCCGTCTGCATTTGTTGGTGTAGTAGCATAATCCATATAATCACTTGGTTTTTTATAAAAGTGTGGACTCCATTTACCTTTATTATAAGAATCCATGTTTTGTAACCATTGATTACCTATTGAACCCTGCGCTTTATCATCATAATAACTATGATCATTTCTCCATAAATTTCTAAAAGGTTTCATAGTATCTTCAAAATCCATATTATCATTATTAAAACTACTATTCCATTTGCCACCATAAGGTCCCATACTACCAAAACCACCATATGTTCTATGTGTACTAGTTGGGCTAGTTGATCCGCTTTGTCCTCCACCAATAATAACTTGAGGTTTAAATACACTTGTTATATCATTTTCACTATCATTATGATTAGTTGGAAGAGTTGTTGTAACATCATCAAACATAGATTTGCCAAGTAAATTATTAATATGGTTAATACCTTCATCACTTGTTTTATTTGATAATTCAGCTTCTTCTATGGATTGAGTATATTTTGTAGGCATATTTACTTCTTCACTATCTTCAAAATATTCTTCCTCTTCTTCTGAATTAATTACAAGTATATCTTTATTTGTATTTTTCCGTTTTTTAATAGAATTATTATTACCACTAAACCCTTCTTTAACAACATCAATCTGTATATAATTATATGAAGCTCTTACAATAGCCATTAATGAAATACCTAATAAAACATATTCAGCTAGATTCATTTTATTATTTAATTCATTATAAAATACTAATAATACAACAATTATTAACATAAAAGCAAGATACATTTTTAATTTAATATGTAATTAATATATTATTGATATATTATTGATATATTATTAATATATTATTGTATATGGTTATAATTTATTATGATTTAATATATTCACACATATTTTTTTCTATGTTGAATCAAATAAAAAATAAAAACGTATATATGTTAAACCTATAAATTATTATCCTACAAATTATTATCTATCTATATTATAAAACTGAATATAAATATAATTGTAAGTAATAAGTATTAAATAATAAGTAATTAGTATTAAATAATAAGTAATTAGTATTAAATATAAAAATGTTAAATACTGCTGGTGTAATTGTAATTATAATTATGTTAATATATCTAATATATTCATTGCATGGTAATTCATTAGATAGTTTTATAGTATTTATAGATGATGTAGTAATACCTAATAGTTGTTATAATTATTTAGTTACTAATGGTAAAAACTATTTTCTTTTAAATACAAAAAAAATACTTGATGGTGTAACAAATCCCTTATCATTCAATAATAAAAATGATGCTTTAGAATATTTAAAAAATGCAAAATGTCCTGTTAATATACCATTTGTTGATTTAGTAATGAGAAAAAAACTTGAAGATCCTACAGTATCATTTCAGCGTGAATGTAATACTAAAATATCACCTAATTTATTTGATCTAGATACATGTAGTACTTATGGTAGTAATAATGATACATTATCTGGTAAATATTTGGCAAAACTTAATAAAATTGAAAATGACAAAAAACAATATAGTAATTATGATTTAGAAAGCTGTATGATTAATAAAGCTACTACTGAAGATCCTGGACTTGAAGATACACAATTTACAGATTATTTTGCAAAATATTTTGATAGATTGAATTCTAATATTGATGAACAATATTTATATATATCTGGACGTTAATTTATTTTATTTTAATTTCAAAAGCATCATTATATGTTAATCCTTGTAATATACTACCTAAACATATTCCTAGTAATAAAGCAAATATATTTCCATACCCATACAACATTATTATAGGTATTAGTAATATAAATAATACTAAAAATATAATCCAATGATGTATATGGTACATATTTGACATAATTTTTATAATTACAGAATTAAATATTAAAGGTTTTCTTTTTTCACCTGTATGCATAATACAGAAAAATATATAACCTATTAAAAAACCTAATATTACATATAAATTCATTTTTTATATTTTTATAGTTTTATAATTTATCGTAGTATATTAAATATTATATTATATATATATATATTTATGTTATACTTTAAATGGAAATAATTTTTCCCTATTCATTTTACATATTTTACCTTGTGAAAGAACTTTATATGTATAATAATTTACGATTAGATATACAAATCCAAAGAAGAAAGCAAATATACCACTAAATATACGAGTTGTCATTTCCTGATCAGCATTACAATTTAGTGATACAGAGAGGCCTAGAAAATTTAATGTAAGAACTACTACTAGAAATCCATATTTTAAAAAGAGAATAGCAAAGTCTGTCATTTGATCTTGCCAAGTAACTGCATTTGGATTAGATGCTGATGGCGAAACACTTAATAAATCAATTATATCAGAATATTGTGTTGCGGATGATTTTGATGTGGATTCTTGAATATTTAATACTGGATCATTTACATTATAAAATTTAGATTTCTGTTTACTTTTAGTAGAGTTATTTGATTTAGATGAATTACTTTGTTTTTTTTTTGATGTCATTCTAATATAGGTATCTATATATGTATCTATATATATCTATTAGAATAATAATACAAAATAAAATATTACTAAAAACAAAATAAAAATCTTAAATAAATAAAACTATAAATATAAATAAAACTATTAATATATCTAAAAATGTATTTGTTTTTTAATTTGATGTCATAGTACCAACAATACCACCCATAATTTTTAATATATCATAATTAACTGCAAATACATATATATTATAATTATAAGTTGTTCCTAAATTATATGAGCCAGTAGTATTAATTGGTGTTAAAGTCATCAATATATCTTTATTAGTAATTGAGGACATATTTACAGCACCAATAGGTTGTAAGCTTGTATTATCTAATGAAAATGAATATGTATAGATACCTTCTTCGGGAATATTATTATTATTATTGAAGTTTTCCATAATGTTATAAAATATAGAATCCTTGCCGCTAATACGTGTTCTAGAGCTCGAAGGTAAATCATTATTAGGTACATCACCTTGTGTAATTTCCTGTGACTGTAATCTAACTACAGCAGCCTTTAATAAATTTCTATTTTTATAGTTTTCAATATTGCCAGAATTTATTGTTAATGGAGCACCATATTGATTTGCATAACCTAAGGAATACGGGGGGATATCATTTGAACTCCAATTTGTAAAATTTGACCAATCATTAAGATTTTCCAAATCTGACCTACGTATCATAAATATTAATTGTGTTACAGGTTTATTAATATTTTTCAAATCAATAGATATACTAGCTCCAGGAGCCTGAACTATATTTGTAATAACTTGTAATTGAGTAATCAAATAATCATGAGATGTTAAAGCAAAACGCTTTCTTTCTTCATTATCTAGAAATATATTATTAATTTCAAGACGGGGATTAATTATTAAACTATTTTGATCTGGTACAACAGGAATTAGAAATTTGCCTATATAGTGTTCAGGCAAGCTAGGCTTAATACGATAACCAGTATTATAAAAGTCATTGACTGTATATAATTCTCTTAAACGTCTAAATGTAAAATTAAGATAAATAATAGTTTTTTGTATTGAAATAATTGGAAAGCTCATTGAAGAAAATTTATTAAACCAGAATATAAGTGGTAGATATAATTTACGATTCACAATAGATGGTGCGGGAACAATATTACCACCTGGATATTGACCGCAATTACCAGGAGCATTCGCAGGATCATACATTTCAGGAACATTGCCAATCATTTTATAATATCCTTTCTTCTTACCTTCATCATAATAGAGTTCACTATGTGCATGAAACCATTCGGAATAATGTTTATCTACAGTTTGATTTGTATCTATCTGAAGACTTACATCTTTAACAATATATTCACCTATACGTTTAATCCATTGAAACTGATATTTAGAATTTGAAAAAATATCTGGAAGTTCCATAGTTAAATACATATCGCGAATAGCATCACCGTCACGAGGTATTTGAAAAGTAATTTTTATTTCATCATCCCATGATAGAGCATTTGAATTAGCAAGAATAGGTTGATTAGTTATAAATTGTGTAGAAAAATTAGTATATTTTTTATAGACAGATTTAAAATGTGTTATTTGGGGATTGAGAGTTAAGAAGGCCATACGGTCGGTATTCCCATATTCGAGTTGTATAAGAGCACCTACTGTCATTTTTGTTTCTAGATACTTAAATTATTTGTAATTCTAGATACTTAAATTATTTATAATTCTAGATCTACTCTATATATATTTAATAATGATTTCTTTTTATGTATATTTATCTTAGTAATCTAAAATATAATAATCTAATAATAATCTAATAATAATCTAAAATATAATAATCTAATAATAATCTAATAATAATCTAATAATAATCTAATAATAATCTAATAATAATCTAATAATAATCTAATAATAATCTAATAATAATCTAATAATAATCTAA
>Ga0114966_10002111_pt1 | contig 17895 bp, 12 predicted proteins | sample M_130207_XF_Meta_FD_87029 | JGI IMG/M metagenome (GOLD analysis project Ga0114966, IMG submission 87029) | Freshwater microbial communities from Lake Montjoie, Canada to study carbon cycling - M_130207_XF_MetaG | ecosystem: Environmental > Aquatic > Freshwater > Lake | place: Lake Montjoie...
ACAGCAAGCTCTGCGGCAGTAATTGAAAATCTTGATTGGGCGCATCGGCTAAAACGATGCCGCCACCGACTTTTGACCAGAATCGCCGAATCTCCCGCAAAAAAAACCCATTCCTCAAGGACTGCGGGGTATCCATCTGCCAGACAATGCCACGACAGCAGGATAAGCCAACTGTTAATTTATAGCATAAATTTATTAAAGTTAGTCATCGATGATCCTGCCACCGATTAAGTAGTAACCTATAAATCAGCGCGCCGATTCTCCGCGCAACCAGACGTCGGCTACTTCTGGCCGAACGGCCGAACCATCCCAGTCAAAGGCAACTAAATCCGCTGGCTGGCCAACCGCCAATACTCCCCTACACCCGACGAAGCGGCCAGGCGCGGAAGTCATCAGCGCAACGGCCTGACCCAAGCTCAATCCGACTTGATTTACCAACACGGGAATCGCCGCGGTCATCGGCAAAGCCGCGCCAGCAAGGTAATTACCCGTGTCATCATCGATCGCAAGAAAACCATCATCGCGCAGCTCGACCTTGCCACCGATGGGGGTCTGATACTTGCCCGCGGGCAACCCACCTAAAGTGACGGCATCCGAGACGACCAGCGAACGCGCCAGCCCCTTAGCCCGGAGCATCACTTTTAATTGCGCAGGGGTGAGGTGATGCCCGTCGGCGATGAACATCGCGGTTAGGCGATCGTCCGCCAGCTGCGGCCAAAGATGGTTATGACGACGATTCATCGTCGCATGCGAACCATTGCCCAAGTGCGTCGAAAGGGTCGCACCCGCGTCGACCGCAGCGGCGATCTGAGCGGCATCCGCCGAAGTATGACCCAGCGAGACGGTGACACCGGCCTTCACCAGATGACGGACGTAGGCGGCGCTCTCGGGCCAATGCGGTGAGAGCGTGACGATCTTCACCAGCCCGCCAGCCGCCTGTTGCCAGCGGTCAAACTCGGCGACCGAAGGCGCCCTCACGTCGGCCGCGGGGTGCGCGCCGCGAGGGCCGTCCTCAGAGGCGATATGCGGGCCTTCGACATGAATGCCGGCGACCATCGCGGCGACGTCAGGATACTGCGCACACGCCTCACGGATAGCCTTCAGGGCCTCGATAAGGCGGGCCTCCGGCGCGGTGATGAGTGTCGGCAGGAAGGTCGTGACGCCCACCTTGAGCATCGCCTGGCAAAGGGCTCGCACCGTCGCGACGTCGAGCGTGAGCCCGTTAAGATCATGGCCAGCATAGCCATTAACCTGCAGGTCAATGAAGCCCGCGCTCAGCCACTGCTTCTCACCATGCTCCAGGAAATCAATCGCCTTGATCAGGTCGCCTTCGGTCGTGATCGCGATGCCCCTGCCCGTCGAAGAATCGCGGCCGAGTATGCGCTGGGACGAGGCGGACGACATAGCCTAGCGGGAAAGCTCCGACGCGGCGGCCACGTCGATATAAAGCGTACAGTCAGCGTGCTGCTGGACAATGGAAGCGGGACAGGTCGGCGTCACCGGGCCTTCGACCGTCGCCTTGACCGCGGCGGCCTTACGCTTGTCCGGCACCGAAAGGATGATGACTTGGCTGCGCATGATCTCGCGGATCGACATCGAAATCGCCTGCTTCGGCACATCGGACATGGCCGGGAACCAGCCTTCGCCGAATTGTTGGGCCCGGCAGGCGACATCCAGGTCAACTACGATATACGGGTCGCGTACTTCGAAATCGGCCGGCGGATCATTGAAAGCCAGGTGGGAGTTCTCTCCGATGCCGGCAAAACAAAGATCAATCTGACGTCCTGAAATTAACGTACTTAGCCGCGCTAATTCCGCCTCAAGGTCGGTGGCATCGCCGTTGACCGCAATAAATTCTGGGGCGACCGGCAAATGGGCGATGAAACGTTCCCGTAAATACTTCCGGAAACTCGCTCCATGCGTCTCGGCCAAGCCGACATACTCATCCAAATGGAAAACCGTCACCCGCGCCCAATCGATACCCGGCTCAAGTATCAGCCCTTTCAGCGTTTCGAACTGACTGGCTCCCGTGGCCACGATGATATTGGCCCGGCTTTTTTGACTGAGAACTTTACGTAACACTTCCGCTCCATGATGTGAAGCTGACTTACCCATGGCGACGGGGTCTTTAAAATGAAGGATTTTCATGGGGTATGAACGACCTCCACCCTGTCAAAAGGAACACTTCAAGCAAGCGCCGAACTGTCTCCTTTTGGAGAGTTATTGCGTATTTAAACTGCGTTCTAAATTTCGCTCTAAAGACTGCGACGAGGGCCCTGGGCTTAGCCGACCAGGTTCAAGCCGCGCATCGTCCCGGTTGACGAGGCGAACTTATCGACGTCGATACCCATGCGCTGAAGCATGGAAACGAAGAGGTTCGGAAGCGGATAATTTCGCTCCATGTCGAAGGCGAGATTCTGTCCGTGGTTAAAGCCCCCGCCCATCAGGAGAGTCGGCAGATTAGTCGTCACGTGCGTACTGGCGTTACCCAGATTGCTGCCGTAAAGAACCATGGTGCGATCCAGTAAAGGAGCACCGTCTTCTTTGGCGACCTTGAGGTCGGCCATGAGCTTGGCAAGGAGTTGCATGTGCATGCTGTCGATCTGCTTGAGCTGACTCAGCTTCTTGTCGGATTTGCCGTGGTGAGAAAGGCTGTGATACCCGTCGGTGGTGGTATGGACGTGATCCAAATCGAGGGCTGGCGTATTGACGCTATCGAGCATCAAAGTCACCGCGCGCGATGAATCCGTCTCGAAGCAGATGCGTGCCATGTCATACATCACCCGGACTTTATCCATGTATTCCTTGGGGCTGCTCGGATCGAGCGGCGAGGAGGATGTGGCGACCGGCCGCGGTTTCGTTTCCCATTCCTTAGACATCTGCATCCGTTGTTCGAGCTCACGGACGCTGGTAAAATATTGGTCAAGACGGTCGCGATCTTGGGCCCCCATCGTGCGGCGCAGTTCACCCGCCTGGCCGCCGACCGCATCCAGGATGCTCTGCCCGAGCACGAGTCGCCGCTCTTGCGCCGCGATTTCCGTTGCCGAACCACCCATAAACATCTTCCGGAAGACTTCCGAAGCCTTTTCTTCGGTCGGGATCATCACGCCGCCCGCCGTCCAGGAAAGGCTCCGCGAACCGCGCGAACAGTTCACACCCAAGGTCATGGAAGGATAACGCGTGAGGTGACCGATCCGTTCAGCCATGAATTGATCGAGCGATATCGTGTTGCGGAAGCCCCCGCTACTGGGGTGCGGCGCCGCGGTCAGGAAACAATTATCCGCGGGGTGGCCGCCATCGACGTCGGGGTGCGAAACTCCGGAAAATACCGTGAAGTCCTTACGGTGCTGTTTCAGCAGTTCGAGGTACGGGGAAGCTTTGTAATCCGCCCCCTTCCCTTGCGGGAAAAAGAACTCCGGAACCAAGCCGAGATTATTACAAATACCAAGCATGCGCCGAGGCTTGACCGCCGACGGAGCAGCAGCCGCAAAGGCGGGGGTCATCGATTCCAAAAGCGGCAACGCCAGCAAGACGCCGGTACCAGCCAGAAAACGACGCCGGGAGACGGCACGCTTAAAGGCGACGAAGGGCGCTTGCGCAGGATTAAAGGGTGATGGGGTAGCCATGGAGATAGAATTATTTATTAAGGAAAAGGTCGCTGGTCACAAGCCCGCGCACCAACGAACGGACGCCAAAGTGCGTCGAGGCGGTGGCATCAAGAAGGGCTTCGACCTTGGCTCGGTCGCCAAAGGAAACGGCAGCACCGGTGGCATAGACTGTAAATTGGCCGACCATATTTCGGGCAAGCTGACGGTCGTCCTTCGCGACGAGTTTCTTGAAATCACGGATGTCCGTGAATTTCTTCCCATCAAGCTGACCGTATGACTCAACCGCCAAGGCATTATGAAAGGCGAATTTTTGGCCGTTTTTACCGATTCCGACTTCTGGCGTCTTTCCATCCAACGCCCGATAGGTGGTCCGGAAGCCGCCCATCACGTCAAAATTCTCTAACGCGAAACCCGGCGGATCAATTTTGGTATGGCAGGCAGAACAAGACTCCAGCGTTCGGTGCTTATCAAGCTGCTGGCGGATAGTGACAGCTCCGCGCGTATCAGGCTCGACCGCCGGGACGCTCGCGGGCGGCGGTGCTGGCTTACGGCCGAGGATGCGCTCCATGATCCAGGCTCCGCGGATGACCGGTGAAGTCGTGGTGCCATTGGCGGTGACCTTAAGGACGGCCGCCTGCGTCATGAAACCGCCGCGCACACTATCCTTTGGTAAGGTAACCTTACGCAACTTGGCCCCCATCACGGGCGGCAATTGATAAAGGTTAGCCAAGCGTTCGTTAACGAAGACGAAATTGGCATCGACGACGTTCCTGATGGGAAGATTGCCGCGCAGGAGTTCAGCGAAGGTTTCGTGGCTTTCATCCCGGGCCGATTCCAAGAGATGGTCGTCTAAATAATAATCAGGATAGAGATTGGAATCAGGATCATTGGACCCCGCTTTACGCAGATCCAACCAGTAATCCGTAAATGTATCGACGAAACGACGACTGCGCTCATCCGCCAAAAGTCGGTCAGCTTGGGCGAGTAAAATCTCCGGTTGATGCAGTTTCTTAGCCGCGGCCAGCTTGCGCAGTTCTTCGTCGGGCGGAGAATTCCAGAGGAAAAAGGCGAGCCGCGAAGCCAAGGCGAAATCATCCAGCCGCCCTGGTTTCTCTTCCAAATAAAGAAAGGTCGGCGAACAAAGGACGGCGGTGTAACCTGCGAACATCGCCTCCGTAAAACTACTGCCGGTCTTCATCGCCTCCAAGATGACGGGAAGGAAGCGCACTTCTTCATCCGAACTTAACGGACGGCGACAAGCCTGCTGTACGAAACGACGGAGTAGACGTTCAGCATCCTTCGGAGCGTCCGTCGTCTTAACGTCAAAAGTCAGCGCAGTCCCGGGCGCACGCACGACGGGTAGATGATCAAAGAGGGCGACGTAAGGAGCGGACGGCCAGGCTGGTGCCAAAGGCCCTTCGACTTCGATCCAGCGCATGACCATCCCGGGCTGTCCCTCGGGCGTGGCCAAGGGATTTTGGGCCCGACTCGCGCCCGGACGGGAGCGGAAAAAACGGCTGGTGTCGATTTGGATGCTTTCGCCGGCCTTAAGCGAAACGTCCAATTCGTTCACGGTGGGGTCCGGATTGAAATCCACATTACCGATTCGTCTAAGGATACGTGGGGAAGTCAGAGCGTAGACCGTGACGGGTTCCGGACGATGGCCTTTGGAAATATTGTCGAGATCAGGCACCCACCAGCGAACCGTCCCCTTGGCCGAAGGCAGGCTGGGGCCGACCCAGACGGTTTGTCCGCAAAGTTTGACCCGGTAGCGGCCAGACACCGGCGCCCGGAAGGAACTAAAGTTCGGCTCCACCGGTTCATAAGAACCATGCACGACCCCCACGCCTTCTTCATCCCGTACTTTTTTATTAGACTTACTGGCGGTCAACGGTGCGTCGCCCCGTCGGACCTCCGGTTGTCCGGCGAAACCGAGCGTCGGGAACGTCGCTCGCTCGGGTGACTGATTGAACTCCGAAAATTTCATCTTGCCGGTATAGCTACCCTGCTGCCGGGCATAATAACGGTGCGGCGAATCGTCCGGCTTCTCGACGGAAGAAATGAAGGCCGATTTAAGGGCTTCTTCCGCGGCGGTCATATAACGAGCGAGTTGCACGTGCGAAACATCCAGCGCCTGGCCGGATTTATTAAAACGATAAGCCTCCGAGTCTTCCGGCAGAATCTCTTTCACGTCGAGCCACGGCGCCTGCAACAGATCGCGCAGGGCATTCTCATATTCGAACCGGTTCATACGCCGCTCGACCGCCCGGCCTTGGGCCGCTACTCGGGCGATTTCGAATTCGCTCAACGAATTGGAAAGCGCCCCGAGATACCCGACGAGCTGACCAGCATCGGGACGGGCCTTCTTCTTAGGCGGCATCTCACCGTTAGCCGTCCGATCGTAAATCTTCACCCAAGCGTCGAAAGTTTTGGGCTGAGTGAGGTCGGCGCCCAGCGAGGTCAGATCGAGTCCGCCCTTCTTGGTCTCGCCATCATGGCACTCCACGCAGTTCTTCTCCAGAAACGGGGCCACACCCGCCCACGGGCAAAGCGGCAGAAGCATCAGGAGATAAGTGACTTTCCGAAATTTCATATCGTAGAATTAAGACAGCGAGGTTTGCCGATGGTTGCGAACGATAACCAAAGAAATTAGGCGGTTTTCCTAAGGATTAGTCATCAAGTTAAAGTTATTGAGATACGCCTTGGGCCACCCTGCCTCATGGGCATGCTTTCCGTCATCCGCTCTGCCGCCCTGCTGGGAGTCGATGCCGTCCCCGTCGAGGTCGAGGTCAACACGGGCGAGCTCGGCGAATACGGCCTTTGGCTGGTTGGGCTGCCGGATGCCGCCGTCAAAGAGTCCGAGGAACGCGTGATGTCCGCCATGCAGAACTGCGGCCTCCGGATACCGGAGACCCGGACGACGGTCAACCTGGCTCCTGGAGATCTGCGCAAAGAAGGTGCAATGTACGACCTTCCCATCGCGTTGGGCATCGTCGCCTCGACCGGTCAGCTGGAAAAAACCCGGCTGCAGCGCTACCTAATTGCCGGCGAACTCGGCCTCAGCGGCCGCACCCGCACGGTGCGCGGCGGCGTGGCCATCGCCGTGCTCGCCAAGAAATTAGGCCTACAGGGTGTGCTATTGCCGCGCGAGTCAGCCGAGGAAGCGGCGCTCGTGAACGGCATCGAAGCCGTGGCGGTCGATTCGCTGGACGGAGCAGTTCGTTTCCTCAGCGGCGACCCTAAGTTCGGACCGCTACCCGCCGGCACTAATCCCTTTCGCCGACCCCCCACCGCCGGCCAACCAGATTTCACCGAAGTGAAAGGCCAAGCTGGCGTGCGACGCGCGGTCGAGGTGGCCGCAGCCGGTGGGCATAACATTCTTATCATCGGGCCGCCTGGCTCGGGTAAATCGCTCATCGCGAAACGGATTCCCTCTATCCTACCCGAACCTGATCCGGAAGAATTTTTAGAGATCCTCAGCGTCCATTCGGCTGCCGGCGCTTCGCTTTCTGACCCGACCCGCCATTGGCAAAGGCCCTTTCGCGCCCCGCATCATACCATCAGCGATATCGGCCTGATTGGTGGCGGCAGTATTCCTGGACCCGGCGAGGTCTCATTGGCCCATCACGGCGTCCTCTTCCTCGACGAGCTACCTGAATTCCGCCGTTCGGCACTGGAAGTCTTACGTCAACCTTTGGAAGACGGCTACGTCACCGTCTCTCGGGCGGCGGCCAAAATCACCCTACCCTCCCGCTTGATGCTGGTGGCGGCGATGAACCCCTGCCCCTGCGGCCATCTCGGCGATAAGCAACGTGAGTGCCGTTGCTCGCCGCAACAAATCAGAAAATATCGCGCCAAGATTTCCGGCCCGTTGCTTGATCGCATCGATATCCAGATCGAAGCACCCGCGCTCAGTTTGGACGAACTGCGCACCGCTCAACTGGGAGAATCTTCCGAACTAATTCGGGTTCGGATCGAGACGGCGCGCGCGATTCAACGGCAACGGTTTGGCCAAAGGTCCGGTGCCTGTAACGCGGTACTAAGCGGTCAACTGTTACGCGATCACTGCGCCCTCGATCGCGCCCAGGGGGATCTGCTTCAACAAGCGATGGAGAAATTAGGCCTCTCCGCCCGTGCCTATGACCGTATTCTTCGAGTTTCGCGCAGTATCGCCGACCTCGCCGGGGCGGAACGCATCGCCACCTCACACTTACTGGAAGCCATCCATTATCGTTCGCTTGATCGGAGTTAAAAACGCTCGCCCCCGTCTAGAATAATCATCCAATGACCCCATCCCCATGAAATCCCTCCATAAAAACGGGCTCATCTGCCTGCTCGCCCTTCTGGCCCTTCCGCTCGGAGCGGCCGATAAAATCCGCGTCCTCATCCTCGACGGTCGCAATAATCACGACTGGCTCCGCACCACGGAATCGTGCAAGGCCACCCTCGAAGCGACGGGTCTCTTCACCATCTCGGTATCCACCGCCCCCGCCGCTTTTGCGAAAGCCAAGCCAGCGAAACCGAAGGCCGGCGATGCCGTCGCCAAAAAAGCTTTTGACGCCGACATGAAAGCTTGGAACGCCGAAGAGTCGGCTTTCAACAGTGCGCATGCGGCCGAGTGGAACCGCTGGGTACCCAAGTTTACGGACTACCAAGTCATCGTGAATAATTACAACGGTCCGGAATGGGGTGCCGACATGAAAGATGCTTTCACCGAATTCGTCCTGAACGGCGGAGGCCTCGTCAACGTCCATGCCGCCAACAACGCTTTCACTGGCTGGGATAACTTCAACGAGATGATTTGCGCAGGCTGGCGCGGGGCCGACTTCGGCCAACGCGTCGCCGTCGATGATGCGACCGGTAAAGCCATCGGTGTCCCCAACGATCAGGAAAAAATCACTACCAAAGGCTTTGGTTCCGGCCACGGTGCCAAACACGATTTCGTCCTAAAGACCCGGGATGCTGCTCACCCCGTCACGAAAGACCTGCCAGCCGAGTGGCTTCACGCGACCGACGAACTCTACGGCCGCATGCGCGGTAGCCCTGATCACATGGATGTCATCGAAAGCGCCTTCTCCAAGCAGGAGTTTGGCGGCACCGAGATGCACGAACCCATGGTCTGGTGGGCGCTGTTCAACAAAGGTCGCGTGGTGACCACGTCGATGGGCCACCTCTGGGTCGGTGACACCAACTTTGCGGCGCTTCATTGCGTCGGGTTCCAGACCATTCTCGCCCGCTCCACCGAATGGGCCGCGACTGGCAAGGTCACCTTGGGCGTACCGGAAGGCTTCCCGACCAAGGACAAGACGAGCGTCATCGAACCTTCGAAGGTCGTCTGGAAGAAATAAGCTTCCCGCTTACGTCCGAAAGCAGAAGGCCCGCCTCCGTGCGGGCCTTCTGCTTTTCAGGCGAAGCGACGCATCGCCACTCCAACCGTTGCGCAAATCTGCTCGGGCGAAAGGCTAATGCTGACGTGCAGACACTTCTCCGTCGCGAGGTTTGGGCGCTCCAGCGTGGCGAGCTGACTACCGAGCAGGCCGGGCGGCATGAAGTGCCCTTTGCGCGCATCGAGGCGCGCCTGCAGGAGCTCCTGGCTGCCATCGAGGAAAACGAACAATAGCTCGGAATCGCCTTCGCGCAGGCGATCGCGATAGGCCTTCTTTAAAGCGGAACAGGTGACCACCATGGCCTCACCCTTGGCCTTACCCTCGGCGAGGCGCTCGGCCATGGCCGCCAGCCAGCCGGCGCGATCGGCGTCGGTCAGCGGCGTACCGGCACTCATCTTCGCAACGTTCTCCGGCGGATGAAAGACATCGGCTTCGATGAGCGTGGCGCCAGTGCGCAGAGCGTAAATCTCCGCAACGGTGCTCTTGCCGCAACCGCAGACGCCCATGAAGACGAGGTTCGGGTGCGCCATCGTAGGTCAGAGATTGATCGTGCGGCCTTCGCGGAAAGATTGGTCCGCGGCCGCGACGATACGCATCGAATTAACGGCATCGTCCATGTGCGCGGTCAGATCAAGGTCTTCGCGGATGGCTTTTTCGAAATACGCCTGCTCGCGTTCGCATAGCCCATCATGACCCGGATCAGCCTCGGTCGGGACGATTTCGTCGGGCTTGGTAAATTTGCCATCCGGACCGAGCTGCGAAGAGTGCACCTTCAGCGCCTGGGCGGCGGAGTGCGAATCAACATCAGCCGAATTGCCCGCCTGGGAAGCCTTGCCAGCGACAATGGAGACGCACCCTTTCGGGCCGATGACATCTTTAACGAAAAAAGCCTCTTCCGACATCATCGGACCCCAGCCGGCTTCATACCAGCCCACGGAGCCATCGGCGAAGGTCACCTGCAGGTGGCCGTAATTGATCTGACCCGCGGGCATATCTTCTGTGAGACGCGCACCGATACCGGAAACGCGCACGGGGCGACTACCCGTCATCAGACACATGACATCGACGTAGTGCACGCCACAATCGACGACCGGGCTACAGGTCTGAAGCAGAGCCCGATGCGTCTTCCACATGTCGCCAAAACTCTGCTGGTTAAGATTCATGCGCATCACCAATGGTTTACCTAAAGTCTGCACTGTCTTGATGAATTGAGTCCAAGCCGGATGATGCCTTAGAATATAACCGATGACCACCTTACGCTTCACTTCCGTGGCTTTGGCGATGATTTGTTCGGCCTCAGCGACCGTGACGGCGAGCGGCTTTTCGACAAATACGTGGCATCCGGCCGCAAGCGCGGCGACCGCGTATTCGGCGTGGGTATCAGGGTAGCTCGAAATTGAAACGGCGTCCGGCTTGGTCGCCAGGAGAGCGGCATGGAAATCACCGAACTCCGCATACCCGCCACCCAGCTCGGCATTAAGCTTAGTCCGCGAATCAGCGGAGCGTGTAACCAAGCCGCAAATTTGAAACCCCGGAAGCTTATGGTAAGCGAGGGCATGCGAACGGCCCATATGGCCAGCACCGACGCAAAGGACACGGATGGGGGAAAGGCTCATCGAAGCACCAGCATCACCCTTCCCCCTCCCGCATCAAGCCGGGAGAGTTTTCGGATCGATAATTATTCGACTGATTAAAGGGGTAAAGGCTGGGCGACGCCTTTGGCCCGCTGCACCTCGAGTAAGGCTTTGAGTCGTGCGACGATTTCCGGGTGATCGTTGGCGACGTTGTTGCGCTCACCGGGATCACTCTGAAGGTCAAATAAACGCGGACCCACTTGGTCGCGACTATCGTTGTCTTGTTGGGACTCGGAACCAAGCAAATCGACGACAGGACCTTGAGCCTTCTTGCCTTTACCGCCCGCGCCACCGCCAGAGATGAACTTCCAGCGAGCGTCACGGATCGAAAGCAGGGCGCCCTGCGTACTGGATATAAGCGTCTCGCGACCGGTGCCGCCCGTGAGAGCCGCAGACGTATCGACGGAATCCAGGTTGAGGAAATCGGCGGGGTCGCCGCCAGCGACCTTGGTGAAGACAGCCGGCAGGTCGACCTGTGAAATCAGCGCCTCGGAGACCTTCCCAACCGGAGTATGACCAGGCCAGCGGGCGATGAAGCCGACGCGGGTGCCACCTTCAAGGATACTGTATTTACCCCCGCGGAAAGGTCCGGCAGGCGTATGACCAGCCTGCTTGTTCAGTTCAACGGCCTTGTCCTTGTAGCCATCGTCAAGCACGGGGCCGTTATCGGAGGAATAAATAACCAGCGTGTTCTCGGCGAGGCCGTACTTATCGAGCTCGGCGAGGATGCGGCCGGCCTGGTCGTCGAACGCCACCACGGCATCGCCGCGCGGGCCGAGCGGCGTCTTGCCGGCGTAGCGCGGATTGTGGACGCGCGGCACATGGTTCTCATGCGAGGCGTAGTAGAGGAAGAAAGGCTTATCCTTGTTACGCGCGATGAAGCCGCAGGCCTTGTCGGCGAAAGTATCACCCATCGTCTCGTCGTTCCAAATCGCGGACTTGCCACCTTTCATCCAACCGATGCGACCGACGCCATTGACGAGCGCCATGTTATGCCCGTGCGACCAATCCATCTTGAGTTTCGAACGTTCGGCATCGGTGGTCAGGTCAGGATCGCCAGGGTAAGCTTGCTTATAACTGACTTCGATCGGATCTTTAGGATCGAGGCCGACGACAGAACCATCCTCCACAAAAACCGTGGGGACGCGGTCACCGGTGGCGGCCATGATAAAGGAGTAAGTGAAGCCGATCTGATTAGGTGAGGGATCGATTTTCTGATTCCAGTTCACATCGCCCGAGCCGAGGCCAAGGTGCCACTTACCGACGACGCCGGTCACATAACCCAACTTAGCGAGGCTGGCGGCCATCGTCGGGCGGCCGGGTTTAATGATAAGGCGGGCGTCACCAGGCAGGACACCAGTCCCCTCGCGGCGCCAGGCGTATTCGCCGGTCAACAGGGAATAACGGGAAGGCGTGCACGTCGCCGAAGTGCAATAGCCAGCGGTGAAGCGTGTGCCCTGCGAAGCAAGCTTGTCGAGGTTCGGTGTCGGGATGACCTTTGAGCCGTAGCAACCGAGATCACCCCAGCCGATATCATCCGAATAGAGCAGGACGATGTTGGGCGGGCGCTTGTCGGCCGCGAAGGCCGAGAGGACGAAGGAAAGGGCAACAACTAAGGGCAAGAGACGCATAGGCTTCTTGTAGGGCGACGGCGGTAGGAAATAAAGCCGAGAATTCTCGACAGCACCCCTTGCTTGCCAAACCAGCCTTTGAACCCCAATCATGGGGTAAGCATGCGTTTCGCCAAATACCACGCCCTCGGCAATGATTACCTCGTCCTCGAGCCCAAGGATTGCCCGACCCTTTTCTCTCCCGAGGCCATCCGCAAGGTCTGCCATCGACACTACGGCCTTGGCTCCGACGGCATCCTCTTCGGACCGATCGACCGCGCGGATGGTACCTACGGACTTCGCATCTTAAATCCGGACGGCTCCGAAGCTGAAAAATCCGGCAACGGTATCCGGATTTTCTGTCGTCACCTCCTCGAAACAAAGCGCATCCAAGAAGGCGAAGAGTTTAAACTCCATACCCTCGGTGGCGTGGTTCGCTGCACGGTCTTCGAAGGCGGCCAACGCATCCGTGTCGAAATGGGCAAAGTCTCTTTCCGCGCCCCAGTCATCCCGCACATCGGACCCGACCGCGAAGTCCTCGGCGAAGAAATCACCGTATCGGGTAAGACCTTCAAGTATTGGGCCGCCACCGTGGGCAACCCCCATTGCGTCATCCCCGTCGACACCCTTAACCCTGAACTTGCCAAAACCTACGGCCCGGGACTCGAAGTGCATGCTAACTTTCCCAATCGCACTAACGTGCAATTTATGAAGGTCCTGGATCGCAAAAATATCCAGATCGAGATCTGGGAACGCGGTGCCGGCTACACCTTAGCCTCGGGCTCTTCCTCCTCCGCCTGTGCCGCTGTAGCCCGTAAAATGGGCCTAGTTGACGCTGATTTGACGGTTAATATGCCCGGAGGCAAAATTGTGATTGGCATCGGGGATGATTATTCCATCGTGATGACAGGCCCGACGACCCCTGTGGGCATCTTCGAGATGCACCCCGGAGTTCCGGACCAAGACATCGCTGTTTAAGGCGAGAAGTCTTCCCCTAGTCAGTTTTCCATTGGCACGCCGTTTTGGCAGTGCCGTTCAACGTACGACCCAACTCATGGCGCCGCGCCAGCCGCTACCTAACATCTCTGAAGACGATTTGATCGATCTGGCAGGAGGAGCCACCGTGCTGCTCGCCAAGGGTCTGGTAGCCAAAGGTAAGGTCAAGAAAGCCCATTGGACCGCCCCCGTCGTCGAAGCCTTAGTCGACGATGGCACCGAATCCCGCGAAGCCCGCTGGAACCTACGTTCGATCACTTTTCAACGCAACGAGTGCGGCTGCAGCGTCTCCCTTCTCCAACGCAAACTTTGCGTCCACTCCGTCGCCGCCTACATCTCCCTGGCGATCAAGGAAGGCTACTTCAAGGCCGACGAAACCGCATCCAAGGCTAGTCCCGTCAGCCCCAAGGAAACCAAAGCAGATAAGATAGATAAAAAATCTGAGACGTTAAAAGAGCCGGATGCCGCCCAAGCCGGGCCACGTCTCAAATCCATCACGCTCTCCAATACGCGCGGGAAGCCGATCGAGGTGCGCTTCATCATTCCGCCCAACATCACCACAGCGGCGCAACGCGATGAAATCATCTGTCGCCTCGAACTGCGCGTCGATGACGTGCAAGTCGCCCCAGAAAATCTCGACCGCAGCAAAGCCTGGACCATGGAACCCGACACGGTGTTCTTCTTGGCCATCTTGGAAAACCTCTGCCACGGCAAACTTCAAGGCATCCTCCCCCTGACCCGGCGCCACTTACGCCAACTGCTTTCCGTCGGCAAAGGTCTCACGGTCTTCCGGATGGCTAATGCGCCCGAAACCCCTTTGAAATGGACCGGCGATAATCTCGAGAAAGTACACGAACACCTCGACGAGCCTGAATCGACACCCCAGACGACCGCTTCCGGCGATCCGGTCGATGATAATAACGACGAACAGGAAGTGCGCTCCCAGGATAGCGGCCGCGAGGATCGCCCTTGGGTCGATGGCTCGATGAAATGGCTGCGCATCCGCCTGCCCCAACAATCTTCCGGCCCGGTCGCCGAACTCCGCGATGTGCTTTCGCGCAGCGGCTTTACGCTCGAGACGACGACGCGCGAGTGGTACCTCGCGGGCACGATTCAAGTCCTCAACTTCCTCGCCCGCCACCATAAGCTACTCATCGAACAGAACGATGCGTACTTCACCCATAATCTTTCGCACTCCCTCCGTAACGTCGATTTAGCCAAGGCGAAATGTGATGCGGCCGAAGAAAAGGATGGCTTCCGTTTCGCCATCGGCATCGACCCCGAAGGCAAATCTTCCAAGGTCGTCCAAGAGGCTTTGGCCAGCGGCCGGATGTTCTTCTATACCGATCGCGGTCCGCGCCTGATCACGCCCGAGTTGATGGATTCGATCCGCAACGCCCAACGCCGCATCACCGGTGAATCGAAGAGAGACGTGGATCTGGACCTGAATCTCAAGATCGGGTATGCCGACCTCGCCAGCGCCGATGCCATCGCGGAAGAGCTTCAAGCCGCCTTCGCGCCGCCCGAAACCTGGAGCCAACGTTCTTCGGCGATCCGAAACTTATCTAAGCTCCAGCCGGCACCCGTGCGCGAAGAGCTCACGAAGATGCTGCGCCTCTACCAGCAAGTCGGCGTGGCCTGGCTCTGGCATATTCATAATAATTCCTTGGGTGGGCTGCTGGCCGATGAAATGGGCCTAGGCAAGACCGTCCAAGCTCTAGGGTTCATGGAAGCCCTCCGCGTCCACCGACCCGCCGACGGACCATGCCTCGTCGTCTGCCCGGCGTCCTTGGTCGAAAACTGGCGTCGCGAAGCCCGCCGCTTTACCCCCGGCCTCAAAGTCCTCGCCCACCATGGCCAGTCGCGCATCACCTCACAAGATTATCTGAAGAAGTTTGATTTGGTCATCACTTCCTATGGCACCTTGGCCCGCGACATCGGCTCCTTCGCCCTGATCACCTGGGGCGCCGCCGTCTGCGACGAAGGTCAGAACATCAAAAATGCCCGCGCCCAAGCCGCCAAGGCCGTCAAGCAACTGATCGCCAAAGGGCGCTACATCCTCACGGGTACGCCGGTCGAAAACTCGCTGGAAGACCTTCGCTCTCTCTTCGGCTTCTTGATGCCCGGCTACTTGCCCAAGCCCGAGGAACGCCTAGTCGCTGAGGATCGTAAATGGCATGATGACCGCCTGCTGCAAATGGCGGCCCCTTACATTCTGCGACGCTCCAAGGTCGCCGTGGCGCCCGAACTGCCGCCCAAGATCGAACAAATCGTCTATTGCGACTTCGAAGAAAACCAGTCCGCCATCTACGCACAGTTCCAAGAGTCGACGCGGAAAGAAATCTTCGAAATGGAAATGGGTGGTGCCAGCGAAGCCCGCATCCGCATGGCGGCCTTCAATCAGCTTCTTCGCTTACGCCAAATCTGCGCCGACCCACGCATCCTCGACCCCAAACTCGAGGAAACCGATTCGGCTAAACTCCAGGCTTTCTTGGAACTGGTCGAAGAATCCAAAGATGCGAAACACCGCATGCTGGTCTTCTCCACTTTCGTCACCGCCCTCCAATTAATTAAGAAGTCGCTCGAAGATCGCGGTATCCCCTACTGCTACCTCGACGGTTCCACCAAGGACCGTCAAGGGGTCTGCGATAAATTTAATTCCACGCCTTCCATCCCCGTCATGCTCATGTCGCTGAAGGCCGGAGGCACCGGTCTTAACCTCACGGGGGCCGATACCGTCGTCCACTTCGACCCCTGGTGGAATCCGGCCGCCGAAGCCCAAGCCACCGACCGCGCCCACCGCATCGGCCAGACCCGGACCGTCACGAGCATCAAACTCATCGCTTCCGGAACCATCGAAGAACGGGTCATGGAACTCCAAAAGACCAAGTCTGAGATGTTGCGTAAGCTCCTGACTGAATCAGACTCGGTTTCGTCTGCGATCAGCCTCGACGACATCAAAGCCCTACTCCTCAAGGACTGACCCCATGCTCGCCTCTCTTATTCGACGTAACAAGCCCCGGAGCGAGATGTCGTTCCTCGAGCATCTGGACGACCTGCGTATCTCATTAATCAGAGTCATGGCCGTGTTCGCCGTCGGCATGCTCGGGGCGCTAATCTTTTACGACAAAGTTCCGGCCTTCCTGAGCATGCCGCTCGAATGGGCCAAGCACCCGGAAACCTCTCCCCTCCACATGGTCCTGGGCGCCGCCGAACCCGGCCTCGCTGCCTTAGGAGAATTAAAAGAGTTCACGTTCATCGGCGTCTGGTCCGTCCTGATGTACGCCGCTTTCGGCGTCGGCATCGCCTTGGCTTCTCCGGTTTTCCTTTACGAGGTCGTTCGCTTCGTCGGGCCCGCCCTCTCCGACCGTGAAAAACGTGGCCTCATCCCTTTCTGTGTAGCCGCCCTTATCCTTTTCTTGGCGGGAGCCGCCTTGGCCTTCATTTGGCTCACGCCGATGTCAGTCCAGATTTGGCACCACTTTGCGACTGGGCTAAAAATGGAAGTCATCTGGCAAGCCTCCGATTATTACGGATTTGTCATTATGATGTCTTTGCTCACGGGGCTAACCTTCCAATTCCCCCTCGCGCTCATCATCTTGATGTGGCTCGAGTTAGTCCGACCCAGCACCCTACTTCGCTCCTGGCGTGGTATGCTCTTCGGCATCTTGATCGTCGTGGCCGTCATCACGCCCATCGGCGAGCCCATCTCGTTGGGCGTCCTGACCGGGATTCTTTTTGGATTCTATCTGATCGCCGTCTCCATCGGCTCGGTAATCGTCCGTCGCAAACGGACCGCCCGCGGTGATAAGCCTAACCCAGAGGACGACGATATCGACGATGATGATGATAATGATCGAGATGATGATGACGACCGCCCTTCGAGTTACGACCGCCCTTCCACCCCCATTTCGCCTGCCGCCTCAACGGTAACCGCAAAACCTAAATCCACGCCACCCCCTGCCGAAGGCGATTTGAGTTCACTCGACTAATTTATCCCCATGATCACCCGGTCCCTCCTCCTCTTCGTCGCGTTCGGTCTCATGACCCACGCCTCCGCCCAGACGGCCGCACCTGCCGCCAAGAAAGCCATCGAACCTACCAGCGAAACCGCTGCCCCGAAAGCCGACGAGGATGCCACTATCATCACGCCCTTCCGACCAGCTCAATTACCCGTCGCCAAGGAAACGCATACCTTTCAGCTCGCAAAACTGAATAAGCTGCAAGCCACGGAAACCACCCGCGAACTACAACGACTCTACTCCGCTTACGCCAATCAGAACATCGTCGACGGCTCGCCGGCCGGCTTCAGCAAAGCTTTAGGTTATATCGCAACAATCACGTACGTCGTCCACCAAGACCTCGGCGATAACCGCTATTTTGTGAAAGCTTCCTGGCCAGCCGTCGGTTCGATCAAAGACGGCCTTCCGGCCGCCACCGATGCTTATTGTATCCTATTGCTGGATCACCCGGTCGCCGTTGGTAGTTCCGGTAAAGCCAATGGCATGCATGTGGGCATGGTCTCGATCCAATTCACGGCCAAATTCCCGCCCCTCGACGGCAAACACCTGACCATGCGTCGCGATGCTTTCGTGGAATGTACCCCGCTCGAAGACTCGCCCGCGGCATTACAAAAATTTGCCACCGAGATCCTGCAAGG
>Ga0114966_10002115_pt1 | contig 17881 bp, 12 predicted proteins | sample M_130207_XF_Meta_FD_87029 | JGI IMG/M metagenome (GOLD analysis project Ga0114966, IMG submission 87029) | Freshwater microbial communities from Lake Montjoie, Canada to study carbon cycling - M_130207_XF_MetaG | ecosystem: Environmental > Aquatic > Freshwater > Lake | place: Lake Montjoie...
CAACTGCTCGATCGCGTGCGGCTTGAGCTTAATCAATTCAGCTACGCCGCCGTAGCGGGCGAGCCGCGCGGCGTCCCGCACCATGCGGCCAACGACGACGTGGTCGGGGTGTTGGTTTTCGACCACCGTCGGGGCCAGTACAATCCGCGGCCGCACCCGGCGGATGATCGCAGCAAATGCCAGCACATGGGCGAGCCGATGCTCCATATGCGCATCGCCGCCCAGTTCGACGAACTCGAGCGTGGCACCGAGGAGCACCGCCGCTTTTTTCGCCTCGGCCGTGCGTTGCGCCGGAGTGCCATGCGTGCCAGCTTCGCCGCGTGAGCAAACGATCAAGTGCGCGGCGTGGCCGGCTTGCGTCTCGCGGGCGATCACCCCACCACAACCAAATTCGATATCATCGGGATGCGCGCCAAAGGCGAGGAGGAGGGGGCTGTCAGCGGGAGGAGATTTCGGCGTAGGCTTCATCGGAGCGGTCAATGGGGTCGCGAGTGACGAACGTAATGTCGGGTGCGTCCGCTTTATTCAAGTAGGCCTGTTCACCCATTCCAGCAATGTAGTGGGTGCAGTGGATCACCGACTGCATCCAGCCCAGACGTGAATCGCGCGTGGGGCTCACCTGCGCCTTCGTAAACGGCGCCCACGGAAGCGTCGTGTAAGCCTCGCCGCCTTCGTGGAGCTTCAACGCGCCGTCGAGCAGCCGCGCGCGGACGATTTCGCCTTGATGCGGTACATCGACGAAACACTCCGTGATGGCGCACGCCGCCAGGCGCACCGCAGGGTCGCTCGAACGCACCACCCGAATGCCTTCGAGCAATCCCATGCGGCGATACATCTCGAGGCAGAAGTCCCCCGCAGTCGTGGCGGGATTCGTCTTGAACGCTGCAACCAAGGGCGGCGCGACGTAGGCACCGAGTTGGCGGGCGGTAGTCTCACCCCAACCGGCGGGAATGCGCTTGAGGTGCAGCGGAGAAAATTTCCGCTGCAGCTTATTCTCAAAGGCGAAATTCATCGCGAGCGGCTCATCCGTCTTGCGATGCCGCAGCGTAGTCTGGGTTTCCCGCGGATCGTGGTCGCTGTCGTGGCAGAAAAACACGATCTCGCCGCCGATCTCCGCCTGGAGTTTCCGTGCGGTCACGAATTTCGCATAGAGAAAGCGTCGCGGAAAAAACCCACAAGGCTGCTGGCCGAAACAGATGACGGGGCTGCTCACGGTTCGGACACGGACAAGGGTTTCATCTCGAGCGGCATGACGGCCTGCAGGCCGAGACTGAACAGCACACACGCCGCACAGCCGATGGGGTTGAGCCACAGATAGCCGATTTCCCAAGCGGGGTAGGCTTTGCCGAAAAAGAAAATCGCCAGCACGACGATCTGCGCGGCAATGGCGGCCCAGAAGACTGCGGAGCCCTGCACGTGTTTAAGGAAGAAGGCCACGACGAATACACCGAGCAGCGCGGGATAGAAAATCGAGGCGACGATGTTCAGTGCTTCGATGAGATTTTCCGCGGAACTCACAAACAGCGCGAAGCCGATGGCGAAAAACCCCCACAGGGCGGTGAGCCACTTGGCGACGCGGACGTTGCGCACCTCGTCGTGCGCGGCGAGCGGGCGAAAATGGCGCCAAAGGTCGATCGTCGAGGTCGTGCCGAGGGCGTTGAGTTCGCCGGCTTTCGACGAGAGCGCGGAGGAAAACATCACGGCGAGGAGGAGTCCGATCACACCGTGCGGGAGCTGCGTCAGAATAAACGAGATGAAGACGTAGTCGGAATCCTTCGTCTTCTTGGCGGCGGGGTCGGCCGCCTGCAACGTGTCGCGCGCTTCGTTGCGCACGGCAAGCGAGGCTTTTTGCGCGGCCGTCAGCGCGGCGCGCGCGGCGACTTCCGCCGGGGCATCGCCGCGCTCGTGAGCCGCGACCCACGCGCGGATTTTCGTCTGTTTGTCGGCGTGCAGCGCGGCGTGTTTCTCCTCGATGGCACGAAACCTGGCGCCTTGCGGACCGTTAATCTGCTGCTGCCACACGGTTTGGTTAAAGAGGACGGGCGTGCCGGGCTGGAGCTGGTAAAACACGAAGAGCAGCGCGCCCAGAATCACGATGAAGAATTGCATCGGGATCTTCAGGACCGCGTTAAACATCAGACCGAGGCGACCCTCGCGCAGGCGCGCACCACCGATGTAGCGCTGCACCTGGGATTGGTCGGTGCCGAAGTAGGACAACGAGAGGAAAAAGCCGCCGACGATGCCAGTCCACACCGTGTAGCGGAGCTTGGGATCGGGCGTGAAATCGACGGCGTTGAGCTTGCCCATCGCACCAGCAATGTGGAGCGCGTCAGCAGGAAGCTTCGTGAGCAACACCACGAACGCGGTGACCATGCCGCCGAAGATCACGGCCATTTGCCATTTCTGCGTGAGGTGCACCGCCGCGCTGCCACCGGTGACGGTGTAAATAATCGCGAGCAGGCCCGTGCAGACGATGGTGACGTCGAGCCGCCAGCCGAGGACGGTCGCGAGAATGATGGCGGGCGCGTAGATCGTGATGCCCGCCTGCAAACCGCGTTGCAGCACAAACAGACCCGCACCGAGGAGACGGGTCTTTTGGTCGAAACGTTGGCCGAGGTATTCGTAGGCTGTGTACACCCCGAGCTTCCGATAGATCGGAAGAAAGACGGCACACACGACGATGAGGGCGAGCGGTAGACCAAAATAATTTTGGATGAAGGCGATACCGTTTTCGGAGGCCACCCCGGGGAGCGAGAGGTAGGTGATCGTGCTGGCTTGGGTCGCCATGACGGAGAGGCCGATCGTGCCCCACTTCGTCGTGCTGTTTCCCTTCAGGTAGGTAGTGAGGTTATCGGTATGCCGTGTACGCCACGTGCCGTAGGCCACGATGCCGAGGATGGTCCCGAGGAGCACGAGCCAGTCGATGGCGTTCATGCGAAGGCGCGGGTGAAAAGGGTCAGCGCGACGACGACGGCGACGAAGACGGCGAACACGAACCAATAGACGCCGCGCCACGTGCGGAAGCCGGGCACATCAGGCGCCTCGTCGGCGGGTTCGGTTTCCGGTTTTTTGGCGGGTGTCATTCTTGGCTGAGGGCGAGCAGGTTGGCGAAGAGTCGGTAGCCGCCGGGCACGCCCGCAGGCAGCTGGCGGAAAAACGCGAGGCCGGTATAAACGTAGTAGCCCTTGCCGTGTTTCGCAACGAGCAGGCTACCCGTCAACGGCCGCTCATCGGTGTCGTTCATGGCAAGCACCGGCGTGTAATGTTTCTCGTCCCAGCTGTTCGGGAAATACGCGCCGCGCTCCTGCACCCAGCCCACGAAATCCGCCGGCCCGAGGCGATTCGGGCGCGTCAGTGCGGGGTGGTCGGGCGCGAGGAAGAGTACGGGGGCATTTTCCTCGGTAACACGCCATTGGGGTGCGCTCCGCGCACTCTCCGCAATCGAGAGTGCATAGGGTCCGAGTTGTTGGGCCTTGAGCCCGTTGGGCCGATTGTATTGCGCGATGACCGTACCCCCGGCTTCGACGTAGGCGAGGAGCCCGGGGAAATTCGCGGCGAGGTCGGCGCGCTCATTGAAGGCGCGCACGCCCATCACGACGGCATCGAGGCCGCGCAGTTTTTCGGCGGTGAGATCGGGGCCGGTGAGGGTCCTCACGGTGTAGCCGAGCTGCTCCAGCGCTTCGACGGTGTCGTCGCCGGCGCCGGGGAGGTAGCCGACGTTCTTACCACGGGTCGCGTAGTCGAAGGCCGCGACTTTGAGCCGCGCCGGAGCTTGCAGGATTTGCAGCGGAATATGGTCGTAGCGAATCTCGGTGCGTTGGTGGCTGAACTTCACGCCGCCCACTTCGGCGACGGCGAGCACGGTGCCGGCCGCCGATTTCTCCGGGGCGGTGACGGCAAAAGCGAGGCGTGTTTGCTCGCCGTTCTTCCCGAGTTGGAAGGGCTGACTCGAGGGGGAAACGGTCCAGCCGGCCGGGGCTTCGAGACGCAGTGAGCCGCGTTCGCCCGCACGGGCGGCGGTGACCTCGACTTCGATTTTTTTTCGCTCGCCCGGCGTGAAGAGGGCGACGCCGGAACTGAAACGCAGGGAGATGGGCGAAATCACGACGAGACGGCGGCCGGGTTTGCCCGCCTTCGTCGGTGCCAGCGGCTCGCTGCTCACGACCAGTTTTTGGTCTCCCACGTCGAACGTGCAATCGACCATGAAGGGCGGCGGGTTCTCCGGCTGGCCGATGAGTTTCGGATCAGCGACGCGAAACATCCCGGCCGTGGCCTCCTCGCGGAGCCAATAGGGATGCGACACCGGGACGTTAGCCGGAAGGTCGAGGACTAATTCGGTCGACGTGCGGCTGGATTCAAATCCATCGACTGACAGCCCACCACCCGGGTAGCTGACGTGGGTCGAGGTCCAGCGCACCGGAAATTTGGAACGTACGACGACACTGGCCGCGAGCGTGAGCTTCTGGCCGGGCACGACTTCGGCGGAAGGCGTGGTCGTCTCAACGGTGATTCCGAGACAAGCTTGCAGGATGCGATCGAGTTGCTGGCGCTTGTCGTCGACGATGGGATCAGCAGGGAGTTTCGCGAGCTGCGCGCGCAGCGCGAGGAGCGCAGGCACGCTCGCGGCCGGGTCGCCGGGCTTGAAACTTGCGAGAGCGGCAGCCGCCAGACGGCCCAGCTCGGCACCACCCGGCACGCGGGCCCAGGTGAGGTCGAGGCCGTCCATGATATCCGCCTGGGCGGGGGCGCCGGCGAGGAGTGAAAATGTTTCCGTGCGCTCGTCACCACTCGCGCCGCCGCGACCGCCGCGGCCGCCGCCGCCCGGACCGAACTGGGTCTTGTGTTGGGCGCTAGTCTGCGCCGCGATCGCTTGAACACTGTCGCGAGTCACCGGATCAGTGCCACCGGCTGCGATACTGAGTCCACCGCCGCCGTTTTGCAGAATCCGAGTCGGCTGCCAAGGCGTGAGACCTTCGGCGATTTGCTCGGGAAAGGCCTGAGGATCACCCGAGATCTTGAAGGCCTCGAGCGCGAGCAGCGCGGACGCGTTGTGGTGCCCGTGATTGCCGGCCTGCGCCTGCGGGGAAAAACGCGTGATGATCACGTCGGGGCGGAAGGTCCGGATGACGCGCACCACATCGCCGAGCACTTGCTGACGATCCCAAACCGAGAGCGCTTCGGTGATGCTCTTCGAGTAACCGAAATCGAGGGCGCGCGTGAAAAATTGCCGCACCCCGTCAATCGCCCGGCCGGCGAGCAGTTCCTGCGTGCGGGCGAGGCCGAGCTTTTCGCCAAACTCGGGGCCGATCTCGTTCTGTCCCCCGTCGCCGCGTGTGACCGACAGATAGCCCGTGCGGTAACCGCGGATACGCGAGAGATACGCGAGGAGACCGCGATTTTCATCGTCAGGGTGGGCGGCGACGTGGAGCACCGTGGCGTAGGTCCCGAAGCTGCGGAGATCCTGCTGGATCGCGATGCCAGCCGGGGGCTCCCCGGCGACGGCGCGCCACGTGACGATGCCCAGGACCACGACGAGCGCCGCGCGTTGAGCCCACGACCGAACGCTGCGGGGAGCCGTTCCGCAAACCACCCGGTTCTCTCGAACGGGATCAGCCGAACCACCAGTGCGGTCGTACATCGGAATTATTTCTTGTTCGTGAAAGCGATGGAATACTCCGTCTCCTCCCACGCCAACGTGATCACGCCGGCACCGGCGCCCGTTTTCTCAATCGCCATCGTGAAGGGGTCAACCTTGGCGGCCGTGTTTCCGGACTTGAGATCGAGGCGGGCGAGTGCGCAGCGGGACAGTTTCATAATGTTATTTTTTGGGGTGACGGTTACACTGATACAATTCTGAAGGAGCGGGCAACTGGCTGGTGAAGAAAGTCCGTGGCGGCGAGCGCAGTGCGAAATCCCTCTCACCGGCCAGGTGCCGAGCTGCGAGCCGAGTTCGCATCGCTGCGGACCGACGGCACGACGGGAACGAAAAATTATTTGAGGCTCGCGATGAGGTCGTGGTTGAGGCGCGTGTACTCTTCTTTGAGCTCGCCCGAGGCTTGCGCGGCGCCAGCGAGGGAAGCTTGCGCGGCAGCGAGCGCACCAGCTTTATCCCCCAGCTTCGCGAGGACCTTCGCTTTGCGGTAAACGAAGTAGAACGCCTTGGGATTCTCCGCGATGGCAGCGTCCATCCACGCGAGGGCTTTTTTCAAATCGAGGTTGTTATCGAGGTAAAACATCGCGGCCGGCACGTAGGGTTTTTTGGCGGCGGTGCCGGCCATCAAGGCCTCGATCTTCGGCACCAGGAGACCGGCGGTGTCGATCTGGAGTTTCAACGGCACGCGGGTCTTTTCCCACGTGAGCGCGAGCGTGGCGGCATCGTCGCGGAGATCGCCGAGATCGATGGTGAAGGACTCGACCGGCGTCGTCAGCGCAACGGGTTTCGTCTTCACGCGCAGGACGTCCTTCGTCGGATCGTAGTTATAAGAGCCCCATTGCTTAGCGGGCGGCTGAAAGATCACGGTCCACTCGTCTTTACCGGGGATGGAGAAAAGTTCGTACGTGCCGGCAGCGAGCGCGGCACCCTGGATGGTGACGTCGGTGCTGAAGGTGATGAGCGTGGCGCTGTTGGCACCCGTGCGCCAGACACTGCCGAAAGGAGCCAACGCCCCGAAGGCCGAGCGACCCCGGAGTGCCGGGCGCCAGTAGACGACCTCAATGTCGGTGACGCCGACTCGCTGCTTGAAGGTGGCAGCCGGGCTCGTTTCGGGCAAAACGAGGGCGGGAGGAGGCATCTGGGCGCAGAGGCCGTGAGCACACGCGACCCCTGCGAAGGCCACACACGCTGAGCGGAGCAGGGGGAATTTCATGAGGGCGAAGACTGAGCGGAAAGGGAACGTACCCGCTATCCAAAAGAGATGAAAACACACGGGGCCGGGCGCCATGCAGACTAGCGCCACTCGCCGCCTCACTCTCTCAGCCGCGCCGGCTCCAGCCGTGGCACGAGGAGATGGATGATCAAGAGCGCGGCGAGATACATCGTGCCCGCGATAATGAAGACGATGAGGTAGCTCCCCGTCGCCTGCAGCAGCGCGCCGACGAGCAGCGCGTTGAACATGCCGCCGATCGCGCCCGCCGTGCCGCCGATGCCGACGACCGAAGCCACCGCTTTGCGCGGGAACATATCCGAAGTGAGCGTGAAGAGATTCGCCGACCAGCCTTGGTGGGCCGATGCCGCCAGCGCGATGATGAGGACCGCGACCCATTGGTTAGACACATTCGCCGCAAACATCACGGGCACCACGCACAGTGCGCACACGAACATCGCCGTCTTGCGGGCGCGATTCGTCGTCCAGCCTTGCTTGATCCAATACGACGACATCCAGCCACCGCCGATGCTACCGACGTCGGCCAGCAGATAAATAATCACGAGCGGCGGCCCCATTTCACTCACCGTGATTTTCACGCCATAGGTCTTGCTCAGAAAATCCGGCACCCAATAGAGGTAGAGCCACCACACCGGATCCGTCATCAGCTTCCCGATCGCGAACGCCCACGTCTGACGGTAAGTCAGCAACGGCAGCCACCGCATCCGCACCTCGGGATCGGCGGGATCGCTGCGGATGTAGGCGAACTCCTCCTTCGAGAGGCGCGGATGCTCCTGCGGCGGGCGATAGACCACCAGCCACCACGAGGACCAGAGGAACCCCACTGCGCCCGTGCCCACGAATGCCCACTGCCAGCCCCAGTGCCCGAGAATCCATGGCACCACCAATGGCGTCACGAGCGCCCCGATGTTCGTACCCGAATTAAAAATACCCGTCGCCAGCGCCCGCTCTTTTTGGGGAAACCACTCCGCGACGGTCTTGATCGACGCCGGAAAACTGCCGGCCTCGCCCAAACCCAGCGCGAAGCGCGCGAGCGCGAACCCCGCAGCCGCACCGGAAAGCGTGACGATGGAAAAGCCCGCCTTCGCATCGAGGTTGAGCATCGGGAGGTGCAGACTGGGCATCCAGTCGGCGGCGCCGTGCGCCATCGCCGCGAGGCTCCACACCACCACGGCGAGCGCGAACCCGCGCCGCGTGCCGATCCGATCGATGATCCGCCCGGCAAAAATAAACCCGAGCGCATACGCGAGCGAGAAGGCGAAAATGATCGACGAATAGATCCGCTCGTCCTTCCAGTCAAAAATCTGCGTGAGCGTTGGTTTGAGAATGCCGATGACTTGGCGGTCGATGTAATTGATGGTCGCCGCAAACAGCAGGAGAATGCAGATGACCCAGCGGTAGCGGCCGATTCGGCCGGCCGGGGCGTCAGCAGGGACAGGAGCAGCGGGGGCGTTGGACATAGGGGGCGTGGGGTTTCACAAAACGCAGCGGAGTTGAGGTCGGGCGCGGCATCAGCCCGCCTTCGGGCGGTCTGCGATCTTCCCCGGACGGGCTGCAGACCCACCCTGCTTCGTAAATTCGGGGGCGAGCTGTAAACCGAAGTAATCTCGCGCGTTGCCGAAGCAGATGTTTTTGACCATGCCGCCGACGAGTTTGTAATCGCTCGGAATTTCTCCGCGCGCCATGTCGCCGCCGAGGAGATTGCAGAGTGTGCGACGGAAATATTCGTGGCGCGGGTAGCTCACAAAGCTGCGCGAGTCCGTGATCATACCGACGAAACGCGAGAGCAGCCCGAGATTGGAGAGCGCGTTGATCTGCCACTCCATGCCTTCCTTCTGGTCGAGGAACCACCAGCCGCTCCCGAACTGGACCTTGCCCGCAATCGAGCCGTCTTGGAAATTTCCGATCATCGCCCCGAGGACATAATTGTCGTTCGGGTTGTTGTTATAAAGGATCGTCCGCGGGAGCTGGTCGGTGGAGTCGAGCGTGTTGAGGTAACGCGACAGCGCGACGGCCTGCGGGAAATCGCCGATGGAATCGAAGCCGGTGTCGGGCCCGAGCTTGCCGAGCAGGCGGGCGTTGTTGTTCCGCAGCGCGCCGAGGTGGAGCTGCTTCGTCCAACCGCGCGCAGCGTCCCAACGACCGAATGCAAACATCAAATACGAGCCATAGCGGACGGTTTCCTCAGCGGTCGCAACCCGCCCGGCCCGGGCCGCATCGAACACGCTCTTCGCCTGCGCGTGCGTGCACGGTTCAGAGAGCGCGTGCTCGAGACCATGGTCGGAGATGCGGCAGCCGGCGGCGTGAAAATCATCATGCCGCTGCTTCAACGCACCCATGAGGTCGTCGAAAGTCTTGATACCACCAGCGGCGAAGGCGCCGCCCGCTGCCACGGCGAGTTTCTCGAGCCACGCGTTGAACCCCTGCGGATTGCCGACGGCGAGGGCCTTGTCGGGGCGAAACGCGGGATAGACCCGCGCCTTCAACTTGCCGGGATTCGCGCGGATCTTCGCATGGTGGTCGAGTGGATCGGCCGGGCAGTCGGTGGTGCAAATGACGGCGACTTTCGACTCGTTAATGAGGTCGTGCACGCGGGTCTTGGCGAGCTTGGCATTGGCCTGCTTCCAGACCTTTTCCGCAGTCTTGCCATCGAGCAGACCGTCGAAACCAAAATAGCGTTTCAGCTCAAGGTGCGACCAGTGGTAGAGCGGATTGCGCAGCGTGTGCGGCACCGTCTCGGCCCAGGCCTGAAATTTCTCGCGTGGCGTGGCGTTGCCGGTGACGAAGCGTTCGTTCACGCCGTTGGTGCGGAGCGCGCGCCACTTGTAGTGGTCGCCGCCGAGCCAGAGTTCAGCGAGATCAGCAAACTGATGGTTGCTCGCAATGAGGTCGGGCGGCAGGTGACAGTGATAATCGTAGATCGGTTCGCTCTTCGCGTAGCGGTGGTAGAGCTCACGGGCCTGCTTACTGGTGAGAAGAAAATCGTCGTGAATGAGAGAAGTCTTGGTCATGGGGAGAGAAGGTGCCACGGACGTCTCGCCCGTGAATCGTGTTAATCACGGGCGGGAGGCCCGCGCCGCGCATTACTTGGAAATATCGTTCAGCATCGCGTCGAGCGACGTGTACCCGGCGAGGAGCTTGTGCGCAGCGGCGCAAGTCGCGGCAGGGGCGAGGCCGGTGTTTTCGGCGAGAAACACGATGTAGCTCGCGATGTTTTTTGAAAAATTAAGCCGACCCTCATCGCTGATCGCATAGAAACGAGCGCGCTGCTGATAACCCGCCGGCGTGTGATCGCCCAGCGCAGCCTTCTCCGCGCGACCGCCGGCGGCGAGCACGTGGAGAAAATTATATTCAAACCAAAACATGTGTTCGGGGCTGGCCACCAGCGCGGCGAGCGCACCGCGCGTGGCGGCCGGGTCGGCGAACACGTCGGTCGCCTGGCCGGACTTCGCGAGCGCATCGGTGATGAATACCCGCGCCATCTTCTGTTCCGTGGCGTCGGCGCTGAAAGCACCGAGCAGCGCAAGCTCGAGGGTGAACGTGTACCAATCGCGCCACAGCGCCTGATCAGCCGCATTCTTCGAGGCAAACAGCGCTCGGCCCATCTCGTAGGTGTAGCGGCCGCTCGTCTTGATTTCGAGCCGGCTGCCCGTGACTTGGCCCATGACTTGATAATTCTCGGCCGATTTTCCGGAGCCCGAGTGGAAACCAATGCTCGCACCGAAATTCTGACACACCGCCCACTGCTTCTCGATCAGCGAGCGCAGCGCGGCGTTGTCGGGATAGGGCATGTTTTTCTGGAAGCCGAACGCGGGCGCGACGAAGTGGATCTTCATCCCCAAAGCCTCACAGAGCGCGAGCATAATGGCCGTGGTCTCGGCGGTGGTGAGGCCGGGCAGTTCGTCGATCGAGAGTTCACGCAAGTAGGCTCGGCCGACAGCGGTCGTGAAAAGCTTGGCGCGCGCGGCGGCGTACTTCTCGTCGCGGACCTTCATCTTTTGCAGCGCCGGCCAGACGTAGGCGAGGAGCTTGGCGAAATCAGCTTCGTTCAAGGTGAGGCCAGCTTTCGCCACCCGTGCCTTCACCGTCGCGACGAGCGCGGCCGGGACATGGGCTGCGACCCACCCGCCGGCATCATCGGCGACGGTCGTCTGCGCGAGTTCGGGCGAGAGATCGAACGTGATGTAGCTCGCGAGCACACATCCGGTGACGAGCGCGTCTTCACGCGAGTCAAATTTTCCGCCGATGGGCTGGTGGTCAGCGTTGAAGCTCCAGGCAATCCCGCGACGGTGGAAACCGGTTTTCAGTTTCGAGAGCACACAACCGTGGCTCATGCCTTCGACGCTCTGCCCTTGGTGGCCCTCGGGCACGTGAGTGCCGATGAACGGAAACGGCACCGTGTCGAGCTTACCCGCGAGCATGACAGCGGTGTCGTAGACGAGCTCACGCGGAATCGAATTCTGGTTCGCAGTCACGCCGAGACTCAACGCGCTCATCGCCCACTCGACGGCCGGCCAGTGCAGGGTCGTGAAACGCGCGCCGATCCCGAGCGTGCTGCGCCCAAGCTGTTCGGTGGCGGTGGGGAAAATCGTTGAGGCCGCGTGGTGGGCCTGGATGAGATTTTTCAGTTTCAGCAGGTTCGCAAAGGTCGCGGGAAACACCGTCGTGCCATCCGTGAGCGCCACCGCGTCGTGCAACGTATCCGCTTTCCCCGCGTCGCCCTGCAGTCGCCACGCGCAGTCGCCTTGGACGTTTTCCACCAGAGTGAACGCGCCCGCGGCTGTATCAAAGCGGCTCTTCGCGTAAACCTTCATCGCCTTGCCGGCGCGGAGCTCGTCGCGCAGCGCCGACCAATCGAGACAAAAGTCGGGCGACACGCAGGGATTCGTCGCAATGCGAAGTTTGTTTTCGAGGAGGAAGCGATTGATAGCGGACATCGTTGAAAAGAGACCGAGGAAAAAAAGAGGCGCACACACCCAGGGTCGAGACAAGTTTTGGTTGTTTATTAAGGCTCCCTCTCCGTCGGACCGTCCGTCTTCCGCGGTTCAAAGGCCGCCAGCGGGGCGCTTACTTTTTCAGAGGCAACGGCGTCCGCGGTAATTTTGGAGATTGCGCACGCCCCGCCGCGCGCTCTGCTCGCCGCTTTCCACGCATGTCCGCTGTCGCCTCCCCGGCCACCACTCAACCCAATCCCGACCATGTCCTCCGCCTCGCGGCCGAGCTGAACATCAAGGTCTATCAGGTCGCGGCCACCGCCCAACTCTTCGCCGAGGGCGCGACCGTGCCCTTCATCGCCCGCTACCGAAAAGAGGTCACCGGCGAACTCGACGAGGTCCAGGTGCTCGCCATCCGCGACCGCCTCGAGCAGATGAAGGCCATCGACGAGCGCCGCGCCGCCATTCTCTCGTCACTCAAAGAGCGCAACCTCCTCACGCCCGCGCTCGAAAAATCCATCAACGCCGCCGACACCCTCGCGGTCCTCGAAGACATTTACCTCCCCTTCCGTCCGAAAAAACGCACTCGCGCCACCATCGCGAAAGAGAAAGGCCTCGAACCCCTCTCCGAACTGCTCTGGGCCCAAGACCCGACCACCGACGCCCTCGCCGCTGCGCAGGCCTACATCGGCCGGGACTACACCGCTGACGACGGCAAAAATGTCGTTTCCAAAATCGCCTCCACCGACGAAGCCTTCGCCGGTGCTCGCGACATCATCGCCGAGCGCGTCAGCGACGACAAAGACGCCCGCGCCAAGCTCCGCGCCGTTTACCAAAAAGACGCGATCATCTCCTCGAAAGTCCTCACCGGCAAAGACAGCTCCGTCGAAGCGTCTAAGTTCAAAGACTACTTCGAGTGGAGCGAACCGCTGAATAAAGCCCCCTCGCACCGCGTCCTCGCCATGCGCCGTGGCGAAAAAGAACTTTTCCTCATGATGCGCGTGCAACTCCCCGACGAGGCCACCGCCTTCGCCGAAGTGCAGCAGTTCTTCGTCAAATCGGCCCTCGGCTCTCCGCCCGCAACGCTCAATTCCTGCGCCGCCCAGGTCGTCCTCGCCGTGCAGGATTCCTGCAAACGTCTCCTTTGTCCCGCGATGGAAACCGAGATGCGTCTCGAATCCAAGAAGCGCGCGGACGAAGCCGGCATCAAAGTCTTCGCCGATAATCTTCGCGAGCTCCTCCTCGCCGCCCCGCTCGGCCAAAAAGCCGTCATGGCCATCGACCCCGGCATCCGCACCGGCTGTAAAGTCGTCATCCTCGATCGTCAGGGAAAACTCCTCCACAACGACGTCGTTTTCCCCGACCGCATGGAGGTCGAGGCCAAGGAAAAACTCACCGGCTTCGTGAAGTTCTTCAACGTCGAGGCCGTCGCCATCGGCAACGGCACCGCGGGCCGCGAGACCGAAGCCTTCGTCCGCACGCTCGGCCTCTCCGGCGCGATTCCCATCGTCATGGTCAACGAATCCGGCGCCTCGATTTACTCCGCGAGCGATGTCGCCCGCGAAGAATTCCCCGACCACGATCTCACGGTGCGCGGCGCCGTCTCCATCGGCCGCCGTCTCATGGATCCGCTCGCCGAGCTCGTAAAGCTCGACCCAAAATCTATCGGCGTCGGCCAATACCAACACGACGTCGACCAAGCCGCGCTCAAACGTTCCCTCGACGATACCGTCGTCAGCTCCGTCAACGGCGTCGGCGTTGAGCTCAACACCGCCTCGAAACAACTCCTCAGCTACGTCTCCGGTCTCAACGCCGCGACCGCCGCGGCGATTGTCGCGCGCCGCAACGAAAAGGGCCCCTTCAAATCCCGCGCCGATCTCAAGGACGTCCCGCGCCTCGGCCCGAAGGCCTACGAGCAAGCGGCTGGCTTCCTGCGGATCCGCGATGCCGCGCACCCCCTCGACGCGAGCTCCGTTCATCCGGAACGTTACCCGCTCGTCGAGAAAATGGCCGCCGACCTCGGCACCACCGTCCCCGATCTGATCCGCGACGGAAAACTCCGCGCGAAAATCAAACTCGAAACCTACGTCACCCCCGAAGTCGGTCTCCCCACGCTCACCGACATCATGGCGGAGCTCGCGAAGCCCGGCCGCGACCCACGTGAAAAGTTCGAGGTCTTCGCCTTCTCCGCCGACGTGCACCGCCCCGAGGATCTCAAGCCCGGCATGAAACTCCCCGGCATCGTGACCAACGTCACCGCGTTCGGTGCCTTCGTCGACATCGGCGTGCACCAAGACGGCCTCGTCCACGTCAGCCAGCTCGCGGACTCGTTCGTGAAAGAGCCCTCCGCCGTCGTAAAGCCCGGCCAAAAAGTTCAGGTCACCGTCACGGAAATCGATCTCCCGCGCAACCGCATCGCCCTCTCGATGCGCAGCAATCCCACCCTCGGCCCCAAGACCGCCAACAGCGGCAGCCCCGGTGGTCAGCGCTCCCCCGGCGGCGGCCCTCGCCCTGGCGGCAATGCTGCACCGGCCGCTCCCCGCGCCCCTGCCGCAGTGAACAACGATTGGTTTGCCGCCGCGCTGAATAAGAAACGTTGAGCCGGACCAGACGCACTCCGTCGGCGCCCACGTCTTCGCCCATGGGCGTATCGAAATCGCCGGTCGCGTTCTGAACGCCCGGATGCCCCGCGCCGAAGGTTATCGGCGGGACGGCTATCGGGCCCTTGATCTTCTCCGTGCCGAACGCGCCGGCCGAATCACCGTCTGCGCCCCCAGTCCGAGGCCGTGAGGATTTTCCCGATACTGTTTCCCGATACTCAGCCGGTCGTGCGCGCATCCCACTACGCGCGGCTTGATTTGCGCCGTAGCCCCGATTGTCTCGCGCTTCCTCTGTTCAACTTTGGCTACTCATTCTCACCCCTTCCCCAGCCGCGTATCCTCCGTCCCCGGACGTGACCAAGGCCTCTTTGCCACCACCGCCCTGGCTGTCGGCACCACCGTAGAGCGCTTCGCCGGCCCCACCGTTTTGTGGCGCGACGTGCCCGTTTCCGAGGTCTGCCACGCGATTCTCCTCGAGGGCGAAGAGTGGATGGTCCCCACCACCGCCGCCCGTTTCATCAACCACTCCTGTGCGCCCAACTGCACCGTCGATGATACGCTCGCCGTCATGACCCTGCGCGCCATCGCCGACGGCGAAGAACTCACGTTCAGCTACGACTCCGTCACCATGGCCGAGTGGCTCGCCGCCCCGTCCTCATTTTTCTGGGACGCTCGCTGGACCTTTAAATGCCGCTGTGGCGCGCCCGCCTGCGTCGGCCACGTGGATCGTTACCGTGTGCACGGCTACAAAAATCCGACCCCCGTCACGCCCGGCACCAAACTCCGCCTCGGCCCCGTCCCCGGCAAAGGCCGCGGCGTCTTCGCCACCGCACCCATCGCGGCCGGCGAGCTTTTCGAACGGGCCCCGGTCATCATCAGCCCTGATACCGAGTGGCCCAACCTCGAAAAAACCCAGCTCTACCACTACTGTTTCGAGTGGGGTCCCGAGCACACCCACACCGCGATCGCCCTCGGCTACGCCTCACTCTACAACCACTCCTTCACCCCCAGCGCCCGCTACTTGCTGCAGCTCGACGAGCACCTCATCCATTTCGTCGCCCTCCGCGACATCGCCGCCGGCGAAGAAATCGTCATGAACTACAATGGCGAGCCCACTGACCTCACCCCCGTTTGGTTCGAATTGAAATAACCCCGCACGTATGGTCGCCCCCTCCTCACCCCGTCCTCTGTTAAAAAAATCCCGCACCCTCGGCCCCGTTGCCGACCTCGAACGCCATCTCCCCGCCGAATGGTGGCGCACCCTCTTCAACGCCACCTACGTCAAGACCGACGGCGACGTGGTGGAAAACGCCGCCAACACCACCGCCGACGTCGACCTGCTCCTCGCCGCCACCGGCCTCAAGCCCAGCGCCCGCGTGCTCGACCTGTGCTGCGGTCAAGGCCGCCACAGTCTCGAACTCGCCAGCCGCGGCTTCAGCCACCTCACCGGCCTCGACCGCTCGCACTACCTCATCCAACTCGCGCGCCGCCGCGCCCGCGCCGCACGCCTCACTGTCAATTTCCTCGAGGGCGACGCCCGCTCGCTTCCCGCCTCCGACACCCCTTTCGACGGCGTCGCCATTCTGGGCAACTCCTTCGGTTACTTCGATTGCCAAGCTGAAGACCGCGCCGTGCTCGCCGCCGTCTGCGCCGCGCTGCGTCCCGGTGGTATCCTCGCGATGGATATTTCCGATGGAGATTGGGTGCGGAAAAATTTCGAACCCCGCTCGTGGGAATGGATCGACCGGCACCACTTCGTCTGCCGCGAACGCATGCTCTCCGCCGATGGCACGCGCCTCGTCTGCCGCGAAGTCGTCACCCACACCGAGCGCGGCGTCCTCGTCGACCAATTCTACGCCGAACGTCTCTACGCACGCGAACAACTCCACACCCTCCTCCTTGCCAGCGGTTTCGTCCGCCCCTGCGATCACGGCAGCATTTTGAGCGGCTCCGACCGGAATCAAGATCTCGGCATGATGTCCCATCGGATTTTCGTCACCGCGCACGCCCCGGGAAAACGTCCCACCCGCTCCGCCCGCACCCTCGCGCGCCGCCCAGATATTTCCGACGTCGCCGTCATCCTCGGCGACCCACGCCTCGCCGATGCCGTGAAACTCGACGGTAAATTTCAGCCCGAAGATCTGACCGCCGTGCAGCACCTCAAAACGGCCCTCGCCGAACTGCCCGGCTACCGTTTCCGCTTCCTCGACAACCACGCCACCCTCGCCGCTGATCTCCGCGCCCACCCGCCCGCCTTCGCCCTCAATCTCTGCGACGAAGGCTTCGTCAACGAGCCCCTCCACGAACTCCACATTCCCGCACTCCTCGAGATGCTGAGCGTCCCGTGCTCCGGTTCCGGTCCCGCATCGCTCGCTATCTGCTTCGACAAATCCGTCGTCAACGCCGCCGCCGCTACGATGGGCATCCCCGTGCCGCTCGAGCTCTACGTCGGTCCCGGCGATATCGAGCTACCCGCCCCCGCGAGTTTCCCAGTCATCGTAAAACCGGCCTGCGGCGACGGCAGCGTCGGTATCACCGCTGAGAGCATCGCGCAAAACCGCACCGAACTTGTCGCCACGCTCGCCCGACTCCGCGCTGAGCTCCCCGGCCGTGCCTTGCTGGTGCAGGAGCTCCTCACCGGCCCCGAGTATACCGTCGGACTCATCGGCAACCCCGCGCAAGGTTTCCAACTGCTCCCCGTCATCGAAGCGGATTATTCCCGGTTGCCGGCCACGTTACCCCACATCCTCGCCTACGATTCCAAATTCCGGCTCGATTCCCCGTATTGGACCGACATCCGCTACGTCTCCGCCCGGCTCGACCAACACCGACTCGGCCTACTCCACGATTACTCAAAGCGACTCTTCGAACGCCTCGGTTGCCGCGATTTTGCGCGTATCGATTTTCGCGCTACCGCCGACGGCACCCTGAAACTCCTCGAAGTGAATCCGAACCCCAGTTGGCGCTGGGACGACGATCCCGCCATCATGGCCGGCCTCGCCGGCTGGAGCTACGCAGAACTCCTCGGCCGCCTGATCGCCGCCGCTCAGGCGCGCGTGCACACCGCTGCCGTCCCCGCCAAACTGGCTGGGCCGTAATTCCGGCCCAGCCACGGCGGGCTCGCCGCAACGTCCTCGCTTCCCTCATCACCTTTTATCAAGTCGTGACTTCACAAGTCACCGTTTGATTAAACGCTTCCTTTCATGACCCCGTCCTTCTTCGGTCGCGCCACCGAGCTCGCCGAGCTCGCCGCGGCGTGGACCGGCCCGCGTTCTGCCTTCATCCCCATTTACGGCCGCCGCCGCACCGGCAAGAGCCGCCTCATCGTCGAGTTCGCTGTCGGCAAGCCCGCCATCTACCACGTGGGCAAGCAAGGGCCCGCACCGCTCCAGCGCCGGGAGTTTCTCCAGCTCGCCGCCGTCACCCTCGACGAACCACTCCTCGCCCAAGTCCCCGTCGAGAC
>Ga0114966_10002118_pt1 | contig 17866 bp, 12 predicted proteins | sample M_130207_XF_Meta_FD_87029 | JGI IMG/M metagenome (GOLD analysis project Ga0114966, IMG submission 87029) | Freshwater microbial communities from Lake Montjoie, Canada to study carbon cycling - M_130207_XF_MetaG | ecosystem: Environmental > Aquatic > Freshwater > Lake | place: Lake Montjoie...
ACTCACTCATAATTTTTGATTTCACTTCAAACAAAAAACGCCAAGCTGTTAGCCTAGCGTTTTTTGTTTAATCTTTGCCTGCGCACCATTGCAGGTAAAATAACACCAGCAAAGGCTATTTTATTATGTTTTTGAACACCAACAAGGGCGGAAAGTTATTTTATTATTTCGAAGCGTCCTCTACTGATTATTATATTTTTTTGATTAAGGCCACAAAAGGAGTAAAATCCGGGAGAATATTCTGTAGTTTGTATGGATGCCTTATTATTATGCATTGCAAAAGCGCCCACGGAACGCCCTGTAATGTCGAAAATTTCAATAGTTGAACATTCGGCAGTAGCACTAGAGAATGTAATAAAATTAGAAGCAGGATTTGGGAAAATAGCCATGTTATTATAGCTAGCGTTGATATCATTCACACTATTAATACCAGACCATGCCATGTCATCAATATAAAAAGCACTTCCTATTTTTGCGCCAAAATGGGAATAAATACTAGATGAAATTAAGACTCTTTCTGAATCGGGAACGATGTTTGCAAAATTGGGATTATAATTCATTGTTAAACTATTGAGGGCGTAATTACTTGTGTTTTCACCAGTTTCGTATTTCCCACTAGCAATTGTGTCGCGCGAAGTGCCGTTCCATTTAGTTAAATAGGCAAATACAAAAGCGGAATCGCCTTGGATTGGAGTATATTTCGACTGAAAAGATAAAATTAAAGAGCGGGTAGTATAATTATAACCATAATTGATACCTGGAGGAGAAATGCTTATTGCCCCTATTACTAAAAGGCCAGCAGTATCTAAATTTCCAGAAGTATAAGGATTAGGTATTGTAGTACCTGTTACTTTAATAGTCGTAATTTTTGCACTTGCTGTTCCAGCAAACGGCGAGCTTATTTCCTTAAAAACAGACTGAGCACCACCAAAAGTGGATAAAGCATTTAAACTTGCCCATCCTTGAGGGTCCTGAATGGTTCCAAAAGGAACGTTGTTCCAAACTTCAAAATTAAAATCGGGGTTTTGTGCTAAAGCAGTTGTAAATGATAAAACAGAAATAAATATTAAAAGGGTTAATTTTTTCATTTTTGTTAATATGTTAAATAGATTATTAATAAAACGATATGATTTTTTAGTTAAAAATAATAGAAAATTGAAGTTAGAATTTTATAGTTTTATAAATTTTTTATTAATAGAGATATTGCTATTTTGAAATTTAATAAAATAAATACCAGAAGGCAAATCATAAAGGTCGAGTACCAATTCATTTTTGCCATTTTCCATTTGTTTTAGAATTGTTTTTTTAGTTTGCCCCAATTCATTTTTGATATCAATTAAAATATTTTGTTTAGATGCTTTAAAAATTTTAGATACAGAAGAATCAAATTTTATGGAAATTTGATTGCTGGCAGGATTAGGGAAAATAAAAATATTTTCGTTAATAAAAGATTCATTGATGCCTATGGTATTAAAAACAAAAGTATCTGAACTATCTGTACATCCATTTGCATTAGTTAAATAAACGTTGTAGTTTCCATTTTGAGTAACATAATATTCGGATGAATTAGCGTTTGTAATAATTGTATCATTCAAAAACCATTGGTAATTAGCTCCTGAAACACTGTCGATACTAATTATATTTTGAATGGCTGTAATATATAGTGCTGTTGATGGTTCATTTGCCACATTTACATTTAAGGTAACAGTTAAATTTAGTGAATCTGTTATAGAAACAGAATATATTCCGGCGCATAAACCAGAAATTGATTGCGTAGTTTGCACCGGAGAGGTATTCCAAGAATAACTGTATGGAGGAGTTCCCCAATATACCATTGCAGCGGCAGTTCCGTCGCATGATGCTGCGCAAGATGCATTGGTTTGATTTGCTATTGCAGTTAAAGACGGAAGGTTAGGAGGTATTGCCATTAACCAAACAACATTACTAACAGCACCTGCTGAATCCATAGTAGCTGTTGCTAAAGGAGCACTCATGCCATTTGCCCACCAGCTGTATGTTGTAACAGAATCTACGGAAATACCACCAGGAATGTTATTCCACCCTCCGAAGAAAAACGCCATTGTAGTATCGTGTGTTATTTTAGTTGTTTTGGTGCGCAGAACGCTGTATGGGCCACCAGCCAATGGTGTAGTTAAATCACCCCAAGCATCTACCAGAAAAGTTTTTTGAACACCTGCTATATTTTTTATTGAATCAATAGTGATTCCCTGAATTGTTTGTCCGAAATAAAACTTTGCATTTGAAGCAAAATTGTTCGAATAATTACTATTATAATTTGTAGGAAAATTAAATTCCGTTTCTGCAGGAGTATTAAACTGATTTATATTTAACTGATTGCCAGATATAGTAGTTTGCCCGCCAGATCCAATAGTTACAAGGCTTGAGTTTGAATTAATTGCATATTGAAAAAAGTTTTGAGTTCCATTTTGGTACACCAAGTTAGCTGCAGGAAATGCAGGATTTGGTGAAGAAGAAAAAGGTAATACGGATGCGACTTCGAAAGTATGCAAAAGCAAAGAGCTGAAATCCCATACTTGATTAGGCCCAGCATTACCAATAGAAATGTTTGTTAATGTATCACTGGCCTGATAAATTATTGTTGAGTCTGAAGGCATATCAGATGAAGTGATGGTGATTTGAGCAGATGCAATAAAAAAGCAAGTTGAAAATGCAATTATAAATAATAATGATTTTTTCATGTTATTGAAGTTTAATAAAATTTGTTTTTAATTATTAAGAGAACAAATGTACAAAAAAAGATAATTATTACCAATAATTAATAGACATCATATAAGTTGAATTTACGTTAAGGCTGATTCCAAACTCTTCCTTTCCCTTTTTAAGGAAAGGGGGGGGATAGAATTGTCCCCTAACTTATATAAACTTAATTATAAATAGCTTTATAATTAAGTGAATTTTTCGAAATAAATCTGCAAATTAAATGGTTCAAAAACTGTGAGTTTTTTTTGTTTTGATAGAAAAGAAACAAAAAATCAAGAACAAACGATTACCTCCCCACCTGCAATACTGCATCGCGTTTGTTCATTCCTCAAGCGTGTTTTCATAAGCATATTTTTTGCAAAAAAATGAAATCATCTGTTTTTATTAATACATCTGTTTTGTGGAAATTATTTTGAAAGCTTTACTAAGGAAATAATTTTTTTTAATTTTTTTTAATTTTTTTTAAGGAAATAAAACACCATCACATTCAACGCAATTAATAGGAGGAATTAGTGCATTGTATTTAATATTGATAGCCTTAATAAATTCATTGGCAATAAGCGCATAGCCTTGTTGATTAGGATGGTAGCCATCTAAACTAAAAAAGCCACCACTAACAAAATCCGCATTAAAATCAGCGCCATCCCACTTGATACCAGCTATTACTGATTTGAAATAAGCGTTCATATCCACTAATGCTAAATTATACTGCGCTGCTTTTTGAATAATTACTGCATTATAAGAATTGGTAGCTTCATCAATTCTATAAACTTCGGAAGAATCCAGCGCATAACGATCATTGATAGTAGAAAAAACCAAACCATATTTTTGACATTTCATTGAATCAAGCGGAACCGAAAGCGTAATGTATTCCCCATTATGCAATTGCCTAACACCTCCAATAGCAAACTCATCATCAATAACAAAACCATTACGGCCTAAATTAAATTTAATATGTGATAAACCAGCAGGCATGTAAATATCATTTAATGAATCGGCTTGTGTTTGCCTTAAATCGGCATTATCCCAAGCTACTAAAGTATAATAAGGAAAGGTTCTGAAATCAGGAATAGTAGCAATGACACCTTTTGCACCATTAGCAGTAAGTCCAGCAAGGATGGTATCTAAATGAGCGGCGAAAATTATTGCGGATGGAATTGATTCAGTAATGCCGCCCGATTGCGCATAATTATAAATATCTTCCATTCCTAACCAGGCAGTAATAAACGTTGCATTTTGTGCTAATGCGTCACTATAAATAGACGACAATCCAGGGTTACTTGCAAAACGATGATAAAAAGGGTTTTTATTTCCAGAAGAAAAGCTATTGCCAAAATTGGGGTCGGAATAATTTAGCATGGAGGCATATGGAACAGCCAGGTTATTAAAACTATTGCCAGCAACGCCAGCTAAATAAGATGCGGCAGCAGCAGTTGAAATAAAATTTTTTACAGGTTTTAATGATGAAACACCAATACAATCAGTTTTAAAAGCTAAGTGGCTAGGGCTAACAAAGGAGCTTTCCCATGTTTTAAAATTCAGGCCTAAACCATTATTGTCTGGCATTAATGCTTGATTAAAAGAGCTACCACCAACAAGTTTAAATTGCTCTGCAAGCATGGCAGGTATTGAAAATTTTTGTCCTTTTTGATATAGCGCACCATCTTGGTAACCAGCCAAATAATTTCCACCAATAGCAATTGATTTTGAGAAATCAGCATCACCACCATGCGGTGTTGGAATATCTAACTTAGGGGTACAGCTGCTAAATAAAAAGAAATAAAAACAGAAGGGAATTAATATAAAATATTTAGTGTATTTCATCGATTAAAAATATATTTAAAGCATTAGACAATTTAATTATCCGGATTTGTAAAAAAATTAAATATTATAAGTTTTTACCCCTTTGATTTCGGGTGCAGTAATCTTAAGGGACTCTTCTATACCTGCTTTAAGAGTCATTGCAATCATGGAGCATGACTTGCAGGCGCCAAGTAATTCGAGTATTACAATGTTGTCGTCTGTAATTTCCACCAATGCTACATTGCCACCATCTGCTTGCAGATAAGGGCGAATTTGTTCTAATGCTATCTCTACCTTTATTTTTAAATCTGTCATTTATATTGAAATAATAAGATTGAACGAAAAGCTAAAACAATAAAAAAATAATATTGATAAAATAATTAATAAAACTGTGCTGGAAAAATAAAAAAAGTTTAGGTAAACAATAAAATTAATTAAAACAAATAAAAATAGGAAGTGTAAAAGTAAGAAAAAATATTATATTTACGAGTGAGTTAAAATAGTATCTTTAAAAAATTAAAAATAGTGGTTCTCAAAAATGAATATTTACGATAAGTACGAAACTGTTATAGGATTAGAAGTTCACGCGCAGTTATCAACTAAAAGCAAAGCTTATTCAAGCGATTCTGCAGAATTTGGTTCGCCTCCCAATTCTAATGTAAGTCCTATTTCATTAGGGCATCCAGGGACTTTACCAAAATCAAATAAAAAAGTTATTGAATTTGCTGTTCGATTAGGCTTGGCTTGTAAATGCACTATTAGAGAGGTAAATGAATATGCAAGAAAAAATTATTTTTATGCCGATTTACCTAAAGGATATCAAATTACGCAAGATAAAACACCTATTTGTACAGGAGGATTTATTACAATTAAAAATGAAAATGGCATAGATAAAAACATAAATATTACTCGCATACATATGGAAGAAGATGCAGGCAAGGGTATTCATGATCTTGACCCATTCGACTCCTTAATTGACTTGAACAGAGCCGGAGTGGCATTAGTAGAAATAGTTAGTGAACCAGAAATGAGGACAGGAGAAGAGGCGTATAAATATTTAACAGAAGTGCGTAAAATTGTTCGTTATCTAGAAATTTGCGATGGCAATATGGAGGAAGGAAGTTTAAGGTGTGATGCTAATGTATCGGTGCGATTAAAAGGTTCCAGCGTACTAGGGAAACGCACCGAAGTTAAAAATATGAACTCCATACGAAATGTACAAAGAGCTATAGAGTATGAATCAAAACGTCAAATAGAAGCGATAGAAGCTGGTGAAGAAATATCTCAGGATACAAGAAGTTTTAATGCTGCAACGGGGAGTACTTTTTTATTAAGAAGCAAAGAAATGGCAAATGATTATCGTTATTTTCCTGAGCCTGATTTACAGCCTATATTAATAAGTAAAGAATACATCACAAAAATTAAAAATGCTTTGCCCCCGCTGCCAAATGAGTTATTTAAAAAATATCAATCATTGGGATTATCGCACTATGATGCTGGTGTGTTAACAGATTCAAAAGAAATTGCAATGTATTTTGAAAATATTATTGCAAAAACAAAAAGTATAAAATCAGCGGCTAACTGGTTAACAGTTCAAATAAAAGGATATTTAAATGATAATGGATTACATATTTCAGATTTTAAAATATCAGCAGATCGGATGGCTTTGTTAGTTGATTTTATTGATAGTGGAAAGGTAAGTCATACCATTGCCATTCAAAAAATTTTTCCAAAAATGATTGAAGAGTTGGAAAAGACGCCATTACAAATTGCAGAGGAAAATAATTGGATACAGGAAAGTGATAGCGGCGCATTGGTAGAGTTTGTAAAACAAGCAATTGATAAATATCCTGAAAAAGTTAGTGAGTATAAAAATGGTAAAACAACATTGTTGGGACTGTTTATGGGTGAAGTGATGAAACTATCCAAAGGAAAGGCGGACCCCAAATTAGCGAATGAATTGATGAAAGAAATGTTAGAAAAATAAGATACAATAAAGAGTTCTCCTTAAAAATTAATAGAGATATTGAGTAATAGCAAAATAAAAATCAAATACAATGAGAATTAAACATCTAATTCAGAATTTTCGTATGCTTAAAAAATTACTTTTTTCAATTGAATTGAAGCGTGGACTTTATGTTTTTATTTCTTGCATTTTATTAGTTGTAAATTCGAAAACAAATGCACAATCCAAAAACAGAATTGAAATAAAAGGGGAATTAAGCAAGTCCAATGGCGAAAGAGTTTATTTAGAACTTATTTCACCAGAAGGTGCAGTGGGTATAGATACAGTGGTACTTAATGAAAAAGGGGGGTTTGTATTAACATTTGACAGCAAAGATCCAGGTTTTTATCGTTTGAAGATTTCGGATAAAAATTTCGCAACACTAATAATTGATGCGAATCAAAAAGTTAGCATTACAGGGGATGTCAATAATTTAAACCAAACATATTTGGTAGAGGGGTCGCCGGATTCGAAATTATTTTTGGAAATAGATAGGGCCTCTACGCGGCATTATCAAAAAAGCGATTCCTTGCAGAAAATGTTTCAAGCGCTTGTTAACTCAAATAATAAAAGTCCTAATTTATCTTTAAATGTAGATTCGATAGGCCAGGCTTTAGAAAGTAAATACAATGCCTTGCTTATCAAGCATAATAATTATTTAAAAGAGACCATCGAGAAAAACATATCCTCCCTTGCATCTTTAGTTGCTATTCAACAATTGCCTGTAGAGGAGTATTTAGAAACGTATATAAAAACAGATGCAAGTTTATTTGCTAGATACCCAAACTCATCCTATATAAAGTCATTTCATTTGGATGTGACATCAAAAAAGCAAATGAAATTGGGCTCGATAGCGCCTGATATAAAAATGAATACACCAGATGGAGAAGTGTTATCCCTATCTTCTCAAAAAGGAAAAGTTATATTAGTAGATTTTTGGGCTTCGTGGTGTGGACCTTGTAGGGGAGAAAACCCAAATGTTGTAAAAGCATACCATAAATATAAAATGAAAGGCTTTGATGTTTTTAATGTTTCATTAGATACCGATCCAGCTAAATGGAAACAAGCAATAATAAAAGATAACTTGGTATGGTCAAATCATATTTGTGATTTTAAAGGATGGCAATCCTCCGTTGTTGCATTATATGGTTTTAAAGGAATTCCATATAATGTTTTGTTAGATAAGGAAGGGAAAATTATAGCAAAAAATCTAAGAGGGGAAGATTTAGAAAAAAAACTTTCAGAAATTTTTAATTGATAATAGTATCTTTTTATTTATCTAAATATTACTGTACTAGAGGATTTATGCTTTTTATTTTTTTAAAAGGAAAAAATGTAAATTAAATTTATAATTGCAATTTTCGGCTTAATTTTTTTTGTGTTGTTAATTTCCTTTTTATTAATCAAATCGTTAATTTAATTTTTAATTTCAAAAAAACACCAATGAGAATTTTTTTTTTCGGTTTTTATGTATTTCTTTTATTCCCTGTAATTTGTGTTTCGCAATCTTATTTCCAACAAGAAGTTAATTATACGATTAATGTAAAACTGGATGATGTAAAAAATGAAATTACAGGAGCCGAAAGTATTGAATACATTAATAACTCCAGCGTTGAACTTGAATATATTTATATGCATTTATGGCCCAACGCATATAAAGACCAATCTACTGCATTGGCTAAGGAATTTTTGAAACGAGGCACAAATAAGTTTTGTTTTTCAACAGCCGAAGAAAGGGGCTATATAGACCAATTAGATTTTAAAATAGATGGTCAAAATGCTAAATGGGAATTGCTAAAAGATAGCATTGACATTTGTAAATTATATTTGAATCAAGGATTGAAGAGTGGCGGGAAAGTAACAATTACTACCCCTTTTCATGTTAAAATTCCATCAGGTAAATTTTCTCGTCTTGGTCATATTGGCCAAGCTTATCAAATGACACAGTGGTATCCCAAACCTGCAGTATATGATAATAATGGATGGAATTACATGCCATATTTAAATCAAGGTGAATTTTATTCAGAATTTGGAACTTTTGACGTTAGCATTACACTGCCCAAAAATTATGTATTAGCTGCAACAGGAGACATGGTAGATGCTGAAAAGGAATTAGAATGGCTGAACCAAAAAGTAAAAGAAACAGAAGCAATTACTACTTTTAATGTTAAAGATCTAAAATTCCCTGCATCAGATAGTACAACCAAAACAATTAGATTTAAACAAAAAAATGTTCATGATTTTGCCTGGTTTTGTGATAAACGATTTCATGTATTAAAAGGTGAAATTGAAACACCAAAAACTAAACATAAGGTTATTACATGGGCTATGTTTACAAATGCAGAAGCTGATTTGTGGAAAAATAGTATACAATATATAAATGACGCAATTTATTATTATTCGCTTTGGAATGGAGATTACCCGTATGATCATTGCACTGCCGTAGATGGCACTATTAGTGCTGGTGGTGGGATGGAGTATCCAAATATTACTGTGATAGGGAGTTCGAGCAATGCCTTTCAGCTAGAGCTTGTTATTGCTCATGAGGTAGGCCATAATTGGTTTTATGGCATGTTGGGTTCAAATGAGAGGGAGCACCCTTGGATGGATGAAGGCATCAATTCGTTCAATGAACTTAGATATCTTAGAACCAAATACCCAGAACAAAAACTAATTGGCAAATTAGCAAATGGACCTGTCGGAAAAATATTTGATCTTTCTTATATTAAGAAAAAAGCAGAGAAAGAATTATTGTATTTTAACCAAGGAGCAAATAACCAAGATCAAGCAATAGAACTGCCGGCTTATAATTTTACCGAAATGAATTATGGTGCAATCGTTTATTCTAAAACAGCGATCTTATTTGATTATTTGATGGGATTTATTGGTGAAAAAGAAATGGATAAAGCCATGATGCAATATTTTGATGAATGGCATTATAAGCATCCGCAGCCAAAAGATTTGAGGGAAATACTAGAAAAATCGACAGGTAAAGATTTAAATTGGTTTTTTGATGATATGATTAATACGACTAAAAAGTTAGATTATAAAATTACCGCTTGTAATAAACAAGAAGACGGCACTTGGAAATTAAATTTGAAAAATAAAGGAGAAATAGCAGGACCTTTTAGCATACAAGGAATAAAGGATAATAAAGTAGTGCATGAAATTAATTTCAATGGCATTAAGGATAATTGCGCATTAAAATTTCCTGTTAATGATATTGATTATTTTAAAATTGATTATTTACAAAACATGCCTGAAATTAATAGAAACAATAATAGTATAAGAACTCGAGGTATATTACCTAAACTAGAACCATTTAAATTACAGTTTTTGGCAAGCATCGATAATCCTGATAAAACCCAATTATTTTTTACCCCTGCTATAGGCTGGAATAATAATAATAAATGGATGCTTGGTTTTTCTTTTCATAACTATACTGTTCCTCAAAAAAAGTTTCAATTTGATTTAATGCCCTTGTTAAGTTACAGTACAAAAGATTTTGCAGGCTATGGACGAATGAAGTATGATTTATTTTTGAATAATAATTTAATACACGCTGTATCCTTTGTTGCAACAGCTACTCGCTATTCGTATACAAACTATCCGACAGCTTTAAATTTCAATAAAATTGCGCCAGAATTAAATATTGAATTTAAGAAGAAGCATGCAAGAAGTAGTTATACACATAGTTTGCAATATCGAAATATAAGTATTTTTAAAGATTATTATAAAATCAATTCCTCTATTATATTGCCTTCTTTTTCGATAGAACCAATATTTTTAAATTTTAACGAACTTAATTATGTCCTCAGAAAAAGCAGTGCCCTAATGCCTTTTAATATAAAGGCAACTATACAGCAGGGAGAAGATATTGTTAAAACATCACTAACTGGTATATATACATATAAATTTAAAAAGAATAAAACTGGAATTAATTTCCGCTTATTTATGGGCACCTTTGTTGGAACGAGTTCTGCTAATGCAGCCCCATATAAATTTCGATTAAGTGGACAAAATGGAAATCAAGATTATTTATTTGATAATATTTATATTGGGCGCAATGAAACGGGATCTATTCTTGCTAATCAGTTTTTAGAAAACGATGGGGGATTCAAATATTTTTCCACCATAGGACAATCATCAAAATGGTTGGTAGCATTAAATATCAAGTCGGCCTTTGGTAATTTAAAATTGCCAGTAAAAATGTATTTTGATATTGGTACAGCAAGCAAGGAGTCTTTACAGGAAGAAGTGTTTTTATATAATGGTGGATTATGTGTTACATTAATAAAAAATGTATTTGAAATTTATTTACCAATACTGTTGTCAGCGGATTTGAAAAATTATGCTGAGCAGCAGCATACTAAATATATAGAATCGGTAAGGTTTGTACTAAATTTAAATTTACTGAATCCATTTAATTTGATCCGAAGTTTTTAATATGGAGGAATTATTTTCGCCAATTTTAAAAAAGATTTTATTTAGGTGGGCTGCAATAGTCGATGTATCCATTTAATAGTGCCTGGTAAAATAATTCTCCTTGAATTTGGTACCCTTTACCATTAAAATGCACACGGTCTTTAGCTGAAAGTTGTGCATTAAACCATTTTGCCATAGAGCCATATCCTCCCATAATTTCGTATAAATCCCAGTAAGGTAAATTATGTTGCAAACAATAGTTTATAATTGTTACTCTTGCCAAATTCATATTGGGATTTTTAACCCTACCTTTTCTTGATTTTCGAAAAGAGTCGGCAGGAGTTGTTAACAAAATAGAGGCGTTGGGGCTGGCAATTTTTATATTTGTAATTAGGGTGTCGATAATTCTGCTAAATAATATTTTATCAAAACCTGCAGCATAACCTTCGTTAGTTCCTAATGAAATAATAATTAAATCGGCATTTAAGTAAGATAATTGTTCCATAAAATACTTCGACTTTAAATAATGTTTATACTCAGCTCCATTTACTCCTATCATATTATATAAAACACCGGAAGAGTCGTTCTCTAGTAACATTCCATAAATACGTGTTGCTTGCTGGTAAATGGAGTCTGAAATTTTATTTCGTAAAATAATTTGAGAGATTGGCTTGTCAAATTTTAGTTCTGAAATAAATGAGTGGGTTGAAATATCATTGGATTTAATAATTCCTTTTTCACAATTTATTTCATCACAAACAGTAATATCAAAATTACATTCACCTTTTTCTTGAAACAAAACAAATTTTGTAAAGCTGTACCCTAGGCCTGGTTGATCTTTCACCAGTAGGTTTATTGTAGCTATGGAATCTGTTGTTTCAATTGTAAATCCACAAACTCCTATAGGTAAAGGTTTTTCATAAAAAACATTTCTCTTAGAATCCCAAGATCTATTGCTGCTGGTTTTAAAAGATGCAGGCTCATTACTTTTAGCAATGTGATATGGAAATAATAAACCTCTTCCAGCATTTCCAAATTTCAATTGTAATTTTTGGCGAATAGTTCCCGAAAAGTGATCCGCTTGAATGTGGGAGTCACCAATGTGAACAATATCAACCCTTCCACTTTTTAGTTGTTGAAGGTCGTATAGTTTTTGATAAAATATGCGAATTGAATTACTATCATTTTCAATAATATTTAATTTTTCACTAATGAAAGGATATTTTTTAAATGATAGGGTATCTGATTTTTGAGCAAAAGAATTATTACAAAAAAAAAATATTATGAAAAAGGAGCAAATAAAAAACGAAATATAGAACAAGCTAAATCTGCTATTAGGACCTGTAGAATAATTGCAAAATGTAACATTAATAGTTTTCATATTTTTTTTATCATGATCTCTGTAACCAAAGGAATAGCAATATTCAAAAATATTATGGATTAAGGACAAAATTATTTTTATTAAATTTTTGATACTCATTCATTAGTTTATCAAATAGTAATTTGCCGGCTTTGTGCGCACCTCTGAAATTAAAATGAGTATAGTCTTTGTTAGCTAATATTGTATCCCCTTCCACCCATTTTACCATAGAGCCATTGCCACCCATAGCATCATATAGGCTCCAGAATGCAATGTTATTATTTTTAGCCATTCTTTTTTGTGTTTCAACTAATATGGGTACGCTGGGGTCTGTTTCATAAACACCATCTCTGCTATAACCCTTGTCGCCAACGCTAATCAATAAAATGCTAGCCGTTGGGAAGCTTGCTTGAATATGTTTAATGACATTATTCATTCCCCGTTCGTACCACAAAAAATCAGTTATTTTTTCGTTAACTGCATTTAAGCCGTATTCTAAAATAATTAAATCATAGCCCAAACAATTATTAGTTTCAGCATATACGCTTTGTGAAACTTTATTAATGGGCATTCCGGAATTTCCGCGGAAGGAAAAATTATCAACAAAAACACCGCTATCACTTTCCAGACTAAATCCAAAAATATCAATAGTTGTTTTACATTGAAATGTTGCTTCTATTGATTTTGCAGCATTGGGTTGATCAATAACAATTTGGTTAACAGTTTTTTCACCTTTCAGCTCATAACGTGCGCCATTGATTGTTACATAGTTTTCGCCATCACTTTTTCCGTAAAGTAATTTTGTTTTGTAAAATTTATTTATATTTTTTTTATTTACAGCAGTGTATGATACCCAGCTTTCATCAGCAATATTTAAGGTATCTTCAAAATTAATTGTATTAGGGACAAATCCATAACCAGAAATTCCTAATTTATGATTGACAGGTGGGTTATTTATTAAATTATAGGTAGTCCAACCATCGAAGGAATGAATAATTGTTTTTCTAAACCCCGCTACAATAGAAGTAATAGGTACAAATCCTACACCAAAGCCACCAAAGCGTTCCTGCATACAGCTTCGTAAATCTTGAGTAATTAAATCACCCTCTATCATTGAATCACCAAAATAAGCGATGCGTGTTTTATGTTTTTCTGTTTTTGTTGTATTTAATGATTGAAAAAAATAAGCCATGGAAGATGCCGTGTCTGAATTATAATCTATAATTGATGTTGAATTTTGCAGTGCAGGATTAGAGAGGGGAGGGGTACCTTTATTATTATTTAAGTATTTAGGTGAATTTACTGCCTGTAAAGAATTTTCATTTATTTTTTTAAATATTTGAATATCAGAAAGCATTTCAACTTTTCTTGTTTTTACACCTTTTAATGTAAATTGAGTGTCAGAAAATGAAGCAATAATTAACAGTGTGGTAACAATCAGCACCATTAAAAAAGGTTGAGAATGCCTGTTTTTTTGATTCATAGATTATAATGCGATATGGATTGTAAAGATAGCAATTGATAATGACATTTTAATTTAGATAAATAATTATTTCTGTTTCAATAAGTGAAGATTTCGAAATAACTCCCGCAAATTAAATGGTTCAAAAACTGTGTATTTTTCATTTCTCTTGATACCCTTCGGCAAAAGCTCAGGACAGGCTCCAGAAAGAAAAAATCAAGAACAAACGATTCCTTCCCACCTGCAACCCAGCAAGGCTTTTGTTCATTCCTCAAGTGCGTTTTCATAAGGATAGTTTTTGCAAAAAAATGAAAGCATCTGTTTTTATTAATATATCTGTTTTGTCGAAATTATTTTGAAAGCGGTACTAAAATTTAAAATACATAAATTATAATGTGTATTTTTCTTTTAATTTTCTTAATATTATCACCATAAAATTTCAAATATTGTATTTAATAAATATTCTAATTTCATAATTAATTTAAAATGAAAATAAATAATTTGTTTTTTTTATTTACTATTAACGCTCTTTTTTTTGTTTTAATCACAATACATTTTTCATGTAAAAATACATCAAATAAAAACAAAGCATTAATTTCAAATGATTCTATTAATAATATATCTCCCCTTCAGTCAGAAAGTTATTCAGCTGGTTCTGTGGAAGTAAAAACATATGTTGTAAATTATCCTGAAGGGGAATTTAAAGGCTGGGGATTTGATATTTATATTAATAATAAAAAAAGAATTCATCAGCCTAATATTCCAGCAGTGTCTGGTAATAAACCCTTTAAAACTGAAGAAGATGCAAAAATAACGGGTAGGTTTATGGCAAATAAAATGCTGAAAGGGGAATCTTTTCCAACAATATTAATTAAGGAATTGGATAGTTTGGGTGTTTTATAATAGCGGTTGGCAAATAAAAATAAAAATGCAAGGTTATAACTTTAAACCATTGGTAAGGAATTGTTTTATTTTATTTCGTTACAATGCCTAATACCTAAAACCTGAGTTCGATTCTACAATCGCCTCAATCACCTGGTAAATCAAACTCATGTCTATATTGAAGAGTAAATTATTGTCTGACAGTAGGCAGCTATTGACAAATAATCATTTTGTTGGTTTTCCTAATTTTATCAACTGTTAAGGAATAGTAATAGATACCAGGTTTTAGATTTTTTTTATCAAATAAAACATAATTTACACCCTCAGACAATTTTGTATTAATTAGTGTTTCAACTAATCGACCACATTCATCCCAAATTTGCAAATTTACATCTGATTTTTTATTCAATAGAAATTCAATTTTAGTTGATTGTGAGAAAGGGTTTGGATAATTAATTAAATCAAAATTGGAATTGGTTGCCAATATATCCTTAACAGTTACAATATCATTTACGCTTGTGATATTTGTTGAATAAATGCCATTAGAATGAGTAGCAATTATTACTAAACCGTCGGAAATTCTAGTTTCAATCATATCACAAACACCATTGCCAATAGTATTTAAGCCTTGTTGGACCCAAATGGTTGCTGTACCATTTAAACTGTCTGTAGCATAAAGACCAGTAGAAGTAGCAGCTAGATAAACCACACCATCCGCTACAGGTAAAATACTTAGCCATCGTATGGAAGGTCCAGAACCGGAGCCGCTTGAATTTTGTTCTAAATTACCTGCACATTTGGCCCATGTTACCCCTGCATTGATAGAATAAAACATGCTATATACCCCATAGTTAGAAAATACAACTACTACTTTATCACCATCCGTTGGGTCTGCGGTAATGCAACTTACATAACCTGATACAGGAAATAAGGCCCCCGTAGTAGTAGAAGTAATATCAATAGGAGTAGGGGTTCCTATATTTGCATTATCTACACGAAAAATTTTCTTTTTATCTGTTCCATAATAAACCCGATTGAGTGGGGTTTTACAAGCAGTAACAGCAGTAATAATAGAGTTTGCTGAAGGTACTGAATCTATAAATTGAATCCAATTTGTACTAATTGAATCCCAGTTCCCAATAAGTGGGATGCCCGACAAATCATTGTTTCTCCATAAATACTTACCCCCAGCCAAATACATCAGATTATTATTATTTGGATCGAGCACAAATGGGTTAATAAATTCGGGTTTTTTAAGACCAATAGGGTCAATGCGAGTGAAAGCAGTTTTATTTCCATTAGCATCACAGGTGGCTTTTACCATTTTAGCATTTTGAATAGAAAAATAATAATTTGTTTGATTATCTGCAATAGCGCAATAAGAGCCATCACCGCCATGTGCATGAAACCAAGGTGCTGTTGGTGAAGAGCTATTAATAAACCAGGTTCCATTGTCTTGCGTTCCGCCAATGATAATATTATTTCCTGGGGAAGCATGGTCAATTGCTACCGTATAAAACATGGTTGTTAAATAGCCATTATTTAATGGCTGCCAAACGACATTACTGACATTGTTATCATTGGTCTTAAAAATACCACCATCATTGGCACTAATCATAATATCTGGGTTGGAAGGTAAAAATTCAAGGCAATGTTGATCGGGATGATGATTAGCATAAGAATTTACTACATGTAAGGCAGCACCATGCTCATAACCACCTATAAAAGTGGTATTAACAGAATCCTGAAAACCTGAAGTGGAGCGGTATAAGTTTGTACCACCAATAAATACTGTATTTGGTGAATTAGGTTTCACTCGAATAACCATATCGTAAGAACCCTGTACAGACCATTTATCAAATTGGCCCCCCGAGGCAGGTAAATTAATTGAAAGGTCTTGCCATATTCCACCAGCACTATCGCCATTTCCAGAAATATAGGTGTATTTCCATAAGCTATTCCATTCAGGGTTTCCTAAATAGTTATAAGTTACCTTACCAAAATTGGGGGTATTGGCTAAAAAATATATTTCATTTTCGTTAGATGGATTTATGCCCATAGTAATTCTATTATAGGAAGTTGGAAAGTTAGCAGGTGTAATTTTGGTAAAGGAAGTGCCATTATTAGATCGCCATATGCCTTTTTGTGCGCCATCATCGCTTAAAGTAGTATAAACTACCCCATTGGATGTTACTTTTACATCAGTAAAATAAGACGATCCACTTTGAACAGTTGTCCATGTTAAACCACCATTAACACTTCGCATGATGGCTTGGTAGATGGCGGCATAAATTTCGGTTATGGTATCGTTTGCAGACTTGTCAATTTCTAAGTTCCAAATTAATTGCCAGTTTGTTGTGAAAGAATTTGCCGCACCTGCTGCTGTTGATGTGAGCGATTGCCAGGTTACGCCACTATCGATGGAAGTAAAAATGCCATCACCAAAATAATAAGAACTACCACCACCAGCAGATGCTCCGTAGGCTTCTCCGCTGCCATAATACCAAACATTGGAATGAGCAGGTCGTTTATCTTGAACCAAGCAGGTGGCATTTTTTAATTGTGATTGCGTATTGGTCATGTTCCATGTATTTCCACCATTAGTTGAAAGCCACATACCACCAGAACAAGAACCGGCTAAAAGTCTGTTTTCATTATTCACATCAATGCCAAAAGCTCTGGTTCGTCCACCAACATTCCAAGGCCCTCTGTTTACAATATTTAAAGCGGATCTATGGTCTATTGAATTAACTTGCATATCATTTGGCAAAGTGCTTGCAAAAGCTAATTCTTTTTGACGCATATTTTCAGGTATTCTCCCTGTTGATGGATCAGCTAACCGTCTGAGCTCCCAGTTCATACGCTCTTGCGCATCATTTTCCATTCCTTCTTTAGAACGTTGGTTATGAATATTATCAACATTAACATTACGAAAATTGAAAATTCCGAATGCAATTGTGGATAGGAGGAGAAAAATAGTAATATAAACTTTGAGAGTATTTTTCATGAAGAAAATGAATTAGTTATTTTTTAACAATGCCTTAGTGAAGTTTTCGAAATAAATCCCGCAAATTAAATGGTTCAAAAACTGTGTGTTTTTCTTTTGTCTTGATACCCTTCGGCAAAAGCTCAGGACAGGCTCCAGAAACAAAAAATCAAGAACAAACGATTCCTCCCCACCTGCAAC
>Ga0114966_10002122_pt1 | contig 17852 bp, 26 predicted proteins | sample M_130207_XF_Meta_FD_87029 | JGI IMG/M metagenome (GOLD analysis project Ga0114966, IMG submission 87029) | Freshwater microbial communities from Lake Montjoie, Canada to study carbon cycling - M_130207_XF_MetaG | ecosystem: Environmental > Aquatic > Freshwater > Lake | place: Lake Montjoie...
AGCAACACTGGCCGGGTTGCCCCAGGACTTGGTATTGCTGGAAGAGCCACAGGCAGCCGTTTACGCATGGTTGACCACGATGGATGACCGCTGGAGGAAGACGCTGCAGGTCGGGGACACACTTTTGGTGTGTGATATCGGTGGTGGCACAACCGATTTAACTCTGGTCGGCGTCGCCGAAGAAGAGGGGGGTCTCGTTCTGAAACGGCTCGCGGTCGGAAATCACTTGTTGGTCGGCGGCGACAACATGGACTTGGCTCTGGCACATCATGTCGCGGGGCTGTTCGCAAAGAAAGGCGTGATCCTCAATCCATGGCAATCGGTCGCCCTGTGGCATTCTTGTCGGATGGCGAAGGAAACACTGCTTTCCCACGAGGGGCCGAAGAAGCATCCGGTGAGCGTGCTTGGACGGGGAAGCAAACTGATCGGCGGCACAGTCACCGTGGACGTGCCTCGAGACACAACATCGGATCTCTTGGTCGATGGCTTCTTTCCCCTGTGTCAAGTGGATCACAAGCCGACTCGGCGGCGGATCTCCGGATTTCAAGAAGTGGGACTGCCCTACGAAGCCGACACCGGCATCACAAGACATCTCGCCGCGTTCCTGCAGTGCCACGGTTCATCAGAGAACGAACCCGCTCAACCAACGCACGTTCTGTTCAATGGCGGCGTCTTTAAAGCGGAGGCCATGAGAAATCGCTTATTAGATGTCTTGAAAAGTTGGTTCCCCGACGCGCCTCCTCAAACCCTTGGTGGAACTCATGACCTTGACTTTGCCGTAGCTCGCGGTGCGGCTTACTATGGCTGGGCCAAGAGCAGCGGGGGCGTCCGGATTCGAGGCGGTGCCGCACGTTCCTATTACGTCGGTATCGAATCGGCGGGGCTTGCCATCCCTGGATCACCACGCCCCTTGCGAGCCATGTGCGTCGTCCCATTCGGGATGGAAGAGGGGACCGAAATCGATATCCCTTCCGAGTCGATTGGACTGGTCGTCGGCCAACCTGCCCATTTCCGTTTCTTCAGTTCGTCGACTCGCAAAAATGATCAGGCGGGAGTTCGACTGCAGCACTGGACCGATGGAGAACTCAGCGAAACCGATTCGCTCGAAGCCACTCTTCCCCGAGAAGATGCCACCGAGGACAACTATGTCCCTGTCCAATTTCATACCAAGATCACGGAACTGGGTGTCTTAGAATTATGGTGTGTGAGCACTCGAGGCAGCGGCCGCTGGAAACTCGAATTCAGCGTTCGCGATGATGCGGAATCGGCGTAAATTTCTTGGCCGGAAAACAGCACGCACCAGACGGACCTGAAACAAACGTTTCTCGAGTGTTGTGCCTCATCACCGATCTGAGGTAGACGGGTCAACCGTCCGTTCGAGCCTCGTCTTGCCGGCCCATTCCATCAAGTCTCGCCGCATCTGTTTTGATGCAGGATCTGCAACCGCAGCACGTTTTGACAAAAAAAACAGTGAATCTCCGCATCGTCTTCGGTCTTTTCGGCATCAGCCGAAGCAAAACGTCTGGCCCACGACCGACGCGCCTCGAGCACGACCGCCCCTCTCAAAAACTACTCTGCGGAACACTCCTGTCTCGTTCGCTGACACGACACTACAGGTCCCAGCCATGGCGATATTCGCGGGTTACAAATTGATTGGCCGCCGAATCATTGGTGACCTTCATGTTGACACCATCCCATTCCACTTTTTTGCCAGCGCGCAGGGCGATATTTCCCAGCAGAACCGTTTCTGTCAGGCGCCCGGCATAGTCAAAATTAGACATTGCCAGTTCTGGTTTGTTCTCCTTGATCGCGTTGGCGAACTCCGTGAAATGGCCGGGCGAAATCACATGTTCAGGCTTTTTGTATTCCAGATATTCCTCTTTCGGAAGGATCAGATAATCCGAGTGATAGGAATTTGAAGAAAAAATGCGGCCCTTTTCTCCGATGACCAGCGATCCCGTCTTTTCAACGCTTTCACCCATCAGCAAATCATTGGAAGGACGCCGACCGCCGTCGTACCAGTAAAGAACGCAAGGCCCAAGATTGCCACGAGGACCAAACTCGAACTTAATCGAAGAATTCTTGGGATAGGACGCCGCGCGGGCCGCGCCCGTCCATTCGGTATCGGGTGTCGCTTCCGCGGAAATCGGATTGAACAGCTGCAATGCCATGACAGCCATGTTCATCGTATGACAGGCCATATCACCGAGGGCTCCGGTACCGAAATCCAGCCAGCCACGCCACTTGAATGGCTGATAGGCGGAATGATACGGGCGATCTTTGGCAGGACCGAGGAACAGATCCCAATGAATGTGCTTGGGGCACTCTTCCACGTCGGTTGGATATCCGCCGCCTTGAGCCCAGATGGGGCGGTCCGTCCAAATGTGAACCTCTTTGACGGCACCAATGTCACCTTTGCGAATGATTTCAACCGCTTCGCGGTGACCGCTCGAGGCTGTCCCCTGATTTCCCATCTGAGTGCAGAGCTTTTTTTCCGCAGCCACCTCGCGCATCAGGCGTGCTTCGGCGATGGTATAGGTCAGCGGCTTTTGGCAAAAACAGTGTTTTCCCATTTTCATTCCGCGAATTGCCGCAGTGGCGTGAGTGTGGTCAGGTGTGCTGACTGTGATTGCGTCAATTTGATCGGCCATCTCGTCGTACATGACGCGATAGTCATGATACTTCTTGGCCTTTGGAAATTTACTGGCCGCCTTTTCCAGGTAGTCTTCGTTGATGTCACACAAGGCGACGATGTCACCATGACGCCCCGCGTCATCGCGATCGCTAGCCCCTTTTCCGCCATCAACACCGATACAGGCAAAGCGAATGGCCGAATTGGCGGATTTTTCCTGAGTCCATCCCTCGCGGGTTCCACCGACCCAGCACCCGGCCGCGATCGCTGTAGACCGCTGTATAAATTCGCGACGTGTCGATTGATCGGTCATGAATTATTTCTCCTAACGAGCGACTTAAAATTAGCGAACCTCTTGGACTGGATTCGATCCTGAAACTGACCTGAAATGCCTGACAGAGCTCTTTTGATCAATCCGCATTCCTCAGATTCATGAGGCTCACAACAAATGCGTGTTGGGTGATCGTGGCCACTCTATAAATTGTCATGGGGTGCGAAAAAACAGAAACACATCAAGCAACGACCAGAAAACAACATCGAGCAGCGCAACGACTTCCTCTAGATTAGGAAACAACTTCAGCGGCAGGACTTGGTTGGGCTGACTCCCACTCCGAATGCGTCTCATGATCACCGATCACGATTTCAAAACCCAGATCAGCCACCATTGCGAAATCTTCTTCAGGGGATTGGCCTTTGGTCGTTAGATAGTCACTGACGAACATTGAATTCGCGGCATATAATCCCATTGCCTGCATGGACCTCAGATTGACTTCCCGGCCACCTGAAATTCGTAACTCGACGGCGGGATTGGCCAACCGGAAGAGGCATAATGCCTTCAGGCAGTACCGCGGGTCGAGATTCCGCTCGCGCGCCAGCGGAGTCCCATCGATCGAATGCAGGAAATTGACTGGCGTTGAATGGACACTGAGCGAACGCAACTCAAACGCGACGTCGACCAAATCACGGTCGGTCTCTCCCATTCCGACAATCAACCCGCTGCACAACTCCAACCCTGCCGCGCGGGCGACTTGAAGAGTTCTTAGCCGGTCTTCGTAACTGTGTGTGCTGCAAATCGAGTCATAGAACGAGCGGCTTGTGTTCAGATTGTGATTAATCCGATCAACTCCCGCTTCCTTCAAACGAACGGCCTGCTCTGAATTGAGAAGCCCCAGACAGCAACAAATGTGCAGTCCGAATTTTTCCTTGATCTTTGCCACCGTATTGGCAATATGTTCCACCTCGCGGTTACTGGGGCCTCGTCCCGAGGCGACGATGCAATACGTACGTGACTGAGTCGCCACGGCGCGCTCGGCACCTTCCATCAACTTGGCCTCATTCAAGAGCGCGTACCGTGGAATTTCCGCCTCTGAAAGTATGGACTGCGAACAATAGCCGCAGTCTTCCGGACACAGACCGCTCTTGGCATTCTTCAGAAAATAGAGGTGCACTTTGTGGCCGAAATACGTTCGTCGGATGCGATAAGTCGCCGCCAGTAAATCGAGCAAATCCTCGTCATTCGAACGGAGAATCGACAGTCCTTCGTCGACGGTCAGTTGGTGGCCCTTCAGCACCCGTCCTGCGAGTTCATTCCAACGAAGTGGGTCCTGCTCAGACGATAACGATTCGAACATCGGAGACGTGTTCCTTGCAATGTCAAACAGGAGCGAATCTTGGTGAGTGATCTTAGCAGTAAGACCCCCATCCAGACAAACCAATCAGAACTACCAAATGGCTCTGTCACATGCTTTGGGATCTGCCCGCATCGGACAAGATGGGTCCGGCGTGGCCTGTCCCTGTCGAAGGCAGGTTCTTTCCACGCTCCACGCGACCACAGTTCCAAACGTTCGCGGCATTCCAAGATCCTACTCCGGATTCGCAACCCGATTTCAAACTGCGTCTTCCGGAGATTTCTCGTCCTGCGTTGACCAGCGTCAGCGAACGTCTGCCGTTAGGAAACGCTTTTCCGCCTACTTGAGGGTGAATCGATCGGACCTGAATCACAATTTATTGGCAAACGGAGCACTGAGACTGTCTGCTCATGCCTTTTTACAGGCCGTGTGATTGGCGATTTTACGTGGCTTCATTAATCAATTTCTTCGCCGTTTTGCCGGTGAATCGGTAAATTCGATCAATGCCAATCGACTAGCATCGCCAATCCTAAACTTCGGCAGCCGAACAATACGAAGATAGCCGCCGTTTCGCTCTCGAAACCGTGTGGCCAAACTGCTAAACAGAATCTCCACGGCGGCATCATTGCGTAGAACCGAAAAGGCTCGTCGTCGATAGGCCAACGCTGGCGCGACAGAATCAGCCCAAACCCTCCACGCAGGGGATTGCCTCCAAGCCGTCCACTCAGTTGTCCCTCGTGCTGGGACAGCCGGTGAAGCCGCCAGAATCACTGCCGATTTTTTTCCGAGTGTAATCAACCGCTCTACAGCTGGCCGAAGAAATTTCGCCTTTGGAACGGTGGTAATGACCCGTCCGACAGCAAGGTCGTTCGAGTCGCTCTCCTTGGCTGACAATATCAAACTGGTGGCCATATTACGTAACATGGCCTTCCGGTGTGACGCGTTTCTATTTAATTTCTTGCCGTGTACTCTATGTCTCATTGGTAGCGGTATTTCTCAACAAACGAATCAAAACAGGACTAGTTCCTCCGACCCCCGCTCTGCGGAAGCCGCATCCCCAATCGAAGCCCGAGCGCTGACAGTCGCTCCGTCACCTCAACCAAAGTCGTATCTCCGAAATTTCGCACCTGAAGCAACTGGTCCTCAGTCCGACTCACCAACTCACGAACTGAATTTATGCCTTCAGACTCTAAGCAGTTAGTTGCTCTGACGGACAAATTCAACTCGGCCAAACTCTGTGACAACTTTTCTTCCAGTTCCAGATCGACCGGGGAATACCCCGTGGCGTCTAGCATGTTACGCAATCCGCCATCCGGAGAGACCTCTGATCCAGGTTCTCGGAACGCGATAATGGGGCTGAGATGTTTTCTCAAAATCTTCGCTGATTCAATCAACGCACTCTCGGGAGTGATCGTTCCGTCAGTCCAAATTTCCAAGACCAAGCGATCATAGTTCGTTTTTTGACCGACGCGGGTCTCTTCAATTTTATAACGGACGCGAACGACGGGCGAAAAAATCGCATCCAGTGGAATGACGCCGACTTCCTGTTCCGATCCGATGCGATCACTGGCTGGGGAGTATCCACGCCCCTTTTCGATATGGAGGTCAATGTGAAACGGTACATCATCGGTCATAGTGGCGATGACAAGATTCTTGTTCACAATCTCAACGTGATCATCAAGACTGATATCAGCAGCCGTGACTAGCCCGCGTTCGGTCTTGGAAATCCGCAGCACACGCGCCGATGGCGAACTACATCTGACGACCAAGGTCTTCAGATTTAGACAAATCTCCGTCACGTCCTCGACCACACCGGGAACCGAAAAGAACTCATGTTGTGCTCCATGAATTCGTGCGCGTGTGACTGCGCCGCCTTCGAGGCTCGACAAAAGAATTCGCCGCAACGAATTTCCGATTGTCGAACCGAAGCCATACTCGAACGGCTCTACGAAGAACTTTCCGTATGTTTGTGTGTGGGTCTGCTCTTCGACGATTACTCGATTGGGCAATTCAAAGCCACGCCAGCGTATCCTCATTGTCGAACTTCCAATTTAACGGGGGCAATTATCAAACGCGTCGACGCTTTCGCGGCCGACACCCGTTGTGAGGCAACGGAGTAATATCCTCGATGATCCGGATCTGTACGCCGGACGACTGCAAACCGGTGATGGCGCTCTCGCGTCCGGAACCAGGCCCCTTGACCCGCACTTCCATTTCTCGCACACCAAATTTCGATGCGCGCTCAGAACAGGTCTCGGCCGCTCTCTGCGCGGCAAATGGGGTACTTTTACGACTCCCCTTGAATCCGACCGTTCCAGCAGTCGCCCAACATAACACGTCTCCTGCTGGGTCCGTGATGGTCACGATCGTGTTGTTGAAACTTGCTTTAATGTACGCGATGGCCCGAGTGACGTTTTTGCGTATTTTTTTCTTTTTGGTCTTCGACACCGCATTCTCCCGCATAGCCAACCGGTAACTGATACTGTCAACGCTTCATATCTTTCACGCCTTTTTTACCGGCGACTGTCTTCTTGACACCTTTTCGTGTTCGAGCATTCGTCCGAGTTCGTTGACCACGAACCGGCAAACCGCGCCGATGCCTGACTCCTCGATAGCATTGTATCTCCTTCAGCCTCGAAACAGACTGCTGGATTGATCGTCGCAACTGCCCTTCAACAACATGTTCTTTATCCAGCAAATTCGCGATCCGCGACAACTCGTCGTCGGTCAGACTGCGTGCCTTTGCCAGCGGATCTATTCCTGTTGTGAAACAGATTTCCTGGGCCTTTGCTTCTCCAACGCCGTAGAGATACTGCAACGCGATGTAATTACGTTTATCGTTTGGAATGTCGACGCCCAGCAACCGAGGCATAATTTAACCGCCCTTGTTAATTTTTAACCCATCAACGGGTCAGAATCGTTGATCAACCCTGACGCTGCTTGTGGCGCGCGTTCAGTGCGCAAATCACGTACAGTCGGCCGTCGCGACGGACAACCTTACAACCCTCACAAATTCTTCGTATGCTGGATCTAACTTTCACAGTACTTCTCGCTTCGCAACGGATGACATCCACACTAAAGTCGGCTATTCCCTAATAACGGCCGCTGATTGGAAACAGCCAAATAACTGTCAATTTTCTGAACCAAATCGATCACTACCGAAACGCAAATCAACAGACCGGTTCCACCGAAGAAACTTGCGGTCAGGTAGTCGATACCCATCGAATTCATCACCAGCACCGGAATAATCGCGATCAGCGATAAAAACGCGGCACCAATAAAGTTCATCCGAGTGATCACGTGCTGTAAATAAACCGACGTCCTGGATCCAGGTCGATAACCCGGAATAAAACTACCAAAATCCCTTAAATTATTCGCTACCTCAACAGGATTGAACGTCACTGCGGACCAAAAGAAACAGAAGAAGAAAATTAACGCCACGTAAGCCAAATTGTAAATCACTCCTCCACTGTCCGACATGACCATCACGACCGCTTCCACCGCCGCACCTAATTGGGGAACCTTGCCGACTACCACCTGTAACTGCTTCAATAACAACAACGGAAAGACCATCAGACTGGAAGCAAAAATAACAGGCATTACACCCGATTGGTTGATCCGTAGTGGTAAAAATTGTTTCTGTCCCGCGTACTGCTTATTTCCCCTGACATGCTTTGCACTATGGACCGGAATTCGCCGTTGAGCTTGTGTGACCAATACCACACAAAACACCACGCAGACAAACAAACCGACTAACACCGCAAACCTGTCAAAACCACTCTGGGTGCCGATTGCCACCCCCTTTTCCAATGCGGGTTGCACCTGGCTTCGTACGACCTCGGGGAGCCGTGCCAAAATACCCGACATGATGATCAGACTGACTCCATTACCAATCCCATATTCGTCAATCTGCTCACCAATCCACATCAACAACATACTACCGGTGGTCATCGTGATTGAACAGACGATCTGAAAAAACAATCCATTGAATTCAGGCCAAATCAAATTTCCAGTCGCATCTGTGTCGGCACCGAGGCCCAACGTGCGCATCCACACGAAACTCTGCCCCAAACAAATCACAACCGTTGCATAACGCGTGTACTCAGCAATCTTTTTCCTGCCGACGTCACCCTCTTTTTGCAATGCTTCGAGCGGGGGATAAACAGTCGCGAGTAATTGAAATATAATTGATGCCGAAATATAAGGCATGATGCCCAAACCGAAAATCGTCATCATGCCGACATTCGATGCCGAAAGGATCGACAACAAAGCGATTGCGCTATCGACACCCCCCGAACCTCGTGCCTCAAGACTTCGACGCAACGTGTCTTGATTCACGACAGCGAGAACGATCGAAAACCCCAAACGATAGACAGCTAACAAGATCAGCGTCAGGAGGATTTTATTTCGAACCTCAGGGACACTAATCAACGATTTCATCGTCTTAAACACGGATGTGCCTCAGTCAGAACTGAAAACCTTGACTACCGAATGGAACTCTCAGCCCTCGATCTGCACCGTACCGCCCGAAGCGATGACGATACCGGCGGCTGATCGTGAAATCGACCGAACAACGAGTTTGATCGCCACTGTCGTTTGACAGTCGGCAAGAACCTTATAAGACTCGTCGCTTCGTTTCAACAAACCTTTCCCAAACAGATATTCTGAGTTGACGAGATCGCCTGGCGCGATCAATTTGACGATTGAGGATAAGGAGACGATTGTCGGCTTATTCGAGTGACCGCCTCGAAATTGCCCGCGTTTGGCGACGCGTCTAAAAATAGGCGATTGCCCACCTTCGAAACCTGTTCGCCGGGTGTTGCCGGATCTGGATCCAGCACCTTTATGTCCTCGCCCGGATGTTTTTCCGTGACCGGACCCGATACCGCGGCCAACTCGTTTTCGAGTTTTTCTCTGACCGACTTGGTCGCATACGTCTGATGCCAACATGGAAACTAAACTCCTCGCAGCGACATGATATCGCTGCGTGATCGAAGTGCACAAACAGCGGCGAATGTCGCCTTGATCACATTCAATGGATTGGTAGAACCACGACATTTTGTCAGCAGATCACGTATCCCCAACGCATCCGCAACCGCGCGGACTGTTGCTCCTGCAATCACTCCAGTACCTGGATTGGCGGGCATCAGCATCACTCTCGAAGATCCGAATTTTCCGATGACCATGTGCGGGATGCTGCCTCGATGGAGAGGCACTGCCACCATTCGTTTACCAGCATCCTTGACGGCTTTTTCGACTGCGTCGGGTACTTCATTTCCCTTACCGTATCCGTATCCGACTCTTCCGGAACTGTCACCGACGACGACAAGTGCCGTGAAGCTGAATCGCCGACCGCCCTTCACGACGCATGCGCAACGGCGTATCTGTACGACTTTTTCCTGTCCTGACGAATTAGTACTCAAGATATTCTTTCCGTAGATCTGCGGATGCACCAAAAAAGAACCGGATCAAAACACCAGTCCGGACTCGCGCGCGGCCTGTGCCACGGCTGCGACGCGGCCATGATACAACTTACCGCCCCGGTCAAACAGCATGGATTTGATTCCCGCGGTCAAGGCGCGCTCGGCAATGCGCTTTCCAATCTCAGTCGCGGCCTGCACTGTCGCGCCGAGTCGCGGCTCTTGCCCGGGAGCAACTTCGCAACTGTTTGCAAAAGCGACGGTGGTCCCTAGAACGTCGTCTATGAGTTGTGCGTAGACATGCTTGCCGGTGGTATGTACCGTCAGGCGATGCCGACAGCCACCTCTAAGTGAACGTCTGACCCGCATTTTTCTACGGCTGCGCGCTTGCGCTAATTTTGAATTTTTGCTCATTATCGTCAGTACCTGATATTAGCTTCCAAATGCCTTACCTGATTTTCGCACAACGTGTTCGTTGGAATACCGAATTCCCTTGCCCTTATACGGCTCCGGAGGTCGCACTGCTCGGATGTCAGCCGCGATTTGTCCCACCAAATGTCTATCAGACGAGGTTAACACGATGTGTGTCGTGTCTGGGACCAAACATTTGACACCTGTGGGTATCTCGATGACGACCGGATTGGCGAATCCGACATTTAACGTGAGCGTGCTTTTATTTAAGCTAGCCTGATAGCCGACTCCGATGATTTCTAACCGTTTTTCCCAGGGAGCGGTGAGTCCTCGAACGTTATTCGCGATCAAACTCCGAACCAGCCCATGCAGGGATCGCGATCGACTGTCATCCGCGTGGCGGCCGACGCGCAATTCCGAAGTGGTGGAATCCCAAGTCACCGTCACCTGCTCAGGGACGACGCACTTCAGCTCCTCCGTATTCGATGCTACGATCACGTGCGCTTTGGCGACCGTGACGCGAACCGTGTTAGGAACAGCGATAACTGCATTTCCGACGCGTGACATATTAAACACCGAGGGGTAAAAACCAACTGAATGACGTTGTTTTAATAAATATTGCAAATGACTTCGCCGCCGAGTCGTTGCTCTCTCGCTTCTTTATCGTTCAACACTCCACGACTTGTGGAAATCAATGAACAGCCCAGACCCTGCAAGACATGGGGTATCTTATCGACTTTGCAGTAAACGCGGTTTCCGGGTTTACTGACACTGACGATCGACCGCAAGACACATGCACCGTTGGCAGCGTACTTCAAGGTCACGCGAATCTTACTCGGTTCTGAACCCTCCAGCGGGGCGTAATCCCAAAGGAAGCCAGATCGCTTCAGTGCACCAAGAACATCGCTTGTGAACTTCGCCGTACGGAGGTCCACAAATGGCTTACCGAGTGACGTTGCGTTACGAATGGTCGTCAACATATCCGAAATTGTACTACTCATCGGCACTCCATCCACGTTACTAATGCGCCCACCGGACGTTCACCAACTCGCCTTACGGACACCTGGAATCAATCCATCTAGGCTACAATTCCGAAAACAAATCCTACAAATACCAAATCGTCTTAGCACCGCCCGTGGGCGTCCGCACATTTGGCAGCGTCGCTCTTGCCGCGAAGAAAACTTAGGCGTTTTTGCAGCCTTCACAATATGCGCTCGGGTCGCCATACACTGTCCTTAATTTATCAAAATCACTCATCACGCGAAAACGGGAACCCAAATGACTCTAGCAGCAACTCGCCGCCTCGATTGGTCTGGGATGTGGTCACGATACAAACATTCATACCCTGTGAGAACGTGACTCGTTCTGGATCAATTTCCGGAAACACGCCCTGCTCCGATATTCCAAAACTATAATTTCCACGGCCATCAAAGGCCGTCCGCTTCAAGCCACGAAAGTCTCGGACGCGTGGTAACACTAAACAGATCAGCCGACTGAGAAAGCTGAACATCTTCGCTCGACGCAACGTGACACAGCATCCGACGTCGACACCTTCGCGGAGTCGAAATCCGCTGACCGATCTTTTGGCCCGCGTCACGATTGCTTTCTGTCCAGCGATCTGCGTCAACTGGGTCACTGCCTCATCAATTTTCTTCTTGTCTCCTAGGCAGCTACCCAATCCCATGCTGATGACTATCTTTTCTAACTTTGGCAACGCATGCGAGTTGGTCATGCCTAACTCTGACTGCAGCTTTTCCGTGGCCGCCGCGTACCTCTGTTTCATGTTCATCTGTAACATACTTGGCCACCAAATAACAAACGGGTTCGGGCTAAAACTCTTGACACTCTGCTTTATACAACTTCGGTTGCCAGGCTAATTATTTTCATAAACTTTTTTTGCCGCAACTCGCGGGGGACAGCGCCGAAAATTCGCGTTCCTCGCGGAGTATTATCCGCGTCAATCAAGACTATGGCATTACGGTCGAAACGCAAATGACTACCATCGGACCGTCGAATCCCTTGTCGGGTCCTGATCACCACACCACGGACCACCGATTTCCGCTTAACGGTTGCCGAAGGGATCGATTTTTGGACCGCGACAACGACTACATCACCGACGCTCGCATACCGGCGTGAGGTTCCACCGAGAACCTTAATGCATCTCGCGGTTTTAGCACCCGTGTTATCCGCAACGTCGATGACTGTCTGCATTTGAATCATTGGTTCATACCACTCTAAAAAAACCGAGCTTGATTGACTAGTTCGCCCCGGAGACAGTCCGGACAACTCCGACGAGAGACCATCGTTTCAATTTCGACAGCGGGCGCGATTCAATAATTTCAACGTAATCGCCAACCGAGGCTTTTTCCTGCTCATCATGCACATGGCAAACGATCGTACGCCGCAGGGTCTTACCGTAACGTCGATCTCGAAACACCCTTTCGACATCGACTCGGATCGTCTTTGACGACTTGTCACTCGCTACTACACCGCGGTACTTACGTTTCAACGTTCGCTCCGTTTCCAGATACTTTAATGCGTGTCACACGTTCGGCATCGACATTCGCCCAGCGAGTCTGTCGTTAATATTATTCAGGTTTCGCGAGCTCGCTGGCACGTATTGCAGTCAACACTCTCGCGATATTGCGGCGATTGATCCGGGGAGATGTGGCACCAGATTTTCCTGTGCTAGACACGGCCGAGTCGAGAATCTGGCGACGATAATCTAGCAGCTTTTCGGCTGCCTGCTGATTGCTGACCAGCTCTGTCGCTTGTTGTTTGTTGCTATCTTTTACGGCCATCGTTTCAACCTCTACGTGCGACTAGTCGGACGCGAACCGGCAATTTGTAAGCCACTCTCGCAAAACATTCTCGTGCGGCGATCTCGCTCACGCCGGCCAACTCAAACAATACAGTACCGGGTCGAATCACGGCCACCCAGTGATCGGGGTCGCCCTTACCTTTTCCCATTCGTGTTTCCAATGGTCGTGCGGTCATCGGCTTATTCGGAAAGATCCGAATATACAATTTGCCTTCACCGCGGACGTATTGTGTCGCTGCAACACGACAGGCTTCGATTGTGTTCCCGCGAATACGCCCTGCGGTTAGTGATTGCAGTCCCCAATCACCGAACACCACGGTCGCCCCGCGAGTTGCATTACCTTTTACCCGGCCTCTTTGCTCTTTTCGGTGCTTCACTCGCTTGGGCATCAACGCCATTATCTGTCTCCGAATTAATATAGTCGCCGCGATTGACCCAAACTTTGACGCCGATCACACCCATCGTGGTTTTTGCTTCAGCTAACCCGTAGTCAATATTTTTTTGCAAGGTCGACAAAGGTATGGAGCCTTTACTTGCCTTTTCTGCCCGCGACATTTCTGCGCCGCCGAGCCTACCAGACAACTCGACTTTGACTCCCTCTGCCCGGGAATCCATGACCTGATCAATAGCCCGTTTGACCACTCTTCGAAAACTTCCTCGCCGCACCAACTGCTGTGCGATATCTTCTGCAACCAGAATTGCACAGTGAAGCGGTTGTGCGATCTCAACAATCTTGACGTCGGTCCGTCTGCCGGTTAAATCTTCCAAATCGGCCTTGAGTCGATCGACCTCTTGGCCTTTCCGGCCGATGATGATTCCAGGCCTAGCGGTCTCAAGATGGACTACAACCTGATCGCGAGTCCGATCGATTCGAACCTTAGCGATGGCTGCGAACTCATAACGTTTTTTTACAAACTGACGGATCTTAAAATCTTCCATCAGGAGTACGCGAAATTCCGAACGAGTGGCGAACCAGCGACTTCGCCACTCTTCTGTGATACCAACTCGGAATCCGGTTGGACGAACTTTTTGACCCATGAATTACCCCATTCAACCTACCTACGACTCATTGCGAGTCTGGTTGGTCCAGAACTATCGTGATATGTGACGTTCGCTTTTTAATCTCGAATCCAATTCCGCGGGCGTGCGGCTGCATTCTTTTGAGGGTAGCACCACCGTCAACGGAGGCTACCTTGATCAACAATTCATCGATCCCGCGGAGTCCTCGATCCTCAGCATTCGCACGCGCGCTGAGGATCACCTTTTCCAACAGTCTCGCGCCCCGATGTGGCAAGAACCGCAGACATTCCAAACCAACCTGTGCTGTCTTTCCCCGCACCAAATCCGCAATCCTGCGTATCTTCGTCGGTGACATCCTAATGTTGCGCATGACCGCTGATATTTGCATCGTTATCGCCATTCAATTCAATTTACTTCCCACCACCCTTATGCCCATGTCCGCGGAAGAGTCGCGTTAATGCGAACTCCCCTAATTTATGCCCGACCATCTCCTCAGTCACGTAGACCGGAATATGCTGTTTCCCGTTGTGCACGAGAAACGTGATTCCAATGAAGTCGGGTGAAATTGTTGAACGCCGAGCCCAAGTTTTAATCGATTCTTTACGCTTCTCCGACTGCTGGAGCAAAACCTTCTTGAGAAGCTTCGGATCGACGAACGGACCTTTTTTCAGTGAACGGGCCATATTTTAAACCGCTTGTCGCAAAGGAACTGACAGAAAATGTACGCTGAGGGTCAGAGCTTCAACTGACCATATCGAACCGATTTCCTACGCCGTATAATCGAGTTCCGGGTCGGTCGCCGGGGATTACGAGTCCTACCGCCCTTCGCCAATTTTCCTGTGGGGCTGACCGGATGACGACCACCCGAGCGTCGCCCCTCACCACCACCCATCGGATGCGCCACAGGATTCATTGCCGAACCGCGCACATATGGGCGTACACCCATCCACCGGATTCGCCCGGCCTTTCCATAAACGATCGCCGAATGCTCTGAAAATCCGACCGCTCCAATGGTGGCGCGACAGGATGAGGGCAAACGCCGAACCTCACCCGAGGGCAACGTCACCTGCGCCCAATCGCCAGCCGTGGCATTCATGACCGCATAAACACCTGCACTCCGGCAGAGTTGCCCGCCGCGTCCAGGCTGCATCTCCACATTGTGAATCATGGATCCGACAGGAATACGACTGAGCGGCAACGCGTTGCCGACCTTAGGCTCTGCGTCTGGCCCACTTTGTATCACGTTGCCCGCGACCAACTTTTCCGGAGCTAAAATGTATTGCAGAGAACCGTCTGAATAACTTACCAATGCGATTCGACTAGATCGATTCGGATCGTATTCGATCGACTTGACGGTTGCGGGTGAACTATCGTTTGACCTTTTGAAATCTATCAAGCGGTACATCCGGCGATGGCCACCGCCCATATGCCGACAGGTGATTTTACCCTGAACATTACGCCCGCCGGTTTTTCGAATTCGGACCAGCAATGATTTCTCAGGCTTTTTCTTTTTATCCGTAATTTCAACGAAGTCCGGCACAGTGGCGTTGCGCCTTCCCGCACTTGTCGGCTTATACTTCCTGAGACCCATGTTAATTACCTCTTGAATGCAGCGTTGAGCCGATTAATACAAGCTCAAACGGTCGTCGGAATGAAGTTTCACAATCGCAATTTTTTTGGCCTGCGTCGTTCCTACGAGACCTCTGTGTCGCCGCGACTTGCCCACACGGGACTGGGTCCTCACCGACAACACCCGCACACTCCACGTCTCTTCAACCGCCCTTTTAATGTCGAGCTTATTAGCCGTATTGGCCACTTCAAATACGAAACAGTTATGCCTTTCGGACAGGTGCGTCGTCTTTTCCGTAACACGTGCTGACTTGATGACGTGGTGAGGGAGATTTTCATTATTCGATTTGAGTTGCATCGTTAATTCTTACCGTTCGTGACCGCGAAACACCCCAACGACGACCGAACTTAGGTCGCTGCCTGCCGCCTCATTGACTGCATTGCCGACCTGGTGACGATTAGGAAACTGGCCTGCAAAATGGCCCGTGCATTCAAATTCGCCGCCGTCGAAAGATCCACCCTCTCAATATTTCGACATGACTTCCACACCGTCTCATTATGCTCGCCAATAGCAATCAACCCGGACTTGCCCGTCAAACCCAGAGTGGAAATCAACTTGGTAATGACACGCGTTTTGGGAGATTCCATTTCGAGCGATTCAATGAAATAGACCCGCCCGGACTCCAGCTTGCCGAGTAAGGCCATTTTCGTGGCCAACTGGCGAGCCTTTCGCGGCATCGTGATCCGCCATTCTTTCGGGCTCTTGGCGAAACAGTGACCGCCGCCACGACGCACTGGGGTCCGCTTATTTCCAGCTCGGGCGTTTCCCGTTCCTTTTTGTTTATAGAGCTTTCGCGAACTCCCCGACACCTCCGCTCGCGACTTACTTTTGACCGTACCCTGACGCTGATTAGCGCCGTACATCACCAATGCGGAATGCAACAGAGCCTGATTGACGGGAGGGGAGATATCATCATTCGCGAACGAATACGACTCACCTGTCGCGGCGCCATTTTTATCGTAGACAGTCAGATCAATCATTTCAGAACTTCCCGCAAACAAATGCCGACAACGTGAATTTTCTGCCAGACAGAATCAAACCGCCTCATTCACGACAATAAATCCACCGGCGAAACCAGGCACCGCGCCTCGCACCAAAATCAAATTTTCTGCAGGAACCAAACTAAACACTTTCAAAGCCTTGACGGTCACGCGAACGCCGCCAAATCGGCCAGGCATTTTCGCACCCTTAAAGACGCGACCCGGATCCGTACTTTGACCCGTGGACCCACCGGACCGATGAACTTTTTTCACACCATGACTAGCACACAGGCCAGAAAAATTATGCCGCTTGATCACACCTGCGAAACCACGCCCCTTGGAAACCCCTATCACATCAACGGTAGGCACTCCCTCGAAACGTTCGACCGACAATTGCGCACCAACCTCAATACCACCAACAAACGGCACCTCACGAACGAACTTTTTGGAACTCGCACCAAGCCGAGGACGACGCTCGTTCACCGGCCGAAGACCGTAGCCAAGCTGTAATGCGGAATACCGATCACGTTCGGGCGTTCGGATCGCAAGAACTTCACACGGGCCGACATGCAGAACCGTGACGGCACAAAATGCACCACCACTGCAAACTTGGGTCATCCCGACTTTCGTACCAATCAAAGACTTCAAGACCAGACCCTCCGCGCACAGAACAAAAGCAGCGCCGCCAAGAAACCGTAAGCTTAGCCAGCGGAGGCTGACGCACGAATCTTGACATCAACGCCAGCAGGAAGCGACAGTTTATTAAGAGCGTCAATCGTCTTGCCAGTAGGCTGAACAATATCAACCAGACGCTTGTGAGTGCGAATTTCAAACTGTTCGCGAGATTTCTTGTCGATATGCGGGCTACGCAACACCGTGTACCGCTCGATACGGGTCGGCAACGGGATTGGCCCATGCACAACCGCTCCCGTACGCTTTGCCGTATCCACTATCTCCGCTGCAGACACATCCAGTACGGAGTGGTCATACGATTCCATGCGGATACGAATTCGATCTTGCCGTTGCCCAGACACAGTGACCCCTCTATTAATACGGACTCGCTGAGCCGTATTTGGCCCAAGCGAGTCGCTGAATCTATTGATAGGTGATTCGATTGTCAACGTGATGGGCAAATTTTTTGATAAATCACTGAATTTCACCCAATTTCAGTCCGGTTTGGGTCGGTTCTGGAAAAATCCCATCCGCTAAGGCGACGCATCTTAACTTAAAACAACCGACTGCCCCAAACAGGAGTCCGATCACAAACTTAGAACACCCGCCCCAATCGCGCATCGGAAATGGGAGACATG
>Ga0114966_10002123_pt1 | contig 17848 bp, 15 predicted proteins | sample M_130207_XF_Meta_FD_87029 | JGI IMG/M metagenome (GOLD analysis project Ga0114966, IMG submission 87029) | Freshwater microbial communities from Lake Montjoie, Canada to study carbon cycling - M_130207_XF_MetaG | ecosystem: Environmental > Aquatic > Freshwater > Lake | place: Lake Montjoie...
ATAAAAACCAGCAGAAGACAATAAACCTAAAAACCAAAACTTTCCATTAAAAATAGAATTGCCATAACAGCTTAGCAAAAAGCAAAGTACAGCTAATATATTTAAAGTAACGATAATCGACCTTGCTGTTTTTCTAATAATTTGCTTAGCCATAATTAAAGATAAGTATCAAAAGAATAATAGTATTCAAAAAAACACCAAGAAATTATCTTTCCTCGTTTGAAGTATTTTGCAGAAATGTTTTTTCTTCTGCTGAAAGCGAATCAAATCCAAGCGCGTTAATTTTATCTAACAATGCATCTATTTTTTGCTGATTATTATAGTCGGCTTTATTGTAAAGTGCGCTATTGCCAGCAGAATAATTTTTTTTATTTTTCAAAGAATTGGCACCAGTCGTTTTTTTGGGTGTAAATAAATTAATCAATTGATAGTAAAAACTATTCATCCAGGCGCCAGGGTTTTTTCCTTTTTTTAATAGAGCAATAAATACAATACCGGCTAATAGTCCACCAAAATGGGCTAAAGCAGTTTCGCTATATAGCGAATGAAAGCCTAAAAAATTAATAGCTAGATAAACGATAAATAAAACCCAAACAGGAATTCCCTTTCGAATGTGCGTTAGTATTCTATGATTGGGAGATAAAAATGTTGTTGCCCCTGCAATGGCTAATATGGAAGGGTTTGCGCCAATTAGAGTAGAGGCAGGAGAGCTTCCGAAAAAAAGAGCATGGGCACCCATAAAAAACAAGCCGCCCAATAGTCCACCATAGATATAGATTGGTATAATTTTATCATTTCCCGAAAGCTCTTGTAATAAATAACCAAAAGTCCACAACCAAAACATGTTACTGAGCAATCGCCATAAGCCATGACTTGTATCGCTAAACATAAAAGAAAGTAAGGTCCATGGGCGTTCAATGAAAGTAGAAAACGTTGTTGGAAGCTCAAACCATTGAACTACTGCATTATTATATGTTTCGGCAGATTGCTGATAAAAAAAATAAGTAACCTGAAGCGTTAATAGTAGTAGAAAAAAAATCGCATTAAGCGTAACTAATGTCATTAATGCATTGTGTTCGTTACCTAAAGAAAAACGATTTTTAGGTGCAAGATTTTTGTATTCTATATATCTATCAGATTCGCCCATAAAAAATTAATAAAAGTTTTTTTTATCTGTTTTGTTCCAATAAAGTACAATTAAAAACCCAACGATAGCTCCGCCTACGTGAGCAAAGTGCGCAACATTATCGGCTGCTGCATTCGCAATACCACTAAAAATATCAAAAGCTAAAATTCCTATAATAGCCCATTTAGTTTTAATCGGAAAAGGAATAGGAAAAATAAAAAGCTGTGTATTAGGGAACGTATATCCATAAGCGGCAAGAACACCCATGATTGCACCTGAAGCGCCAACGGTAGCATTTCTTCTCAGTATCTCTGTATACATTGATTGCTCTTCGGCACTAAGAATTGTATGATCTAAGGCCCAGTAATCATGTACATAACTTCCTAATTGTGCAAATCCTGCGGCTATGCCGCAGATTAAAAAGAAGGCTAAAAATCTTTGAGGGCCCCACATTCTTTCCATCATACTTCCAAACATCCATAGGCCAAACATATTAAGCAATAAATGAAAAAAGCCACCATGCATAAACATGTGGGTAATCAATTGATAAGGCTTAAATAATGGTGAATAAATATGATGTAGTGCAAACAAATCGTTTACTTTATTTGCATCACTCATTCCACCAAAAGCGGTTTGAGCGAAATAAACCAATGCGTTAATGATAATTAAATTTAAAACAATGGGCGGGGTATCGCTAAAGCTATTTCTTGAATTCATAAAATAAAGGTAGGGGTTAATTTATTTTAAAGTTAGTAATGCAACACATTCAATGTGGTGTGTATGAGGAAACATATCTACGGGTTGTATTTTTTCTAGTTTATATTTTTCAGAAAGCAAGGCAATGTCTCTCGCCTGTGTGGCGGTATTACAGCTTACGTATACAATTTTTGGCGACTGCATTTCCAGTAATTTTATAATCAGCTTTTCGTGCATTCCTGCTCTTGGAGGATCGGTAATAACAACATCGGGCTTTCCATGGGTATTAAAAAAATCGTCATTGCAAATTTTGATAACATCGCCAGCAAAAAAATGGGCATGATTAATATTATTAAGTGCTGCATTTTTTTTCGCATCTTCAATAGCATCTTCAATTACTTCTACGCCGATAATTTTTTTTGCATGTTCGCTAATAAAGATTCCAATACTACCTGTGCCACAGTACAAATCATACACGGTTTCTTTGCCCGTAAGCGCGGCAAATTCTTTGGTAATGCTATATAGTTTTTCTGCTTGTTTGGTATTGGTTTGAAAAAAAGATTTTGGGCTAATGATAAAATTGAAGCTGCCGAGCTTTTCTGTAACATATCCCTTACCGTAATAAACTTGTGGAACAAGGTCATAAATACTATCATTCCACTTGGGATTAATTGTATAAAGTAATGTGGTTATAGAGGGTACTTTTTTTAATAAATGATCTAATAGTAAAACCCTGTCAGATTCGGCATCGTGATTTAAACAAATGTTAACCATCAATTCACCTGTGCTAGTGAGTCGGATGATAATATTTCTTAACCATCCTGTATGATTTCTGATATCATAAAATTCAAATCCCATCTCTGTAGCAAAGTTCCTGATGGTATTTCTGATATCATTATTTACGCCATCCAATAAATGACATTCCTGAATATCAATAATTTTATCAAAGATTCTTGGGGCATGATATCCAAGCGCATTTTGTTGTATTAAAGCAGCATCTGTATTTATTTCTTCATTTGTTAAAAACCGTTTGTTGCTAAAAGTAAATTCAAGTTTATTTCGATATTCTGTGGTATTGTCGGAACCTGCAATAGGTAATAAAACAGGAATCTCTGTTTTTCCAATGCGCGTGATATTTTGTACAGCTTCTTGTTGTTTAAATTGCAATTGTTTTTCATAGGGAAGCATTTGCCATTTGCATCCTCCACAGAGTCCAAAATGTTTACAAAAAGGAACTAGTCTATCGTTAGCCGGTTTAATAATTTTAATGGCCCTACCTTCAGCCCAATCTTTTTTGTTTTTTACAATCTGTATGTCTACAATATCTCCAGGAACAGCCCCAGAAACAAAGAGCACTTTTCCATCATGTCTTACAAGAGATTTTCCTTCGGCAGCATAATCGGTTATGGTGATATTTTCTAATATCGTAATACTTTTATTTTTTCGCACAATGCAAAATTAACCTTTATCGAAACAAAAAAAATTGTTAATGAAATGTAATTTTCTTCTTTTATATAAATCATAACTATTGAAAAACTCTTTTATTTGAATATATTTGTTCATAAAATCAGACGCATGAAAAAAATATGTTTACTTCCTTTATCGCTGCTTTTTTCAGCATTTTCATTTTCTCAAACATTTACCGTTACATTAAAAACGCCAAGTTATAAAGGAGGCGTAGCTTTTCTGTGTTATCACATGGGAAAAAACTTAAATATTGAAGATTCTACTGTAGTCAATACGCAGGGTGTTGCTGTTTTTACAGGAAATAGGACATTGCCAGGAGGTATTTATTCCATCGTTTTTCCGGGCAAAAGATTAACAATGGATTTTTTTATAGATAAACAACAAACAATTGAAATTATAGCAGACAGTGCCGATTTAGCTAATGCGGTGGTGAAAGGATCTAAGGAGAATGATCTTTTTCAACAGTATCAGCAATATGTAGTGTCAAAAGGAACCCAAATGCAAGTAGAAAAAATCGGGTATAGTAATTCAAGAACAAAGAAAGACTCTTCGCTTCATGAAGAAAACTACGCAAGATTAAATAAAGAGCTTAATGAATTTAGAGACAGTATAATTCTACATTCCCCGCAATCAATGATGACGCTGTTTTTAAAAACAATGAAAGAGCCAGAGATACTTTATCGGTCACCAAAAAACAGAAAAGACTCAGTTGAAAATTTTAATTATTATAAAGCACACTATTGGGACGGCATAACGTTTATGGATGACCGCATTTTAAGAACACCGTTCTTTTTACCTAAACTAGAAAGATATTATAGAGAAGTTATTCCTCAGTCGTCAGATACAATAATAAACGACATTGACTATAAACTTTTACTCGCACGTACTTGTCCTGAAATGTATAAATTTTTATTAAACTGGCTTACAGATGAGTACATCAGCCCTAAATATATGGGGCAAGATGCCATCTTTGTTCACTTGTTTGAAAAGTACCACAGCAAGGGCGTTAGTAGTTGGTTAAATGAAAAACAGATAGAAACAATTTCAAGAAGGGCGTATATGCAAATGAGTAATTTAATCGGGGTAAAGGCGGCCAACATTGAGATGGTAGATTCAATGGGTAAAAAAAGAGCATTGTATGATCAGCCGGCCGACTATATGCTACTTGTTTTTTGGGACCCATCATGTGGTCATTGTAAAGAAGAGCTACCAAGAATCGATTCTATTTACAGAGCGTCATGGAAGAAACACGGCGTAAAAATTTATGCTGTGTTATCAGAAAATGATAAAAAAGCAGATTGGGTGAATTATATCATCGAGCATAATATTGGAGACTGGATACATGTTTATGAAACGAAAGAATTAGAAAAAAGTATAGCAGATGCTCAAAAGCCTGGGTTTAGACAGCTATTTGATGTAATTCAAACCCCAACACTTTTATTGCTTGATAATGAAAAAAGAATTATTGGTAAAAAACTTGGCTGGCAACAATTGAATGATTTGCTTGAAACAAAGTGGGCTTCAAAAAAGGAATAACAACTAAATCAATCAGTCAATGAAGAAGTGTTTTTTTTTGGTAATTATTTTTGTATCAAAAATTGCGTTAGCTCAAACAATTATTTCATACGGCAACTATACCGTTTCTAAGGATGAGTTTTTACGCGCTTATAATAAAAACAAAACACAGGTAGAGGATAAAGAAAAAGCAATAAGAGAATACACCGAACTATACACAAATTTCAAGTTAAAAGTAAGGGCAGCGCAAGATTTACGAATAGACACCTCGAATCAAATAAAAAACGATATAGAAAATTTTCGCCATCAGGTAGAAGAAAACTATTTGAATGATGAAACCACATTCCGTGTATTATTAAACGAGGCTTTACGCAGAAGTCAACAAGACTTAAGGGTTTTGCATTATTCAATACAAATTGACCCCAACGACAAACCTGAAGACACACTACAAAAATATCAAACAATACTATCTTTTTATAATAGCTTAAAAAACGAATCTTCTAATTTAAAAATTCCCCAAGGAATAAAGACTTCTGATTTGGGATACACCACCGTTTTTTCATTACCGTATCAATATGAGAATATTGTTTATGGGTTAAAGCTTGGTGAATTTTCACAACCATATAGGTCTAAAAAAGCTTGGCATATTTTCCAAATAACAGATCAACGAGAAAGTGTTGGTAAATGGAAGATTGCCCAAATACTTTTAACCTTTCCGCCCAATCCAGATGATAATATAAAAACGAGCATTAAAAAAAGAATCGACTCTATTTATCTGTTATTAAAAAACGGAGCTGATTTTTCAAAAATGGCTACCAATGTGAGTGAGGATAAGTTGTCGAATACAAATGGTGGAGAAATGCCAGAATTTGGAGTGGGGAAATTTGATTATTCGTTTGAAAAAGAAATAAACAACTTAAAAACAGATGGAGAAATTTCAAAACCATTTGAAACCGCATTTGGATATCACATCATCAAAAGAATTAAGTACACACCAACGCCACAATCTATAGATGATGAAAACCTTCAGTTTGAAATAAAACAGAAACTGATGCAAGAAGAAAGGATCGGACTTGCTAAAGAAAATTTTTATACACAAATTTCAAAAAAGATTGGGCTAAAGCTTTATACTTCGGTCAAAGAAAAGGAATTATATAGATATGCCGATTCTGTAATTAGCAGCGTAGAGGCTAAAGCAATATTGAGTCAGCCAATTAGCAATCAACCAATAATAGGATTTATAAAAGACGCACCATTAAAAGGAAAAGACTGGTTAGCCTATGTTAGAGATTTTAAATTAAACAACGAATTATATAAGGGTGAAACCAATGAACAGATTTGGAAGAGATACATAGAAACATCTTCACTAGAGTATTATAAAAAACATTTAGAAGAATTTAATGCCGATTTTGCTTATCAATTGCAGGAGTTTAAAGAAGGTAATTTATTATTTGAGGTAATGGATAAAGAAGTTTGGACTCGCGCTAGTACAGATTCGATAGGGCTTTTAAAATATTATAATTCCAACAAAGGAAAATATATTTGGGGAGCAAGCGCAGATGCGTTGGTTATGAATTGTACAACAGAAGACTTGGCTCAGGAAATGATGAACGAATTAAAGTCGGGTAAAACCTGGCAATCGCTTGTTGAATTAAAAGAAGGAGAAGTGCAGGCAGATAGCAACAGGTTTGAACTTATTCAAATTAACGCTTCGGCTTCAGCAATGCCTGGATCCTATTCAGAAATTACCAAAAACCCCGATGGTACTGCAACTTTTATAAAGTATTATCAATTTTATCCTGCAGGTTTACAAAGAAGCTTTTCGGATTCAAAAGGATTATTAGTAAATGATTACCAAACGGTTGTGGAGAAAACCTGGGTTGATCAATTGAGAAAAAAGTACCCAGTAAAAATAAACGAACCGCTGCTGATAAATATTATTAAAGGGCAATAACTGCACAGGTAAAAAGTGTAATTATCATATAAAAGAGGTAACGCATTCAAAATAGCTGTTTTTTTCTCCCCGATGTCTGTATAAAAAACTTAGCAAAAAATACTAAATTAATTAGTTTTTTAAATAAAACCTCTTATCTTTGTGTCCGGCATTTAAATTAAACGATTTCAGATACATCACTTAAAAAAGAAAAAAAATGAGTAACACAGAAAAATTAAAAGCGTTAAAATTAACGATGGACAAGATTGACAAAGACTTTGGAAAAGGATCTGTCATGATGATGAACGAAAAGCCACCAATGGAACAGGGCGTTATTTCAACAGGATCAATTGGTTTGGATGTTGCATTAGGAATTGGCGGATTGCCAAAGGGACGTGTAATAGAAATATATGGTCCTGAATCATCTGGAAAAACCACATTAGCTACGCATGTAATTGCTGAGGCTCAAAAAAGAGGAGGACTTTGTGCATTTATAGATGCAGAGCATGCTTTTGATAGTAACTATGCACAAAAATTAGGTGTGGATATAGACAGCTTATTAATTTCTCAACCTGATTATGGCGAACAGGCATTAGAAATTGCAGATAGATTAATTCTTTCAGGAGCTTTAGATGTTGTTGTAATAGATTCGGTTGCGGCATTAGTACCTAAGAGTGAATTAGAGGGTGAGATGGGAGATAGCAAAATGGGATTGCATGCAAGATTGATGAGTCAGGCTTTGAGAAAACTAACGGCTACAATATCTAAAACAAATAGTTGCTGCATCTTTATTAATCAGCTAAGAGAAAAGATTGGAGTGATGTTTGGAAATCCAGAAACAACAACTGGCGGAAACGCATTAAAATTTTATGCGTCTGTTCGTTTGGATATTCGCAGAATGGCACAAATAAAAGATGGAGATGAAGTAATTGGAAATCATATTAAAGTTAAGGTGGTAAAAAATAAAGTAGCCCCACCTTTCCGTCAAGCAGAGTTTGATATTATTTATGGTGAAGGAATTTCAAAGGTTGGCGAAATAATAGACATGGGAGTAGAGTTGGGTATTGTTCAAAAAAGCGGTAGCTGGTTTAGTTATAATGCAGAAAAAATGGGTCAAGGAAGAGAGTCGGTTAAACAACTTTTGATAGACAATCCTGAAATGGCCAATGAGATTGAAGCTAAAATAAGAGAGAAAATTAAAGAAATGCAAGCTTAGTAATTAGGCTTTAATATTTATACAAATGAAATTTTTCAATTATTTCTATAGTTGAATAATATGGGTTAGTAATTAAATAATCATTCAACCGTCTTTTTCTAAAGACGGTTTTTTGTTTTATTCTAATTGATTTTATTTTTTGATTAGGACTTAAAAAAATATCTTAATTTCAAAGACACAAAAAACCAGCCAAAATGAAAAAGTTATATTTTTTATTTTTATTTGCTACCATTACAATGATGTCTCAGGCACAATGGAATCCTAATACTTCCGTTAATTTAGCTTTTTCAACTTCGGATGTATCTGATTTGCAATCTTTAGCAACCTCCGATGGTAAAACATGGATAGCTTTTTATACAAGTAGTGGAGGTGGATATCAAATGAGGGCTCAATTGCTTGATGTAAATGGATTTCCATTATTGGGATCAAATGGTGTATTGGTAAGCACTCAAAATTCAGGCTCTTCAACTCAGAATTTCAATGTTTGTCTTGATAATCAAAATAATTTAATAATCGGTCATCAATATCAATCTGGTGGATCATTTGTTGCCGCCTTGTCAAAAGTAAACACAGATGGCACTTTGCCTTGGGTAAATGATGTTGTTCTAGGTCCCGGCTTAGGATCATATCCTGCAGTCGACATTAACAATAATGTTTTTGTTGCCTGGATTAATGATAGTCCCTCAACATTAGTTATGCAAAAAGTAAGCAATAGCGGTACTATATTATGGCCATCAAATATATCTGTAACTGTTGACGCCACAAATACAACACGCGGACAAATTGTAACTCATCCAAATGGAGACTTTACTTTAATTTTTCAAAAAAGAGCGGGCGTAATTAATACATTTTTATACGCGCAAAGGTATACCACAGATGGTGCTTCTATTTGGACTGCACCAGTTTTGTTATCTAGCTTAAGTACATCTGGGGCTAGATATTATACAGTTTTCGCTGATGGAAATACAACCTATGTTGGATATTATGCAAGCGGAGGTTTTAGGTTCGCAGCATTTTTACAAAAAATATCTTCAGATGGGATGTTGCCATGGGGAATTGATGGTTCGCCTGTATCAACTTATTCAACAGATCCAGATCCAATACAAATGACAACCAGTGTTGCTCATTATCCTAATTCACCTTATGTATGGTCGGCAACAACGTATTCGGATATCAATCAAAATAATTATGGAGTTTTTGTGCAAAAATTTGATACACTAACAGGTGCAGTGCAATTAGACCCATTAGGAAAAGAGGTTTATCCAATATCTGCAAGCAGAGATCAATTATGCGGAAAACTATCATTATATAATGATGGACCTGTGTTTTTAAACTATGATAACGAGTATAAAATTTATGTAACAAGGTTAAATAGCAGTGGAGATTTTGTATGGACCAATCATAGAACAGAGGTAAGTTCAACAACCTATACGCTTGCCAATCCAAAAGGTCGTTTTGCTTTCACTGATATTGTCAACAATCAAGCAGTTGCAATGTGGACTGAAAACAGAGGCGTGGAACAAAAGGGCTATGCGCAAAATGTACTTATTTCTAGTGGCCTGCCAATAAAATTAATAGAATTTAAAGGATTGATTAAGGATAAACAATCAAACTTAACTTGGGAAACATCTGCAGAAATAAATAACAAAGGATTTGAGATAGAAAAAAGTATTGACGGTAAAGCGTTTAAAAAAATCGGCTTTGTAAATAGTTTGGCGAATAAAAATAATAGCGATACAAGACTAAACTATTCATTTATAGATAAAGAGAAGTTGTTTCCCAATAACTATTATCGTCTAAAACAAATAGACGTACAAGGCACATACGACTACACTAAAACGATATTATTGCGAGCAGAAAAAGAAAATATCTTTTTAATAAAAACGATATTTCCCACCCCAACGATAAAAAATTTAAACATAGCCATTCAATCATCAACTCACACAAAAGCAGATTTAATTATGCTAGACAATAAAGGAAAAATTGTTAAGAAAAGTTCGATAAATATTCTTGCTGGTGAAAATAATATATCAGTTGACATTTCATTGTTTTCAAAAGGCATTTACTATTTAAAGATTATTAGCAATAACGGACAGATTGCCGAGCAAAAATGGATTAAGCAATAGTCGAAAAATGTTATCAATAAACAATAATAAAATTCTTTTTTAAAAATGACATTAACCATTGAAACGCCCACGTTACTTTTTTCGGCATGCTCGTTAATATTATTAGCATACACAAACAGGTTTTTGACAATAGCTCAATTAATAAGAGGGCTCAAAAAAACATATCTTGAAAAAGAAAACCAAAGCATTTTATTAGAAATAAAAAATCTAAATCTCCGATTATCATTAATTCGTTACATGCAACTTTGTGGAGTGCTTTGTTTGTTTTTATCTGTATTTACAATGCTTTTATTGTATGTAGGACTAACTAATTATGGGATTTATTTTTTTGGCGCAAGTCTGCTTTTTTTGTTAGTGTCACTTGGCATTTCTTTTTGGGAAATTAGCATTTCGGTTAATGCGCTTAGATTGCATTTAAAAGACCTCATTGAAGAATAGAAAGTACATATAAATATCAAATTTATTTTCCTAAAATTCTGTTGGAAAATTCCGGGAATCGAAGCATCCCTACAATCCAAACAAAAGCAGCAATAACAACAGGAGCATTAATTGACTGGCCATGTTCTAAGTGGGTAGCGATTCCGCCGCCCATATAAGCAACAAGCAACAACGTTCCTATTACACCAGTGCGAGGTATAATAAATAAAACAATTGCCGCTAATTCAATAAATCCAAGAAGTTTAAAATTAACAGCATTTAGACCAAAGCTTTCAGCCATTTTTAAGCCTTCAGGATTGCCAGTAATTTTTCCATAAGCGCTTCCTAAAAAGACAAAAGCGACTAGGCCGGTAAGAACCCAAAAGATAATATTTTTTGTTTTTGTATTCATTTTTTTAAGTTTAGAATTCAAATATAGTTAATAATTATTTTTATATGCATCTCTATGAATTGAACTAACTGCTCTGCCGGATGGGTCATTTACATTTTGAAAAGAAGAATCCCATGCAAGTGCTTCCGGTGTACTGCACGCGACTGATTTTACAGAAGGTACACACAATGATGCAGAATCTGATGGAAAAAGCTCGTTAAAAATAGATCGGTAGTGATATTCTTCTTTTGATTTCGGAGTGTTTATAGAGAAAAGCTGTGCTGCATTATTCATCATTTCATCTGTAATTAATTCCTGCGCTTTTGCTTTCAATGAATCTATCCAAGCGTACCCTACTCCATCAGAAAATTGTTCTTTTTGTCGCCATACAATTGATTCGGGTAAATAATCTTCAAAGGCTTTTCTCAAAATCCATTTCTCCATTTTACCATTCCGAGTCATTTTATCCTCTGGATTTAATTGCATTGCAATATCTATAAACTCTTTGTCTAAAAAAGGTACTCTTCCTTCTATTCCCCATGCCATCAAAGATTTATTAGCTCTTAAACAATCATATAGATGCAGTTTATTTAATTTCCTAACGGTTTCTTCATGAAAACTTTTTGCATTAGGCGCTTTATGGAAATAAAGATATCCTCCAAAAATTTCATCAGCACCTTCACCTGACAATACCATTTTGATTCCCATTGATTTTATTACCCTAGCCAATAAATACATAGGGGTAGAAGCCCTTACGGTAGTGACATCATAAGTTTCCAAATGATAAATCACATCTCTTAAAGCATCCAATCCTTCCTGAATTGTAAAATGAATTTCATGATGAATACAACCGATATGCGATGCCGCATTGCGAGAAGCTGCAAGATCAGGAGAACCCTCTAAACCAATGGCGAATGAATGTAACTGAGGATACCATGCTTGTTGACTATCATTTGATTCTATTCGCATTGATGAGAATTTTTTAGCAATAGCAGATATAATAGACGAATCAAGTCCGCCTGATAAAAGAACACCATAAGGTACATCGGACATTAGTTGACGATGCACTGCATCTTCCAATCCTTTTTTCAATGTTGAAATATCTGTTATGTTGTTCTGCACAGATTCATATTGTTGCCATTCTCTTGAATACCATCTAATTGGAGACATTGATTTCTTACTGTATAAATAATGGCCGGGTGGAAATTCTTCTATTCTTATGCATTGACCTTCAAGAGCCTTCAATTCAGAGGATACATAAAAATTGCCTTCCATATCCCAACCGTTGTATAATGGAACTATTCCCATGTGATCTCTGCCAATTAAAAAACAATCTTGCCTTTCATCATAAAGAGCAAATGCAAAAATGCCATTCAAATCCTCGAAGAAATTTTCTTCTTTTTTTTGATACAATGCAAGAATTACTTCACAGTCGGACTCAGTTATGAATGTATGCTCTGGCAATGAATTTCGAATATCGCGATGATTATAAATTTCACCATTAACTGCAAGTGCAATTGTTTTTTCATTGTTAAATAGCGGCTGCTTTCCGGATTTAGGATCTACAATGGCAAGCCTCTCATGACAAAGAATAGCTTTATCGTTTACATAAATCCCTGACCAATCCGGACCACGATGGCGTATCTTTTTAGACATAGCTAATGCTGTTTGTCTGAATTGTGACAGCTGTTGACTTTTAGAGAAAATTCCAAGAATTCCACACATAAAATCGCATTTAGTTTAAATTAAACACAATTTAAACAATCAGCTTTTATATTAAAGAATTTCAAATAAAATTTAAACTATTTTAAAATAATTGTATAAAAAACAAAGTTTATTAAAAAGAATTTAAAAAAAGTAGGGTTTTGTATATAAAAGCAACTGTTGTATCAATGAGAGTAATAATAAAACGATTGCGGTTATAATTATTATATATACTTGGCGATAGTTGGTAAGAATGTAAAGGATAATATTTTTTGATTTCATGTTTATTTAAGTGGCGAAGTAAAATAAATTTAATAATTAACTCATCTATATTTATAATTCTGTTTTTATTGTGATGCAGTACATTTATATATTTTAGAAAGAATACAAACAAAAATCAGCGTAATTCAAATTTAATTTTTACACTTAATAGTATCTGTCAATCTTTATTAATAAAAAAATAAGATACATACCTTTTTGTTAAACAAGATTTGAGGGTATGGTATTCATTTGATACTTTCGCGTTCAATTTTATTAAATGATTATTTTTATTTTTCTGATTTTACATTGGTATTTATCTTTATTTGGACAAACGTTTTACCTTCATCGTTATGCAGCACACAAGATGTTTACCATGAATCCTTTTTGGGAAAAATGTTGGTATATATATTGCTGGATAACACAGGGGAGCTCCTATTTAAATGCGAGAGCATATGCAATTTTACATAGAATGCATCATGCATACAGCGACACAGAAAAAGACCCACATACGCCACATTTTTTTAAGGAAGTATTTACCATGATGTTGCACACCAGAAAAATTTACAATGGAGTTTTAAACAACACTTTACAAATCGAAGAAAAATTTGACAAGAATTTTCCAGTGTATCCAACAATCGATAAAATAGCAGACAGCTGGATAACAAGAATATTTTTTGCGATGTTATATATTGCTTTTTATATAGTGTTTGCAACTAGTTGGTGGATGTTTTTATTACTACCTATTCATTTTTTAATTGGTCCAATACAAGGAGCGGTTGTAAATTGGGCGGGGCATAAATATGGGTACAGAAATTTTCCAGATGAAAAAGATAAATCGAAAAACACTTTATTTATAGACTTTTTAATGTTGGGAGAATTGTTTCAAAATAATCATCACCATGCCGGAGCGCGTCCAAATTTTGCTGCGAAGTGGTGGGAACTAGACCCTGTCTATCCTATAATAAAACTCTTTCATTATTGTGGAATGATACAATTGGTTTCAATCAAAAAACGATCTTAGCGCAATTCACAAAAAAACAGGATGCCTATATTTGTTTAATTATCTGAATGACAATGCTAGCAGACTCGCTAAAAAAACAACATAAAAAAATACAATTATTCGCCACAGTTTTATTTATTCTAGGAACGCTTGATCCAATGGAAGGCTCTGTGTTGATTTTGGTTGGCGCGTTTATTATTGCTTTGATACAATATTTCCAAAAAGGGAAATTTTGGAAATGGTTTGTTTTTTTTACCGCTTTGATAATTTTCGGAGTGTTTTTTCTTTTTTATCTTTCGTCTCTTGGTGGCTTTGGTGGAAGTTCTAGGCTTTCCATTTGGTATGGACTTACCATTTTGCCTTATCCGATAGGATGGTTAGGCATTGTTGTATTATTATGGAGAAGAAGAAAATTATTATTTAGCTGATATCTTTTTGAATTATTCCATTTATTTTGTCGAGACATATATTTGTGTATGAATACACTTTCGGCATTTGTTTCATACTTCCTAAAACTAATGTTGATCAATTGTTTTTTTTATTAAGAGGAACGCGATAAGACTTATCAAAGCTGCTCCGCAAAGGTAGTAGCCAACAAATTCCAGACCGTAAGAAGTCGCCAAATATGTGGCAATATATGGCGCTACAGATGCTCCCAATATTCCTGCAAAAGTAAAGGCTAATGAAGATCCAGAGTAGCGTACAGCTGTTGGAAAAATATTAGAGAGAGCTGTGCCAAGGGGGCCATATGTAAATCCCATCACTAGAAGTCCAAGTGAAAGGAAGCACGTAGTGAGCACAAGATTTCCAGATATAAACAATGGTTTGAAGGCTAGTCCAAAAACAAAAATCAACAAAGTCGCTATAATAAGTATTCTAAAAGTTCCTATTTTATCTGCCAAAAGTGATGAAACAGGAATGCCAATTCCGAAAAAAAGGATTGCTACGAGTTGAGCCAAAAGAAAAGATTCTTTTTGATAACCTAGATGTGTTGTTCCCCAACTTAAAGTAAAAACGGTCATTAGATAGAAGATAACAAAAGTTGTGGTAGCTGCCAGGCTGCCTAGAATAAGCATTTTAGTATGTTTTTTAATGACAGTAAGCATCGGGAACTTCACTTGCTCTTTGGATTCAATTACTTTTTTGAATTCGGGGGTTTCTTCAATATTTAGCCGAACGTAGAGGCCTACAAAAACTAATATAGCACTCGCGATGAAAGGTATTCGCCAACCCCAAGATAGAAATTCTTCATTGGTAAGATAGTTACTTAGTAATAAAAAAGAGCCATTGGATAAAATAAAACCCAGTGGTGCACCAAGTTGCGGAAACATACCATACCATGCTTTCTTTTTTTCAGGCGCATATTCTGTTGCCATTAAAACAGCACCTCCCCATTCACCTCCCAAGCCAAGGCCTTGCCCAAATCTAAATATGGCAAGTAGAAGTGGGGCAAAAACACCTATTGATGCATATCCCGGTAATAAGCCGATTGCAACGGTTGATGGTCCCATCGTCATTAGTGCTGCCACTAATGTGGCTTTTCGTCCGATGCGATCACCGAAGTGTCCAAAAAGCGCAGCCCCTAGCGGTCGGGCAAAAAAAGCCAGCGCGAAGGTGGCCAGCGATTCTAGTGTTGCGGCTGCAGGGCTCGACATAGGAAAGAAGAGTTTTGGAAAAACGAGAACAGCTGCAGTAGAATAGATATAAAAATCAAAGTATTCAATCATGGTTCCAATCATGCTTGCAATGAGCACTTTGCCAGATTTTGGTGATGTAGTAATCATTTTATATTAGAAATTTCAATACAAGGGTTAGCTAATTTTTTTGATGCAATATACATATTTCAAAGTTTTGGATAATAGCAAGCAATTATGAAATTATTATTTTGCCAACATTACTGAAATGGGAAATTTCGCAAACTTTTTTAAGATGGTTAACAGGGTTGCTGCCAGTAGGGGTAAAAAAGCTTATAAATATTCACGTCTGTAAACTTTTTCCTTTCTAACTACCCTTAATGACGAAAGATGCAGCTATAAAGTGATGTTTTATGTAAGCTAAACTTAATAAATTTGCTAAATGATAAGACGTGGTGATTTGAATGATGTTACGCTATTGCAGCGCATTGGCAGAAAGACCTTTGACGACACCTTTGGCAATACTTGTTCGAGGGAAGATATGAGTGGCATTTTAGAGTTGTATTTCAATTCAACACAAGTTGCGTTAGAGTTGCTAGATGAAGCTGATAATTTCTTTTTTTTTGAAGAAGATGGAATCTCGAAAGGTTATATGCGCCTCAATGCAAAACATGCTTGTCCATTAGATTCATTTCAAAATCGGAAATGTATTGAGCTGGTTCGATTGTATGTATTAAAAGAATTTCATGGTACGGGTGTGGCGAATGAACTTATGAATTTCGCTATTGATTTCGCCCGTAAAAATAGTTTTGAGGTGATGTATTTATCAGTTTGGGAATATAACTTCCGCGCCCGAGGTTTTTACGAAAAACATGGTTTCTTGAATTCAGGAGTTGAGAATGATTTCCCGCTGGGTTCAACGCCCCAAACAGACTATTGGTTTGTGAAAGATTTGTAAGAAACAAAGCCTCACTTTTCTATAAGGCTTTCTTTGTTTGCCTCTTACAGATGAAAGATGCAACTATAATGCGATGATTGAGTTTATTACTAACAGGGAATTAAAGGGTTGAAATTCGTGTAAAATTGTAGGATGTCGTGGTTTATTTTCAAAAATGATGCACAGATTTTATTTAATATTTTTTACTTTGTCATTTTGGATTGGCGAATAGTCCATTTTTACTTGTCCATTTACTTGAATTTTATCAAAGTAACATTTTGCGCCTGTTGCTATATTCATATCTTCCGCGTTTTGAATGTGGAAGTGCAAATGTGGTTCTGAAGAGTTTCCCGAATTCCCACATAAGCCTATAGGTTGTCCTTGCTTTACTATTTGTCCTTGCTTCACAATTATTGAATACTGTTTGAAATGAGCAAAAAATAGATATTCATTATTTGCTGTTTTTATAATTACAGTATTTCCAGGAATATAAGTAGGGTTTAAAGTCCCTGGTAAATTATCTTTAACTCCGTCAACAACAAGTACAACTTCTCCTTCGCATGGTGCAATTAGTTCTTTTCCGAAAGCGTAATAATCCTCATTAGTTTTACCATCATTTTTATAGGAAATTCCTTTATTGTCTTTAATCACAATGTCAAAAGCATTTTTTTGAGCTTCGTTTTCTACGTGATAGTTTTGTTCTTTTGTGTCGCCACCCCAAACAACTGTCCATTCTTCATTAAAAGGCATTATGAGTTTGGTTGTATTTCTTCGAATTATTGGAAGGTCGTCGGCTTTAAACGGCTTAACAAACAAACCATTGATTTGGAAATTATCGTCAATCGAAATGTTAACCGCAAATAATGCTCTTTCAAAATTTGTCTTATAAGAAGCATAGGTTTGTTCATATTTTACAAATTCACGTTTAGTTATTTTTCCTGCTTGTTGCTTTAGTCCACTTAAAAAATATTTAGTTTTTGCAAGAGGTAATGCCTTTTGCATTTCTATAGAAAAATTAGCAAAAATGGCATCAAAATTGTCAGAGTTAAAGTTTACCTCAAAACTATCTGAAATGGTTTTATAGGTTAACTTTTCGGTTTGCCCAAAAGACCAATATGACTGAAGAGTAAGAAATAAAATTGCTAGTGTTTTCTGCATTATTCTCGAAATTTATAAAATACTTTAAAAAATAAATTTACAACTTAAACACAAATATAGTTGCATCTTTTCAGATAAAGTCTTTATTGAAATATCCAAAGATGCAACTATAATGCTATTGTTGAGTTATTAATTATCAGAATAACACTTTTTTAAATTGCTTCCCCTTAGGGAAAAACGTTGCAACTCAAATTTTTTAATTGACTAATAAATCTAAAACAATTATTGCAAGCAAAACTTAATTCGAATAATTTTATGTAGCGTAAT
>Ga0114966_10002124_pt1 | contig 17836 bp, 16 predicted proteins | sample M_130207_XF_Meta_FD_87029 | JGI IMG/M metagenome (GOLD analysis project Ga0114966, IMG submission 87029) | Freshwater microbial communities from Lake Montjoie, Canada to study carbon cycling - M_130207_XF_MetaG | ecosystem: Environmental > Aquatic > Freshwater > Lake | place: Lake Montjoie...
CGTGGGGCCGCTGTTGCGCGTGGGGAGTGGCGGCTCGACCGGGCCGCCTTTGGAGCTGACGACCCGCTGACTGCCGCGGCGGCCTTGCTGGACGAAGTCGTTGTTGTCGCCAAACTGCGCCCACGGGCCGCTCGGCACGTCGCGGAAATCGACGAATTTCCAGTCGGTCACATCGGTGCTGCTGAGGCCGAGGTAGTCGCGGATGGCGGGCGACATATCGAGGCCAGCACCCTTGTTGAGGTTGGCCTTGGGGCGCTCGTTGCCAAAGACGTATTGCCAGTGGTCGGTGCGGAACGGCCCGCAGTCGCTCCACTGGGCGTAGCAGATTTTGCCCGTATCGCTGTTGCGGACGGCCACCCAGCGGTCGCGGCAGACGGACTTCCCTTCGCGCTGGAATTCCTCCCGGAACCACGGAATGACGAGCTTGGACTCGGGCTTGGTGGTGCCGGCGGTCACGTCGTTGTAGGGCAGGGCGATGTAGAACGGGTTTTGGCGCGGGATGAAATTGGCGGGGATGAAACCGCGGCGCGCCGCCGGGGTCGGGTTGTCGAAGCCGCCGAAGCTGGCCTGCCAGTTCATGTCCCACGAGCTGCTGACGTTGTGGACCGGGTTGTTCCCGCCGGCCGGCTCGCCGACCCAGAAGGTGGTGGTCACGATGCGGGTCTTCCACGGGTATTTCCCCGAGACGCCGAGGGCGCGGGAGCTGGTCGGGACGACGACCTGCGGCTCCATCTTGAGGATGGCGCTCTCCCGGAGTTTCATCGCGTATTTGGCGAAGTCGGAGCTGCTCGAATACGGCGATTGGGCGGCGGCGCTGGCGGTCAGGACGGCGGCGGCGACGGTGGCGATGATTCCGAGGAAAGTTCGTTTCATATTCAGGAATGTGGGCGGTACCGTTAGGCGCAGGCGGGTGGTCGGTAAAGCGGAAATTTGCGCTGACAGCCCGGTTTTACAGAGGAAATACAGAGAGAAACCTGGATCGGCAGATACCTAGAGCAGCGGGCGGGCCAGCGTCGCGGTTGGCTCCCGGAGCGGCTCACGCCCGGGGCGCTCGGGGACGTGGGCTACCGCCGGAGGACCGTGGCGAGGCAGAGGCTGGGGTCGGCTTCCGGGTGGTCGAGGGTGTAGTGGAGGCCGCGGCTTTCTTTGCGGAGCAGGGCGGAGTCCACGATCAAGGCGGCCACGGTGGCAAGGTTGCGGAGTTCGAGGAGGTCGGTGGTCAGCTTGTAGCCCCAGTAAAACTCGGCGATTTCCCGCTCCAGATTGCGCAGCCGGGCGGCGGCGCGCTGGAGGCGTTTGTCGGTGCGGACGATGCCCACGTAGTCCCACATCAGCCGGCGGATTTCGTCCCAGTTGTGGTAGATAACCACCAGCTCATCCACGGCCACGGCGTCGCCGCTGGTCCAGGCGGGGAGCGCGAGGTCGTCGAGCGCGGAGTCGGCGGCGGGCGGCGGCTGGCCGGCGATGGCCGCGCAGCAGCGGTGGGCGAGGACGCAGGCTTCGAGGAGTGAGTTGCTGGCGAGCCGGTTCGCGCCGTGCAGCCCGGTGCAGGCGACCTCGCCGATGGCATACAGCCCGCGCAGCGAAGACGCCCCATTTTCGTCCGTCTGCACCCCGCCGCACTGGTAATGCGCCGCCGGGACGACCGGGATGGGCTGCCGCGTGATGTCGATCCCGAGTCCGAGGCATGTCTCGTGGATATTTGGAAAGCGCTCGCGCACGAACTCCGGCGGCTGGTGCGTGATGTCGAGATACACGCAGCGCGCGCCGGTCCGCTTCATCTCGGCGTCGATGGCGCGGGCCACGATGTCGCGCGGCGCGAGTTCCTTCCGCGCGTCGTATTTCTCCATGAAAGTGCGGCCCTTCCCGTCGATCAACCGCGCCCCTTCGCCCCGCACCGCCTCCGAGATGAGGAAACTCCGCGCCTGCGGGTGAAAGAGGCACGTCGGGTGAAATTGGATGAACTCCATGTTCGCGATCCGCGCCCCCGCGCGCCAGGCCATGGCCACGCCGTCGCCGGTCGCGATGCTGGGGTTGGTCGTGTAAAGATAGACCTTTCCGCAGCCGCCGGTCGCCAGCACCACGCGGTCGCTGCGCAGGGTGGCGACCTCGCCGGTGGCCTCGTCGAGCACGTAAGCGCCGAGGCAGCGGTCGGTGCTGGCCGGGCCGAGCTTGCCGAGGGTGATGAGGTCCACGGCGATGTGATTTTCGAAAACGGTGACGGTGGGCGCGCGCTCGATGGCGGCGAGCAGGGCGCGCTCGATCTCGCGACCGGTGAGGTCGCGGGCGTGGAGGATGCGCCGTTTGCTGTGGCCGCCCTCGCGGGCGAGGTCCAGCTCGTGCGAGCCGTCGGGCAGCTCGCGCTCGTCGAACGCCACGCCAAACTCGATCAGCTCCCGGATGCGCGCCGGGCCGTCCGTGACGATGCGTCGGACCACCGCCTCGTCGCACAGCCCGGCGCCCGCCTCGAGCGTGTCTTTCACATGCAGCTCGAACGAATCCTCCGCGCTCGTCACGCTCGCGATCCCGCCCTGCGCCCACGCCGTGTTCGACTCCGCCCGCGCCCGTTTCGTGACGATCGCCACGCTCCCCAGCTCCGCCGATTTCAGCGCAAAACTCAGCCCCGCGATGCCGGAGCCGATGACGATGAAATCGAAGCGGGTCATCGCAGCCACAGGTTGTCGATCAGCCGCGTCTGGCCAAAGAAAACCGCCAGCGCGAACACCGTGCCCCGCCCGACCTGGCGGACCGGTCGCAGCGTGTCGGCGTCGGCGATTTCCACGTAGTCGGGGCGGGCGAGGGGAGCGGCGGCGAGGGTTTTCAAAATGAGCTGGCGGAGTTTTGCGGCGCGGGTCTCGCCCGCGTGGAAAGCGGCCGACGCCGCGCGCAGCGCGCGCCGCAGCACCGGGGCCTGGGCGCGCTCCGCGGCGGTCAGGTAGCGGTTGCGCGAACTCAGCGCCAGCCCGTCCGCCTCCCGCACCGTCGCCACCGGCACGATCCGCACCGGCACGTTCAGGTCGCGCACCATCCGGCGGATCACCGCGCACTGCTGGAAATCCTTCAGCCCGAACACCGCCACCTCCGGCTGGGTGATCTGCAACAGCTTCAGCACCACCGTGCAAACCCCGCGGAAATGCCCCGGTCGCGCCGCTCCGCAGAGCACCGCCGACACGTCCGTTTCATCCACCAGCGTGGAGTTTCCCGTCGGATACATCGCCTCCGCCGCCGGATGAAAAATCACGTCCGCCCCGTGCGCCGCGCACAACATCCGATCCGCCGCAAACGGCCGCGGATACCGGGAAAAATCCTCCTTCGGCCCAAACTGTGTCGGGTTCACAAAAATGCTCACCACCACCAGCCCCTCCCGCCCCGCCAGCGACCGCGCCCTTTCAATCAACGCCGCGTGCCCCCGGTGCAGCGCCCCCATCGTCGGCACCAGCACCACCGGCCCCCGCGCCGCCCGGCAAAGGCGCGTGGTCTGGGAAAGGGAGCGGATGGTTTTCAAAACTGAGGGCGAGTGCCCGTGCGGCATAGCCGGAGCGTCCGTGCGAGGCAAGCATCAGGAAAAAATCACCGGGGATAGAACACGATTTGCTCTAAAGCGGCTCAGCCTGCCACCGAGCCACCTATCCATGAAGATTCCCCGTCCTTCGCGCCGCGCCGGTTTCACGCTGATCGAGATCATGATTGTCGTCGCGATCATCGCCATGCTTTCCGCCATCGCCACGAACAACGTCCTCCGCGCCCGCAAGCGGACCCAGGCCTCGAAGACCCTCGACGACCTGCGCCAGCTCGATGGCGCGCTCGATCAGTGGGCCCTCGAGAAAAACAAGTCCGCCGGCGATGCGGCGCAGTTCTCCGACGTGCAGCCGTATCTCAAGACGATGAACAAAATGGCCGTCTCGGGTCAGGATCTGTTTGGGCAAAATTACGGTCCGTTCACCTTGGATATCGGCCCGAAGGTCTCGACCACCACCTTCAACGCCCTCTCCGACGTCGCCCCGGCGTCCTTCTGGTCGCCCTACAAGTAAGAGGAAGGCGCAACGCGACGGCGATTGGGGGGCAAGGTGCCCGGCCCGTTGCGGTGGGTGGATCGTTCGTTCGCTCCACTTTTACCCTTCCTTAACCACTCTCCCGCCGCCCCCACCTACGACCTTTACCGTCGTCCTGTCTGTTGGTGGCAGAGCCCGCGATCAAAATCCCCGCGGGCCGCACAAACCAGATGATCCAAAATAAGAACCCACAGTCCTCACTCCGCCCGCTGGTGCTGCTCGCCCTGCTCGGCGCATCTCATGTCCGCGCCGCCGCTGACCCCGCGGCGGAGTCCATCAATGTATCGAACTCCCCGACCCTGCCCGCCCGCCGGTTCGACAGCGCCAGGCCGCGTCCGCCGATGCCGCCGCCCAATCTGTCCCGCCAGACTGCCCGAGGCGGCTACGCCTTCGCCGCGATCATGCCGCTTTGGCGGGCGTAGTTGAAAATGCCGCCGGCGTCGATGACGGGGCGGACTTCGCCGAGGGGCTTGAGGGAGTAGGTGGTCCCGCCGACGGTCAGGGTGTCGGCGTCGAAGTCGAGGGTGGCAAGGTCGCCGGTCTGGACTTTGTCGCAGAGGCGCTCGGCGGCGTCGTAGGGGTAGAGTTCGCCGGTGGCCACGCAGTTGCGGAAAAAGATGCGGGCGAAGCTTTCCGCGACGACGACCTGCACGCCGGCCGCGCCCATGGCGATGGGTGCGTGCTCGCGGGAGCTGCCGCAGCCGAAGTTGCGGCCCGCGATGACGATCTGGTAGGGCGTCTTCAACTCGCCGGGCGCGACGAATTTCACCGGATACTGGTCGTCCGGCAGGCCGATGAGCGCGTAGCTGCCGAGCTTCTCGTATTCCTCGGCGATCGTGGGCACGAGGGTGAGGTATTGCGCGGGGATGATCTGGTCGGTGTCGATGTTGTCGCGGCAGACGAAGACGGGGCTGGTGATGGTGTTGGGCATAGTGGGCTGCGTGATTGGTGAATAATGAATGGCGAGCGGCGGATCGGCGAGCGGGGGCAAATTACAAATCACCGATCACTCATCGCCAATCACATTTCCCTCTCGGCTAGTATCGAAATTTGGGTTTTGCCTTCGGGCCCACCGGGAGCGGATCGTCCAGCGGACCGATGGGCAGAGGCACGTCGTTCACGTCGAAGAGCAGACCGCCGGGCGTGGGGGTGTAGGTGTTTTTCTTCGGGCGGCCGGAGAAAAATTGCGGCTTGGCCGGTTGGGCACCGCCGCCCGGCTTCGGCGCGGGGATCGCGGCGGCCACGGCTTGCGCCGGCGCGGGTTTCACGTCGTCGCTGGAGATGTAGCCGCTGAGCCCGGCCTCCGTCATGACGTGGCAGAAGCCCCACGTGCTTTCGAGCATGGTCACGACGGTGCCTTTGGTGAGCGTGGTGTCCGGGCCGAAACTTTGCGCTGGGCCGTATTTGAAAAAGGCCGACTTCGGCGCGGTCACCACGTAGCGGGAGCCGACTTTGACCTGCTTCGTGGCGCACCCACCGAGCGCGCCGAGCAGGGCGCAGAGGAGGAAAAGGGCGACGGGGCGAAGTGAAGGCATGAGGCACAGGAGGCAAGGACGCCAGGGATGCGACAGGATACCCGGCTTGGGCGTTCAACTCACGTATTCGCGCGGGTCGGTGATGCGCCCGGTGAGCGCGCTCGCGGCGACGGTGTAGGGGCTGGCGAGAAAGACCTGGCTCTCCTTGTTGCCCATGCGGCCGGGGAAGTTGCGGTTCGTTGCCGAGATGCACTTCATCGGCGTGTTCAGGCGGCCAAAGGTATCGACCGGCCCGCCGAGGCACGCGGCGCACGAGGCGTTCTCCGTCATGCGCACGCCCGCGCTTTCGAGGATCGACCAGACGCTCACGCCGCCCCAGAGCGTATCTTTCAGCTCCTGCACGACCTTCGTGGTCGCGGGCACGCCGAAGGTGTCGATCTTCACCGTCTTGCCTTTGACCACGTGCGCGAAGGCGAGGAAGTCGCTCGTTTTCCCGCCGGTGCAGGAGCCGATGTAGGCGCGGTCGAGGGTCACGTCCATTTCCTTGGCGAGCTTGCGCTGGCCGGGATCGGGGTGGCAGGCCACGGTGGGCTCCAGCTTCGCGAGGTCGAAAACTTTGTCGTAGATGAAGCTCTGCTCTTTCTCCAACTCGACGGGCTCGAAGTCACTCTTCGTGCCGTTTTCCGCCACGCGCTCGCGCACGTAGGCGCCGGTCGTTTCGTCGTAGGGAAAGATGGCGTTCTTGCCGCCCGCCTCGATCGCCATGTTCGCGATGGTCATGCGGTCGTCCATGTTCATCGCGTAAACGCCCGGTCCTTCCCACTGCATCGCGCGATAGGTCGCGCCGTCGAAGCCGATGTCGCCGATGACGTGCAGGATCACGTCCTTCGCCATCACGCCCGGCTGCATCGCGCCTTCGAGGTAAAAGCGCATGGACTCCGGCACTTTGATGAGCAGCTTGCCCGTGCCGAGGATGAAACCCGCGTCGGTGTTGCCGATGCCCGTGGCGAATTGATTGAACGCGCCCGCCATGCAGGTGTGCGAGTCCGTGCCGAAAAGGATTTCGCCCGGCCGCGTGTGGCCTTTCCACGGCAGCGTGGTGTGGCAGACGCCGGTGTAGTTTTTGCCGTACTGCTGTTTGAGCTGCCCGCGCGAGGCGTCGAACTGCCAGTGCCCGTTCGGGTCGTCGATCACGTCGTAGAAATACGGCAGTTCCTGCTCGCGGGCGAAGTCGCGGAGGATGTCCACGTTGCGATTCGACAACGAGTCGGCGGTGAAAATGTAATGGTCCGGGATGATGACCAGTTTCTTTGGATCCCAGACCTTTGCCGCCTGGCCAAACTCGCGCTTGAAGACGCCAATCGTGCCCGGTCCGCACACATCGTGCGTCATCAGGACATCCACATTCACCCACACATTGTCGCCCGCATTCACGTGCGCCTTCCCGCTCGCGCGGGCCAGGATTTTTTCGGTCAAAGTCATAAGGGCCGGGACTATCCACACGCGCCTTGCGCGAGGCAAACGGAATGTCGCCGCCGCCGCCGGCTACAAGCCGAGCGGCGGCATCGTCCGCAGGGAGAACTCCGAGAATGGCAGCCCATGCGCCACGGCCACGGCGCGGCAGGTGATCTTGCCATCGATGAGGTTCAGCCCGCCCACGAGGTGCGGGTCGCGCTCGAACGCCCCCGGCACGCCGTGGTCGGCGAGTGTTTCCACGTAGCGATACGTCACATTCGTGAGCGCCTGCGTGGCGGTGCGCGCGTAGGCGGCGGGCATATTCGCCACGCAGTAGTGGGTCACGCCTTCCTCCACAAAGATCGGATCGTGATGCGTGGTCGGGCGCGACGTTTCCACGCAGCCACCCTGATCGATGGCGATGTCCACGAGCACGCTCCCCGGCTTCATCATCCGCAGCATCTCGCGCGTGATGAGTTTCGGTGCTTTCGCCCCCGGCACCAGCACCGCGCCGATGAGCAGATCGCAGGTCGGCATCAGCTCCAGGAGATGCGTGGGGCTGGAATACAGCGTGTGCGCCGCCTGCATGGTGATGTCGAGGAAGCGCATCCGCTCCACGTCCACCTCGAGGATCGTCACGTCCGCGCCCAGGCCCGTGGCCATGCGCGCGGCGTTCACGCCCGCGGAGCCGCCGCCGATCACGATGACCTTCCCTGGCAGCACGCCCGGCACGCCGCCGAGCAGCACGCCTTTGCCGCCGGTGTGCTTCGCGAGAAAGTAGCCGCCCATGATGATCGACATGCGCCCCGCGATCTCGCTCATCGGCTCGAGCAGCGGCAGACGCCGGTTCACCTCTACGGTCTCATACGCGATCGCCGTCACGCGCGCCGTGCGCAGCGCCTCGGTCAGCGGCTTGCTCGCCGCGAGGTGCAGGTAGGTGAAAAGGATCTGCTCCGCCCGCAGCAGCGGGTATTCCTCGGGCAGCGGTTCCTTCACCTTCACGATCATCTCCGCGCGCTCGAAAATCTCCGCGTGCTTCGTCACCACCTCCGCGCCGACCTTGGCGTATTCCTCGTCGGCATAACCTGATCCGATACCGGCGTTCTTTTCCACCAGCACCGTGTGCCCGCGCCGCGTGAGTTGGTAGGCCGCCCCCGGCAGCAATCCCACCCGATGTTCCTGCGCTTTGGTCTCTTTCGGAATGCCAATAATCATGACCATCTTCTCCGCCCTTTTCCGACAAAGACAAGCGGGGAGTCGCTCGTGTCTTGGCGATGGGAAAAATCCCGCGTCATCCCCGAAGGGGGAACACCGCCTGCCAAGTCGGCGGTGGCACCGCAATTCGGTGTCCGAAGACGCCGAACGTTCAAGCGCTGGCACCGCTGGGGCGGGAGTGAGCGTTGAAACGGGATGGCGGATTAAAGTTACGGAATGCATGGACGACACAGCAGCCCCAGCGGTTGTCCAGCCGCGCCTTGTTAGGTCTTGAGTTGCTTTGCATACGCTTCAATTCTCCTACTGCGAGAAGTGACGAACATCTCTGCCCTGCTTTTGTAAACAAGGTAATCTTCCGAAGACCTGAATCGTGGCGGTGATTGAAAGTCGTCAAATGGCAAATAGAATCGCACTGCGCCCTTCTCATCGACAAGGTCATCCAAGAGAAAGAACTGAACGTAACCGTCAAACGTCCCGAATAGGCGGAAGAATGCCGCATACCTCGTCAATGTTTCTGCCAGTGGACTCGTCTCGTCAGCGTAATAACGCCTGATGCACTCCAAGGTCAGATCGAATCGGTCATCAATGAGCCGCAAGATGCCTCTGGCCTGATTTATTGTGTGCTTCCCATCCAGCTTTCTATTGGGAAAGACGATGTATGCACCAACTGTTGACCCGTGATCGAAAAGCTCCTGCACTTCCTTCGGTATTTGCGTCGTCAGCCACTTCTTGTTGATTTGATTCTTGTAGGAGTGTGTGATGGCGTCGCTCCCCAATGAGAAATCGCCCAATGTAGAGCTATGGTGAAGGTAGTAACCAGGCATATCATCGCGCAAGATGAAGTGGTCGCCACTGGGCAAGGACTTGCTCCACAGAAATTTGTGGTAGCTTCGCAGCGTGGGACTCGTGGCATCGGGATCTCCGCCATTGGCGTCGCTATACATATTGAAGCTTGTATCAATCATGGATGATCGTTGGGTGGGGATTTCTGACATAACAGGGGGTTTATCGACAGATTCGTTTGTTTGTCAGCAGCTTTATATCCGACAAAAATGTTGGAATATCCCGGGGTTGGAGGTGCAGGGTGGTGGCTTTAGGCGCGTAATGAGCGGAAAGCAACGGTTCTGTCGGAAGCGGCGCAAATGCGGGGGTGAAATGCATGGATGAATATTCCACGCAGCGGCTGATCCGGGCATCCTGCCGTGGCGTTTTGTCGTTATCCTAGAAACGGCAATGGAGTGTCCACGAAAAGCACGAAAGGACACGAAAGGAACGGCTTACGAAATGTTTTTGACGCACCTGGTGGGTGAGCGCAGCAGTTGCGGCATCCGTGTATTTCGTGGACCTAATTGCCGCTTTTAGAAACCGCCTGCAAAACGACCCCGTCCAGCCTCGCCCGTCAGCACAAAAACCTCGAAAAACAGGCCGCCGCGCTGGGTTTGCAACTCACTCCGCTGGCGTAACTTTTAAATGTGTTAGTCAGGAGGCTGATTTCACTCTGGGGGCTTTTTTCCACAGAGTAGCTCGCTACGGGGCAACCCTCCGAGGCCACCGCTGCCGAGCTGAAGCGGCGCGACGCAATCGAGGACAAGAAAGGGGTGCGCTCGCGGGTTCGGATGGGCGGGGCGCTGTTACTTCAGCGTCGCGAGGTATTCGATGAGGTCGCGGAGTTCGGCGCGGGTGAGCATTTCACCCATGCCGGGGGTCATGGGCGAGGGCGCGGCCTGGCGCTCTTTGATCTGCGCGAGCGGGACGGTCTGCACCTGCACTTTGCCTTGGGCGTCGGCGACTTTGAGTTTCACGCCGGTGGCGTCCTGGCTGGCGACGGTGCCGGCGACGATGTCGCCGTTGGTCAGCGTGAGCACGAGCGTCTCGAAACCCTCGGCGATTTTCTTGTTCGGCAGGACGATGGATTCGAGAAGGTCGGCCCGGTCCTTGGTCGCGCCGATGCGGGTGAGTTCGGGGCCGACGACGCTGTCGCCGATCTCGCACTTGTGGCAGCGCAGGCACTGGGTCTGGGCTTTTTCGCGGAAAATTTTCTGTCCGCTCTCGGCGTTGCCGCCGAGCAGGGCGGTGCGGTATTTCGCCAGCTCATCGGTCGCGGCAAAGGAGGCCTCGAACTTCGCGACCTTCGCCTTCAAGGTGGCGGAGCCGCTCTTGTTTGCGGCCTCGATCACGTCGAGCTGGATTTCGCCGGCGAGTTGTTTCGCGACGAGTTTGTCGAGCAAGCCGCCGAGCAGCGTTTCGGCCTCGCCGCCTTTGAGCTGCGCGAGCGCGGCCACGCCGGCCTGTTTCTCGACGACGCTGCCGGTGTTCACGATTTCGCCGATGATCCGCACGGCGGCGGCGGGGTCGGCTTTGGCCAGCGCATCGAGGCCCGCAGCGCGGACCTTGGCGTCCTTGTCGGTCAAGGCAGCGCGTGCGGCTTTGGCGAGCTGCGGATCCTTGAGCGCGGCGAGCGCCTTGATTGCCTCGATGCGCGTGGCGGCTCCGGCATTGGCGCTCGCGGCGAGCGCGGCCAGGGCGTCGCCGGTGCCGGGGATGGAAAGTTTCGCGATGAGTTTCACGACGGTCGCCTGCACGGGCGGCGGGGAGTTTTTCAGCAGGTCGGGCACGGCGGTGGAGATTGCGGCGACGGCGTCTTCGTTGCCGCGCGCGGGGATGGGCCGCCACTGGTTGAGCAGGCGGTCTTTGGGGCTGGGGTTGGCCCAGGCGGAAAGCACGTCGAGCGCGTCGCCGCGCGCGGCGTCCGGCGTGGTCGCGGCGGCGGCGAAGGCGGCGAGCGCGCGGGCGTTTTCGGCTTTGCCCACGCGGAAGTTTGCGTTCACCACGCGCTGGAGGACGTGCGGGTTTTTGAGCGCGGGATTGATGGTGATCGCGGCGAGCGCGGGCATGGCGGCGTCGATCGGCGCGTCGTGAATGGCCCGCGCGGCGTCGAGGATGACGCTCTCATCGGCGTCCTGCAGGAACGCCGCGGCGAGCGGGCTTTTGAGGTGCCGCAGGGCGACCACGGCACCGCCGCGCACGGCCACGGAGGCGTGTTTGGAAAGCGCGGCGATTTGCTCGGGCGTGCCGCAGCCTTTGAGGCCCATGACGCCGCCGTGGCGGAGGATCGGGTCTTTGTCGTCGTTCTCCGCGAGCATGGCCACGAGCGGCTCGAAGGCCGCCCTGGCCCCAAGTTTGCCGAGGCTCATCGCCGCGAAAAAGCGCACGCGCAGTTCCGGGTCCCCGAGCAGCGCGGTGAGCTTGGCGGCTGCGGCCTCGACCTTTGCTTCGCCGAGCGCCTTCGCCGCCTGCGCGCGCACTTCGGGATTCGTGTCGGCGAGCAGCGCGGGCAGCGAGCCGAGCGCGGCGGGGTTTTTTGCCGCGAGCTGCCCCAGCCCCCAGATGCCGTGCAAGCGCGCGAGCGGATTCGCCGCCGCGTTGTCGGCCGCCGCTTTCGCCAGGATCGGCACGGACGCCGCGCCCCGGCCTGCCAGCTCGAACTGCGCCGCCTGCCGCACGCGCATGTCGGCGTGCCCGAGCAGCTTCGCCAGCTCGTTCACAGGCCGCTTTACCATGCCCTCGCGGATCAGCGTTTCGGTTTCCTTTTGCAGCTCCACGTTCGCGGCGGGGTCGGTGAATTTGTAGATGCGCCCTTTGCCCACGCCGCCCCAGCTCGCCACCCAGTCGAGCACGTAGAGCGAGCCGTCGTTGCCGAACTCCACGTCGGTCGTGAGGATGCCGCTGACCCACTCGCGCGACGTCGCCGTGAAGAACGCGCCCTTCGGCTGGGCGGTGATTTCGTGGACGGCGCTTTTGGCCGCGCCGCCGCGGAAATCGCTGAGGAAAAACTTCCCTTTGTATTTGTCCGAAAGCCCGGTGCCGGGGTTGTAGGTGAACCCGCTGGGTCCGCTGGAAACATTGATGATGGGCGGAATGATGTGGCGGGTGGCCGCCCCGGTTTTCGCATCCCACGGGCGCTCACGCATCCACGGGCCGCGGTCGCGCAGGTATTGGAAAGCCATGCGCCAGCCGCAGTCGCCGCCCTCGACGAGATACACGAAGCGCGCGCCGTCGCCCGCGTCGCAGTTGTTGTCGCCGGTGAAAAGATTGCCGTGCTCGTCAAAGGCCAGCTCCTGCGGATTGCGCACGCCGATGGAGAAAACCTCGAAGTCCGTGCCGTCGGGATGGCAGCGCATGATCGTGCCGTATTCCGTCTCCGCGAATTGCGCGCCTTCCTTCGACTTCACGTTGATGCCGCGGTCGCCGATCGAGAAATAGAGCTTTCCATCCGGGCCGAAGCGCAGCCCGTGCATGTCGTGCCCGCGCAGCGCGAACTTCACGCCGAAGCCGCTGAGCAGCTTCTCCTTCACCTCGGCGACGCCGTCGTCGTTCTTGTCGGCGAAGCGCCAGAGATGCGGGATGCACGTGTACCAGACCTCGCCACCGCGCGCGATCAGCCCCGCGCCCGTGCCGTCCGCGGCGTCGCGGAAGCCGCCGGCAAAAATCGTCACCTTGTCCGCCACACCGCTGCCCGTGCTGTCCTCCAACCGGCGGATGCGGTCCTCGAATTTCTCGAATTTCTCCGCGAATACTTTCGGATCGGAAAATTCCCGGCGCATGTAGGTCAGCCGGTCCTCGACGGATTTCGAGGCGATGTCCTCATCCAGCCAGTGCCCGTGCGCGCGGTTGTCCTCCACGCCTTTTTCCTGGCGGAAAGTCTCGCCCACATACCAGCGGCCCTTTTCGTCCTGCGTGAAGGCCACCGCATTGCCGAGCAGCGGCTCCGCGGCCCACACCGTGCATTTCAACCCCGCATCGAAACGAAACCCGCGGATGGCGTTTTGCGCCTCGGGCGAAGCCCCGGCGACGACCGACGTGGAAGCGCCCGAGCCGTGGCTTTCCTCCGCCGCGAGGAGCGGGCCGGTGAGGCTGGGCAAAAGGGCGAGCGTGGAAACGAAGCGTGCGATTTTCATAGAGCGGGCTGGTGAAAGGGCGGCAACGGAAGCAGCGAATGATTTTTCGTGCAAGCGTGGCGCGCAAGTTGCCGTTTGACCAGGCGAGCACGGCCTTTAACCTCCGCATAATCTTTGCCGCCATGAATCGCCTCATCGCACTTTGCCTCGTCGCGGTCTCGACCGCTGTCGTCACCGACGTTCGCGCCGCTGATTCGCTGCTCGACCCCGCCCGCGCCCGCCCGCTGACCAAAGATCAGGCGGCCTTTTTTGGCCCCAAAGCCCGCACGCTGACCTATGACGCCCGGATGATCCGCGCTGCCGAGATCGCGCAAAAACGCGCACGCGCGAAAATGACGTGGCACTGCTGGAAGTACGTCAAAGACGCGCTGCTCGCGGCCGGCGTCATCGACACGCGCCCGCAGAGCCGCTGGGCCGGGCAGGCCGGGGAGGAGCTGTGCCGCACGTACGGTTTCACGAAGCTCCGCATCACCGACCCCTACCGGGCACCGGTGGGCGCGGTGGTCGTCTATGCCGGGGCGGACGGCGGGCACGTGGAGATCCGCACCGCGAATGGCTTCGTCAGCGATTTCGCCTCCCGCACCGCCTACCCGCGCCCCGTCATCGGCATCTACGTCAAAGCCGCCTGACCGGCCCGGTGAGATCGCGGCAGCGCGCCGGCGGTCAGTCCTCCGCGCGGCGGGTTTTTTTCCGCCGCACGCGGAGCCAGTTATTCCACGTCTTGCGGAATTTGTCGCGGCGGGTGAGGTAGCGCCGTTCGAGTTCGGTGCCGCGGACGATTTGGCCGAGGATGCCGCGGACGGAAAAATCGTCGGTGTGCAGGATGGTGCAGGCCGTGCCCACCGCCGACTCGTGGTGGGCGTCGCTGCCGGCGGTCATGGGCAGCTTCCTCGCCGCGGCGTAGGCGAGAGCCTGCTCGTTGTAGCGCTTGAGCGTGCTGGCGGCGTTGAAGACCTCCAGGCCGTCGATTTCCAGCGTGTCGAGAACCGCCGCGCGAATGCCCGCGCGGAAGAGGTCATACGGATGCGCCGGGATCGCGAGACCACCGAGTTCGTGGACGAGTTTGCAGACTTCGGCAGCCGGTCGGCCTTTGAGGTTGCCGGGCAGCAGCGTGCCGAGGCAAAGGAGATGGCCCTCGGCGGTCGAGACCTCGTTGCCGGGGATCACGAGAAAGCCGTCCACGGGCTGGCCATCCTCGCGGGCGAGGCCGCGGTCGATGAGATGCCGGCACCCATCGCTGGTGTTGTGATCGGTGAGCGCCAAGCCGTGCAGGCCCTTGGCCCGCGCGGCGGCGATCATCGCCTCCGGGCTGCTCACGCCATCGCCGGAAAACCAGGAATGGCAGTGCAGGTCGAGGCGATACGGCATGGGGTCGAGGATGGGTGAAAGGCGGAGTTGGTTGAAGGGAAAAAAGCCGCGCCGGAAAATTCCCGCCCAGCCCGACGGGGAAGGGGAGACCCGCGGTGAGCTTTCCGCGTTGACACCCCAAAATGTAGTGTTAAACCGCTTCCTGCCCCCGGAAAAAACACAAGATGCATTGCTCCAAATGCGGAAGCCTTGAGGACAAAGTCATCGACTCCCGATTGTCGAAAGATGGTCGCGCCATCCGCCGCCGCCGCGAGTGCGTGGCGTGCGCGCACCGTTTCACGACTTACGAGGAGATCGAGCGCGTCGACCTGCGTGTGAGCAAGCGCGACGGGCGCAGCGAGCCGCTTTCCCGGCAGAAGCTCCTCGGTGGGATGCTGAAGGCGTGTGAAAAGCGTCCTGTCAGCGTGGAGAGGCTAGAAACTACCGCGGACGAAGTAATGCGAGAGCTGGAGAGCGAGTTTCAGCGGGAGATTCCGTCGGCCGTGATCGGCGCGAAGGTCATGGACAAGCTCCACCAGCTCGATGAAGTGGCGTATGTGCGCTACGCGTCGGTGTATCGCCAATTTCAGGACATCGGGGAGTTTTTGGAGGAGATTCAGTCGCTCGGGAGGCGGCCCAAAAAAAGTGTGCTGCAACCGGAGCTGTTCAAATAACCCGCCATGATCTGCCTCAAAGACAATCTCCCGGTAATCCAGCTCGCCAGCGGCCAGGCCATCGCTTTCGAGCGCGACTGGCTGGTGCGGTCGCTGACCCAGGCGGCGGCCCGCGCGGGTTACGCAAAATGGTGGCTGGCCTCGCATGTGGCCGAGAGCGTGACGGAATTTCTGCGCGATCAGCCCGACCTCAATGTGTTGCCGGAGGAGCGGCTCACGGCGGCGGTGCGGTCCGTCCTGCAAGTCATCGGGTATGGTGAAATCGGGCAGCACTTTGCGCCGGCACCGCCGCGGGTGCAGGTGTCGCTGGTGGAACTGGCGCGCGCGGCAGGCAGCGGCTACGAGCTGGCATTTTTCGAGCTGCTCGGCCGGCGGCTGCGGGAGCTGTGCCGGGAGCCGGGGAGCTACTTTGAACTGCTCGGGCTCGAGCCCTGCGTGAAGCTGCTCCGCGCCCGCAAAACCTGGAGCCGCGACTGCGATGCCCTGCGCAGCGAGATCGTCGGCTTTGTCCGCGAACACTCCGGCACCGCCGCCGCCCGCAAAGAAGTCTCCTTTTCCCTCGCATGACCATTTTCGAAAAGATCGCGGCCCACGAAATCCCCGCGCGCATCGTCTGCGAAACAGATGACTTCCTCGCGTTTCACGACGTGCAGCCGCAGGCTCCGGTGCATATCCTGATCGTGCCGAAGAGCCCGATTCCGCGCATCGGCGAAGCCCAGTCGGGAGACGCCGACCTGCTCGGGCGCATGCTGCTCGCCGCGCCGGGCATCGCGGCAGCGGCCGGCGTCGCGGAAACCGGCTACCGGCTCGTCATCAACAACGGCCGCGACGCTGGCGAATCCGTCCCGCACCTCCACATCCACCTCCTCGGTGGCCGCAGCCTCCAGTGGCCGCCGGGTTAAAGCGAGGCTCCCGCCCCTACGTTGACCCTCAGCTTCATCCTGCCGCTGGCCTCCGTGCTCGCCATCTGCGTCGTCCGGCTGATTGAGCTGGGCACCAAACGCGACATCTGCGTCGGCTCGATCGTGGAGTTCGTCGGGCTGCGCGGCCGAGCTTGCGCTGGGGACCGTTCCTCGTCGGCTGGGCTTGCGGGATCGCGGCGTTCGCCATCCGGCGGCGGGCCATCGCGGCGCTCGGGAAATTCTGGAGCCTGCACGTGGAGATACGGGAAAATTATGAGTTCGTGCAAAGCGGGCCTTTTCGCTGGGTGCGGCCCCCGGCGGATTTCTCGATGATCCTCGAACTCCTTGCGCTGACGCTCATCTGCAACGCGTTTTTCACCCTGCTCCTGATCCCGGCTTTCTTTGTCCCGGTGCTGATCATGCGCATCCGCATCGAGGAGGTTGCCCTGGTGGAGAAATTCGGCGACGCCTACCGCACGTTCCAGCGCACCAAACCTGCTCTCGTTCCTTGGAAATGGTCGCCCAGCTTAAGCACCCAAGTTCGTCCGAGAGGCGCGTCGGCATCAGCGGCACGAAACCGATCGCCGGGCACACGATGGGTTCGGCTGGCGCCATCGAAGCGGCGGCCTGCGCGCTGGCGATTCACCGGCAGGAAATGCCGCCGCCGATCAACCTGCGGAACCCGGAAGAAGGCTGCGATCTCGATTACCTCGCACAAGGACCGAGCCCCTATCCAGTGAACGTCGCGCTCAACATCAACGCCGGTTTTGGCGGACGTTACGCCTGCCTGATTTTTCGGCGCTACACTGGGCGATGACCTTTCTCGAAATCGCGGCTCTCACGGCGGCCGTCGTCAATTTCGCACTTGCCGTCTTCGTCTTCTGGCAGAATCCGAAGGACCTTCTCCACCGGGCCTATTTGGTTTGGGGACTGGGGGTGGTGCTTTGGAACGGCAGTGCGCTGGTCATGATGTCCGAGGTGTCCCCGGAGCGGGCGTTGTTTTGCGCGAAGCTGCTGCAACTCGGCATCATCCTCGCGCCGCTGGGCCTGTTCACGACCTCCGTGCTGATCGCCCGGAAGCCGATTCCCAAGCTGCCGTTCGGTTTGTTTTGCGCGCTCCACGTGGGCTTCGTCGGCTCGCTCTTTTCTGATTGGTTCATCACCGGAGTGCGGCGGATTCCGCACGGCTACTGGTCGATCCCCGGCCCGCTTTTCTGGGCCTACACGGTCTCCTACACCGCGTTGATCGGCGGCTCCATCGTGGTCCTCTACCGGGCGCAAAAAGACGCCCAGTCCCTCCAGCGGATTCGGATTCGCGCGATGCTCCTCGCCATCGTCCTGATCGCCACCGCCGGGACGAACGACCTCTTTCCCATCCTGCACCCGGTCAGCAATCCACTCTATCCGCTGACCAACGTGCCTTTCTACCCGCTCGGGAATATCGCCGCCTGCGTGTACATGACGATCGTCGCCTACAGCATCCTGCAGCACACCCTGCTGAACGTCCACGTGACCCTGAGCCGCGCGGTCGCGCATGTGATCCGCGTTGGTTTCATCGTGCTCACGGGGCTGTGCCAGCTGCTGATCATTTCCGCCATCGCGCCGGCGAAATTCTCCACCTTTGCCCTGTTTTGCGCGCTCGGAGTCCTCACAGCGTCGGCCGTCATCGCGAGTGTTTTCTTCCCGCGCATCTTCGGCTCAGGCGGGGCGGAAACCTTCGAGCGCAAGCTGCTCGGCGACAGCTTTGAGTACCAGGAC